>OLXG01000019.1_pt1 | contig 69733 bp, 62 predicted proteins | sample 1673861 | NCBI WGS metagenome assembly OLXG01 (sample SAMEA103958130, study PRJEB25191) | human gut metagenome | biome: human-associated habitat [ENVO:00009003]; feature: intestine environment [ENVO:2100002]; material: feces | place: Germany | collected 2013/2015
CTAATGAAAAATTTGTGTAAAAATTTGTTAAAAGTTATGAAAGAGCTGTTGTGAACACAGAAACAGATAAAATCTTTATACAATCTTAATATTTTTCGCAACAACTATAATGCGATCTTTATGGAAAAGATAATACCATAATACAGATAAAAGGAATAGAGGTTTTTGCATGGAAATACTAAAAAGGAAGTTGTCATCCTTTCAGATAATACTACTAGGATTCGCGGGAGTTATTTTGCTCGGCGCATTTTTACTTACCTTGCCGATTTCTTCAAAAACTCACGAATGGACATCGTTTATCGACGCTCTTTTTACCTCGACGTCTGCCGTGTGCGTAACGGGACTCGTCGTATTCGATACGGCAACGCACTGGACGATATTCGGGCAAATCGTCATATTATTGCTGATTCAAATCGGCGGTATGGGCGTCGTTACCATTGCCGTGTCTGTTGCCGTTATTTCAGGCAAAAAAATCGGGCTGTTCAGCCGCGAAACGATGAAAAATGCAATTTCTGCGCCAAACGTGAGCGGCATAGTCCGCCTGACCGGATTTATTATCAAGGGTATATTTTTGATTGAACTTATCGGCGCGCTTGTTATGATGCCCGTATTTTGCATCGATTACGGCGTCGAAGGCATCTGGCTGTCGATTTTCCATTCCGTGTCGGCGTTCTGCAATGCAGGGTTTGATATAATGGGGACGAAAAGCGGCGAATTTACTTCTATCACGCGCTATTCGGCGCAACCCGTCATCAATATTACGATTATGTTGCTGATTATTGTCGGCGGCATCGGCTTTTTGGTATGGGAGGACGTTTGCAAACACAAGTGGCGAATAAAAGAATATCGCACGCAAAGCAAAGTGGTGTTGATTGTAACCGCCGCGCTTATTGTTTTGCCCGCGATATACTTCTTCTTTTTCGAGTTCGCCGATTTACCTGTCGGTAAGCGAATACTTGCGTCTTTGTTTCAATCGGTAACGCCGAGGACGGCAGGGTTTAATACGGTAGATCTTACGGCGATCAGCGATACGGGATTGTACCTTATGATTATTCTTATGTTGATAGGCGGCTCTCCCGGTTCGACGGCAGGCGGTATGAAAACAACGACGATAGCGGTTTTGTTATCTTCCGCTTTTTCGGTATTCAGAAAAAAAGACAATGCGGAACTTATGAAACGGCGCATCGACGACGAAACGGTCAAGACGGCTTCGGCAATATTTATAATGTACGTAACCCTGTTTTTATTTGGCGGAATGGCTATAAGCGCGATTGAAAATTTGCCTATTACGTCCTGTCTTTATGAAACGGCTTCCGCCGTCGCTACGGTAGGACTTACGCTCGGAATTACGCCGACGCTCGGAATTGCATCAAAACTGATTTTGATTTTATCTATGTTTTTCGGGCGCGTCGGCGGATTGACGTTGATATATGCCACGTTTGGCGCAAACAAAAATCAAGCGGCAAAGTTACCGACGGATACGATCGCTGTCGGTTGAGGTTTTTATAGTCTAAGGAGGTTTTATATATGAAAACAAAATCTGTTTTATTGATAGGTCTCGGACGTTTCGGAAAATACATCGCAATGAAACTACACGAATTGGGACACGAAATCATGGCGGTGGACGAAAACGAAGAAAGAATTAACGACGTTATGCCTTATGTGACTAACGGACAAATCGGCGACAGCACAAACGAAGAGTTGCTGAAATCGCTCGGTGTAAAAAACTACGATGTGTGTATTGTAACTATCGGCGGTAACTTTCAAAGTTCTCTTGAAACTACCTGTTTGTTGAAAGAATTGGGCGCGCAAAAGGTTGTGTCGCGTGCCGAACAGGACGTGCAGGCAAAATTTCTTTTGCGTAACGGCGCGGATGAAATTATTTATCCCGAAAAACAGCTTGCCACATGGGCTGCAATCCGTTACAGTTCCGACCATGTTCTCGATTATATAGAACTCGGTGATTCCTGCTCGATATCCGAAGTTTCCGTTCCGTCGGCATGGGTGGGAAAATCCGTTGTAGAAATCGATATTCGCAGAAAATACAACGTAAATATCATTGCCACGAAGAAAGGCGGAAAAATCAATGCGGTTGTTACCGCCGACACTGTTCTTTCAGGAGACGAAACGCTTTTGGTTCTCGGGGATTTTAAGGCAATGCGGAAATGCTTCGATATTTAACCACTGTAAAACAAGGCGACTTTTATGGAAGACATAATACTTATCATTGCAGTAGCGGCGGTTATGGTTTTCGGCTTTTTTATTATGAAAAGGCTTGACGTATTCTTGAAAGAAAACAAAAAAGCAATTGAAAAGAAACGAGAAGAAGAATGCAGTCCGCTTGAATTCATTGATTCGGAAAATTATGAGAATATGATTTCCGGTATTGAAAAATTCAAAAAAAGCCATAAAAAAGCGGCAATTATAGTCTTTGATAAAGAAAATCGGGAATTCACAAATGTTTTAACCGATTACATGAGCCGTAAGTAGATTTTGTGTGGAAAATATGATATAATACAGGAAATATAAAACAAAGGAGATACGGATTAACCGAATGGTGAAGCAGCATAAAAACGACAAAGAACACATTTTGGTTTGTTTGTCTTCCGCGCCTTCAAATCCGAAAATAATTCAGACGGCGGCAGCCATGGCAAAGGCGTTCAATGCGACTTTTTCCGCATTATATGTAAAAACTCCCGCGTCTGAATCTATGACAACGGAAGACGCGGAGCGGTTACTTGCAAATACCCGCTTTGCCGAAACAAACGGTGCGTCGATAGTTACCGTATGCGGGAACGACATTGCTTTTCAGATTGCGGAATACGCTCGTCTTTCCGGCGTTACGAAAATAGTAATCGGCAGAACCGTTGTCGGTAAGCGAAAATTTATAGGCAAGACGACTTTAACCGAAAAATTGATATCGCTTGCTCCCAATGTCGATATACATATCATTCCCGACAGCGATGCCGTTGTAGAAAAAGGAAAGAAAAAACTTTTTGAAAAACCGCATTTTGTAAAAACACTCAAAGAATTGGCGGTTTCAACGGCTTTACTGTTACTTTCGACTTTACTCGGGTATCTTTTTTCAAGCCTCGGTTTTACCGAAGCGAATATCATTACGACTTATATGCTGGGCGTTCTGATTACCGCTATACTGACAAAAAGCAAAATCTGTTGGGTTCTTTCGTCCGTTGCGAGTGTGCTGGTTTTCAATTTTCTGTTTACCGAACCGAAATTTTCGTTTCTTGCATACGGAAGCGGCTACCCCGTCACATTCGTAATTATGCTTGCGGCGTCTCTCATCATAGGCGGAACAACCGAAAAACTGAAAACTCGGGAACGGCAGGCAACACAAACGGCATACAGAACAAAAATTCTGTTCGACGCTAACCAGTTGATTCAGAAAGCGTCCGACGAAACGGAAATATTTCGGGTTACGGCAAATCAATTGGAAAAATTGTTAAGTCGAAACGTAATTGTATTTAACGAAAGGGCGCAAAAAGTTCATACTTCGCAGCCTGAAAGCCCCGACGCCGATATATCGCCCGACTGCGAGAAAATTGCTTGGCAAGTAACGAAAAACAACGTAAAAGAAGGGAAAGGAACGGATATTTGTCCCGAAAGCGACTATACGTTTTTCCCGATATGCAAAAACGGCAAAAACTATGGAGCAATAGGCATTTTTGTCGGAGAAAAACCGATTGATTCTTTTAATGAAAGCATTGTGGTGTCCGTTATCGGCGAATGCGCAATAGCAATTGACGGAATCATAAACGCCAAGGAAAGAGAACGCGCCGCCGTTTTAGTCAAAAACGAGCAATTGCGCGCAAACCTGCTCCGTTCCATATCGCACGACCTTCGTACGCCGCTTACGTCCATTTCCGGTAATGCGAGTAATCTGATTTCAAACGGGAATGATATTGACGACGCGACAAAAAAACAAATATACGAAGATATTTACGACGATTCGCTCTGGCTGATCAATCTGGTTGAAAATCTGCTTGCGGTAACGCGCCTTGAAGAAGGCAAAATGAACATAAATCTGACGACGGAACTGGTCGGCGACGTCATAACCGAGGCGTTGAAACATGTTCATAAAAAAAGCGAAAACCAAAAAATTACCGTAATACAGCCGGACGACTTGCTGCTTGCAAAAATGGACGCTCGGCTTATCGTGCAGGTCTTAATCAACCTTTTAGACAACGCTGTTAAATACACGCCTTCCGATTCGCAAATTACGATTACGGCAAAAAGAGACGGAAATATGGTTTCCGTAAGCGTGGCGGACAACGGAGACGGCATTGCGGACGAACAAAAATCGCGTGTGTTCGATATGTTTTACACAGGCGCAAACAAAATTGCCGACAGCCGCCGCAGTATCGGCTTGGGACTTTCGTTGTGTAAATCCATAATAAACGCACACGGCGGAGAAATAACGATAACCGACAACGTTCCGCACGGCGCGATATTTACCTTTACATTGCCCGTAGGGGAGGTGGAAGTTCATGAATAACTTACTGATTTTAGTTGTGGAAGACGACGCGCCCGTCCGTAACCTTATCGGAACGACTTTGAAAACGCACGGTTACGATTTTATTACCGCAACGAACGGAGAAAGCGCCGTTATGCAAGCGTCTTCTCGTAATCCGGACATTGTTCTGCTCGATTTGGGCTTGCCGGATATTGACGGCGTGGACGTTATCGGAAAAATACGCACTTGGTCGGAAATGCCGATTATCGTAATAAGCGCTCGCGCCGAAGATAAGGATAAAATCGACGCGTTGGATGCCGGAGCGGATGATTATCTGACAAAACCGTTTTCCGTCGAAGAATTGCTTGCAAGAATCCGCGTTACAACAAGAAGGCTTCTCTCGACACAATCGTTGAACAAGTCCGAGTCGGTTTTTGTCAACGGAAATCTGAAAATAGATTACGGCGCGGGTTGCGCATATTTAAGCGGCGAAGAACTGCACCTTACCCCTATCGAATACAAACTACTGTGCTTATTGTCAAAAAACGTCGGGAAAGTGCTTACTCATACTTTCATTACGCAAAAAATATGGGGCGCGGCTTGGGAAAGCAATATTGCTTCCCTGCGCGTATTTATGGCAACTTTGCGCAAAAAAATCGAACCGTCTGCCGATTCGCCGCAACACATTCAAACTCACGTCGGCATCGGGTACAGAATGATAAAGATAGACGACTGAACATTGCATTTAAGTCGATGAAGTAACATTCGCTTTGCATATTTTAATGAGAACTTGCATATTGCATGGACGCATTTTATCGGTTGCTTTTACAATCGGTGCTTATCCTGCCTGGCGCTTTTGCCGCGACGGGAATTGCCGCTCCATGGATGAAGTGCACCTCAAAAGTTGGACAGAAATGTAAAACTTTTGGAGGTGCATTTTTTATGCCGAAGAAGTCCTTTGCAAAAAAATACGAACTCCGATTTTACTTCAAAGTTCGTATTGTTTGCGTCTGGTGGAGCAAGCTGGCGCTATGGCGAACAAGTGTTTTATTGTAAGGTATAATAAAAATTTTAGGTTTTGAATAAAAGAAAATACAAGTGCCATTGTTTTAATAAATCGTGAGCGCATAGAAAAATCACTGATAATATCTTGTTCTAAAATCCATTTTTGGTGTTTGTTGTTGGTTGCTCTGCCTTTTTTTTGCAAGATTTATACCGAAGTGTTGTTTGCCGAAAGCCGAGTAAAGAAACAAAAAATAAATTGCGTTAGAGTGTTGACAGAAAACGTTTTCGTGTGTTATATTGGCGAAAAATGGCATACAGGGGGCAGTATTTTCCGTTAAAACGTTTTAATCGGCGCAATTGCATTTAAGACGTGAAAACGTTTTTAATAACAAAAGTATATATAAGTTGTTTTTAATTTGCTATGAAAAGTTTTCGAGAGGTGACCTTATGTTAAAATGGACGAAGAATGAAGTTGTTTATCAGTTGTATCCGCAGAGTTTTTACGATACCAATGGCGACGGAATAGGAGATATAGAGGGAATAACGACAAAGTTAGATTATCTAAAATCTCTTGGCGTCGGCGCAATTTGGATTTGTCCGATGTATGACAGTCCCAATCGCGATAATGGTTATGACGTGCGCAATTACGATAAGTTGCAAGTTTGTTACGGCACAGATGAACAGTTTGACGAAATGGTCGCAGAAGCGCACAAGCGTAATATAAAAATAATTATGGATTTGGTGCTTAACCATACTTCTAATGAAAACCCTTGGTTTTTGCAATCTTCGTCTTCGCGTACTAACGATAAGGCAGATTGGTATATATGGCGAGACGGTAAACCCGATGGCACACCGCCAACAAACTGGGGTGCAATTTTCGGTGGTTCGGCATGGACATACTGTCAACAACGTAATCAATACTACTTGCATACGTTTTCGCCGTACCAACCTGATCTTAATTGGCAGTGTGATGAACTCAAAAATGCATTGTTTGCCATGGTTAATCGTTGGATAGACAGGGGCGTAGACGGTTTTCGTTTGGATGCAATCAACTTTATTGCTAAAGATTTGTCCCCTCTTGTCGACGGCGAGATAAACGTTGGCGAATATGCCGACATCTACCCTTTTGTTGCAAACAAACCCGATGCGCACAAGTATCTCGCAGAGTTGAAAGCTGCAACTTTCGCCCGCGGTTGTCTGACGGTCGGCGAAGCGTCTAGCGCAACCGTTTCCGACGCATTGCTGTTCGCAAACGAATTGGACATGATTTTTCAATTTGAGCATGTGGCGATGGATGTCATTGAAGACTGGAACGTCAAACCTGTTGATATTGTTAAGCTGAAAAAATCTTTTGCAAAATGGCAAAACGGATTGTTTGGCCGTGCTTGGAACGCGCTGTTTTGGGAAAACCACGATCAGCCGCGCATTGTAACGCGTATGGGCGACGAAAATGAACTGCGTGAAAGTTCGGCAAAGATGTTGGCAACGTGCATGTATTTTATGCAAGGCACTCCGTTTGTATATCAAGGACAGGAGTTGGGCATGATAAACACCCGATTTTATTCTAAAGATGAAATTCGCGATATCGAAGTGCGTAATGCGTGGACAAAATATGTTGACGGAGGTTTGTTGTCCGAAAAGGAATTCTTGAAAAGGATCAGTCGTAGAAGCCGAGACACTGCTCGTACGCCAATGTGTTGGAGCGACAGTAAAAATGCCGGATTTACGGACGGAACACCGTGGATAAAAATAAACGATAAATATAAACAAATAAACGTTGCAGAACAATCATCTCGTTCGGACAGCGTGTTAAACTATTACAAGGCATTGTTTGCATTGCGCGCAAAGTTGTCCGTCGTTGTAGACGGTACATTCGAGATTATCGATGAACAAAATGCGCATGTTATTGCTTATGAACGGAAAAACGCCGAACAAACGATTGCGGTGGTATGCAATATGACTGATAAAAGACTATCTTTCATCGACGAGCGTTTGCAACGAGGAAAGATATTGCTTACAAATATAGAGAATAACTATCTTGCGGACGGAATACTCGCTCCGTATCAAAGTATAGTCATCGATTTAGAGAGTTGATTTACTGTTTATTTGTGCTTGATTTATGTTTAAAATCAGTACATTTTAACTCAATCTATCAAAATAAAAAGACCGAAAGGAGGCATTGTTACTCATTCGGTCTTTTGCTTATGTTTGTCGAGTATATGTTATTCAGACAAGATTTGTCACGGTCACTCTGGTACATCGTTGCTTCCATTGCAACTAATTTATGTTGCGTACAGAATTGCGCTCAATGATTAAAGGTTCGATTTTAATGGATAACGGTTCTCGATGTTCCTTGTTGCGTATTCCGTTGACAACTGTTTGCGCGATGGTTTTGCCAAGTACGTCTATCGGATGACCGATTGCGGTTATGTCCATAAGATCCGCCCAAGGGGAGTCATCGTAAAGGATCAGGCTGATGTCATCGGGAATACTCATCGACAATTTCTTCAGTACTTTGACTGTTTGTATCCCTATTGTATCGGCAATCGTAATTATGGCAGTCGGTCGTTCGGCGATTATGCGTGTTCCGATTTTTTCTGCAAGAAATTCTGTACTGTCCAGTAAAAAAATGTTCTCGTCTTTTGCGGAGAGCCCCATTTCCTCATAGGCCTTCTTGTACCCATCAATGCGAGTGGTGCAAATCAGGTTGGAAAAACCGATTATTAAAGTGTTTCTATGCCCGCTGTGTAAAAGTCTTCTTGTTGCAAGGTATGTGCCGTAGTAATCGTCCACGACTATACTGTCCATGTTGTCGTAAGCCTTGACAAACAGTTGTAAAGGATATACATTTTGTTGGTGAATCAGTTTTTCAACGTTTGTGTCGCTTTTATTGGGGCTAAACATGATTCCCGCAACCGATGACGATAGAAAATTTTTCACTTTGTCATCAATGGAGTTATTCTCGCTCAACCCGAAGGCAATAAGCAACTTGAATTTCTCGTTGGCAAGGTTCGTCTCGATTGATTCTATTAAATTGTTAAAAAACGGATTTTGGACGTCGTTTACTATAAAACCAATGTTTGAGCCTTGGCTGTTTTTGAGGTTGCTTGCAAAATAATTGGGTATGTAACCCAATTTATCCACAGCGTCATTGATTATTGCCAACTTTTCCGGAGAAACACTGGTGGGATTACGTAGCGCTCTGGAAATTGTTGCCATGGAAATGTTTGTATAATTTTGTAAATCTTTTATTGTTACCATAACATTATTATCTATTAAAAACAAACAAAAGTCAACCTTCTATGGTGAAGTATGTTGTATTTTGTTTGTAACTTCGGCTGACGTTACAACCACATCAACTCTATATTTGTAAACTCAACTTTGCCGTCGGAAACATACATGTCAAGCCGATTGCCGAATTTGTTGCAGAATCGTACCGACAATGCAGTGGTGTTGTTTGCGTACAAAACGGCGATATCATCGTCTACAATCAGTTCGATGTCTGTTACTTTGTCTATGGGACGCGTCAGCATATATGTGCCGAATTGATTTTGCGGAAAACACGGAAACGTATTTGCCGACAATGTTTTAGTGGTAAGATCGAATTTGAGTTCGTAAGCTTTGTCTTCGAAAGCGTTTCTAAACAGCAATAATCCGAATCGGTCTGTTTGTGGATCTACTTTGACCTTTGCTGTCAGGCGAAATGTCTTTGGCGCATTTTCGAAAATTTCGGATACGGTACATTTGTGTAAAGAGTCGACACGTATGTCGGGAATTTTTATTTTGTTGCAAAATGCGGCTTGTATTGTTTGCGGAGAAGATACAGACAGTGTTTTGTCTGCATTTTGTAAAAGTTTATGTACGACTAAATTGCCGCCCCACATCCAAAATCCGTCGTCCTTGTTTTGCCAACGTGTCGGAACCCACCCGAACAGATATCTATCCTTGCCGTCGGTGGCTGTTTTGGCTGCATAGTATGCTCTTCCGTCAAAAGTGTCTATCGAAGGCTTGCTCCAAGGTCCGTCGGGCGAAGGCGCGGTGCGGTAGCATGTTACGCTTCGATCCGAGTACTCGGAAAAAATCAGATACCAAGTGTCGCCGATTTGAAACAGGTCGGGGCATTCATGTGTGTGGAATGCGTCGGGTGCGTAAACGATTTTATCAAACGTCCATGTCGATAAGTTTGTTGACTTCATTCGTATCGTTTGGCCTTTTCGTAACGCGTTTCCTTCTTGCGGGCGCGCACACAGTAACATATAATATGTGCCGTTGTGTTCATCCTTATATACATATGGATCGCGGAAGTCGCATGTGTCATAACCGTCAGGTGCGTAAAACGTGTCTTGAGGTACCTTAGTCCATTTGTCGAGATCGTGACTTGTGGCATGCATTATGCACTCTGCTTGATACCCGAATCTCTTATCGGTGGTGTTGTGACCTGTGTAAAAAATATGGTAGCATCCTTCCGCTTGAAGTACGCTTCCGGTAAAAACAAACGGATCCGGTTCCGAGTTTGTCCCCCGCGAAATCATTTCACCTTTGTCGATAAAAGAAACAAAGTCTTTCGTTTCTGTTTTGTACCAAGTTACTCCGTTGCCGTATTTAGCGTCATTGCGATGATCAAATAAATAGAACAAATGAAAAACATCATCCGAGTAGTATGGAATGAAATCTGCAGCTGCCGAATTGTTTTCGGACGGTTTGAAAAATAGTTTGTACACAGAAAAAGCTCCTTTGAAAACGTTTTCAAGACCTCTGGGTCAATTTTATCACTTATACTATATCGAAAAAACAGCGGAATGTCAAGAAATTTTGTAAAAAATCTATTGACAACAGTGCAAATACTTGTTAAAATCAAAATAAGGGAAGGTTTACGGAAAAAGAGGTACTGAAAACGTTTTCAAGAACGAATCGCCGATTTTTGGTTTTTTCTGTATTATTAGAAGCGAGTTTTGCTGCTTCGTAAAATAAGGAGAACGAGATGAAAAAAAGATTACTTTGCACGGTTTTATTTATTGCGGTTGTTCTTTGTCTTAGTTTTGCCGCATGCGACAGGGCTTCCGACGAACCGAGTCTGACGGTTGAGCTGAACAAAAACGAGTTGCGGTTGACCGTCGGACAAAGCGAAACGCTGGTTGCTGCAATCTCCGTAGAGGGACTGTCCGTATCGTGGAGCTCAACCGACGATGCCGTAGCAACCGTATCCAAGGGAAATGTACAGGCTGTCGGGAAAGGCTCTGCCGATATTGTGGCAAAAGTCGGGACGGTGCAAGCGGTTTGTAAGGTAACGGTTACTGAGGAAAAGCCAACGATAGAACCTACGATTAGTGTTGAGGAAGGTTACGAATCGCTGATTGTTTTTTACGGAAATCAACCTACCGATGAAGAGCTGTTGGCAGGGTTGTCCGCAACCGACGCCGAAGGTGCAACGCTTACCGTCGTCATGACGAATAACGGCGATATTGACGCAGACAAATTGGGCGAATATACAATTTCGTATAGGGCGGAGGATGCAAACGGGTTGTCGACTACACTGACTCGCAAGGCGTATGTTACCTACTTCGGAATAACTGCGGAAGACCTTGACGGCAAGTCGGTGTCGGCTCTTAATAATTGGAGCTACACGCTTGTAGGAGAAGCTCGCACCGCGGACGAGTGGGCGCAAAACGTAGTGCCCGGACACAGTTCAAATTGGAATAGATTTGAAGGTCCTGTCGAAAATTACATTGTAATGCATGGATCGGACACAAACGGAAGAGAAGCGATTACCGACGAAAAAGACGACGAATTGCCCAACACTATTTTGTGGAACAAACTTATCGTTCCTGCCGATTGCACGATTTTCCGTGTATATTGTTCCAACAATCCGTATCCCGATTACAACAATCTGCTGAGTAAGGTGCGCGTATCCGTGTACGATATCGCCACAAAAACTTTTGCCGTTGCGGATAACTATCGTGAGATTAAAGCTCCGCTAAACGCTTCGAAGGAAGGCTTGGACTACGATTATATTCGCAATCGTTCCTACCAAGATTTTGATTTGACGGCATATGTAGGCAAACAAATAATTGTGTTTGTGGAACAAGACGCTTCTGCAAACGTATACCAGGAAGAGTATTACTCCGACATAGGTTATCTGGAATTTCAGATTCCTACTATGATTACCGAAACTCGCGACACTTTGGTAGTGTACTCTATGGGATTTGTAAAAGGTGAAGAAAAAATAGATTATTCTTCATTGGTATTGGATGATTTGACAAGTTGGGGTGCGGACGATACCTCCGACTACACGCGCTGGGGACTTCGCGGCGACGAAGTCGCAAAAGGCAAATGGACTGTAAAATTTCTTAACGGAGCAACCGGCGCGCTTAACAACGTCACCGGTCTTGGCGGTTCATTGCAACTTATTGCTCGCGAGCCTGCCGACGGACGCGACGGTAATGTTATTCTGAGAGATGCGGTGTTGATGAATAAGGTTGCTGTTGGTAACAACAAGTATTTTGTCGTTTACGTCGGTACGGACAGCGACGCGTTCAACGTAAATTATCGTTTGACTTTTGTTACAGAAGACGGTACAGAGCATCACCTTACCCCCAGGTTTAATGTAAACGGTTACACTCCAGTGTACGACGGTTGGGCGACAGTTCAAAAATCGCAATGGGTGGAAGGAGTCAAACTTATTTACGACGTAAGCGAGTTTGTCGAAAAAACGGTAGTGGTACTTATCGAACAGGACGAAAATGTCGAAGCCGGCGAGGGTAACTGCACTTTGTGGTTTAACAAAGCCGCATTTATTGCCGATATGGAATTTGCCCCCGCAGACTACACCGCATACAATCGGCTTAAAAACGAAGTGGAGCAGGCAAACTACAATCAGGACGACTATACCGAAATGTCGTGGAACATTTTTGTTGAGGCTCTTTCCAAGTTTGAGGCAGTGGCGGACGATTTGGTAAACGAACAACAAAACGATATCGATGTTGCGGTTGCCAATCTTACCGATGCAATCGAATTGCTTACTTCCAAACCCGAGCCGGTAATTCCGCCGGAAGATACCACTCACGGAGAACTTGCGGAAGAACTTATGGATTTTACTACCGACGCATGGCTTGCAATGCCTGTAGATGCAAGAGGCGTATGGGGGACGGACGCATCCAAAGGCGAATATTGGGGATTGCGTGGCGACACGGGCGCAAAAGCTGCATGGAAATGGTATGTCGTAAATGGAGGCACTCTGTACCACGCTGCCGATCTTAAATCTTCGTTGCAGTCGGTTGCATACGAATGTGGCAACGACAAAGACGGAAAATTCGGCGCTGACGCTATGTTTGTAAACAAAGTCTGGGTGCGCGGTAACTATCTGCGTATATACGTCGGATGCGACGACGCAAACGGTAGTGTAAACATGCGCGTGCGGTTGATTAAGGACGATGGCACGATAACGGTATTGTCTGCCGTCAAGACTGTTGAAGGCGAAGCGACTGCCGTTGTCGACGGTTGGTACACAATCAAGGTCGGACAATGGATATACGGTACCGCATTGGTTTACGATATGTCGGATTACTTGGACGGTATTGTTACTGTGGTTGTGGAGCAAGACCAAAACGAAACTGCCGAAGGTACAACGTGTACAATGTGGCTGAATAAGGTCGAGTTTGTTCCTTTGGCAAATTACTCCGAGTACAACGAATTGAAACAGCAAATTATCGATGCGGATTACAAGGCGGAAGACTATACCGAAGAAAGCTATGCGAATTTTGCAACGGAATGGCAAAAATTCAATTCTCTCAGTCTTAAACTCTCGGTAGAAGAACAAAGCGTTGTGGACGAAGCGGTTGCTCATATGCGTACAGCTATTGAAGGGCTTACGAAACCTGCCGAGCCGACATTACAACAAGAGTTTTGCGGGTTTGACAATGCCCAATGGAAATCGATGAAAACGGATGGTTCCGCTTCGTGGGGTACGGATTCCGAAGATGCAAACGCATGGGGATTGCGCGGAGATGCGGAAGCTGCGGCCAAATGGAAGATTTATGGCAACAATTTGGAAGGGTTTCCTGTACCCATTCTTGACTTGGCGGCAAACGAAAACGCCGTTTCGGATGGTGTTGCCGACGCTGTATTGGTTAACAAAATCAATGTAGGCAACGCAAGTAAAATCAGCTTTTGGCTCGGAACAGAATGGGGTAACGGCGCAAACGTAAAAGTAAGCGTTGTCACGGCCGACGGAACGGTACACGATCTCGCAGTCGTCAGTAGCGAAGTAGGCTACGAACAAAGTTCAAATGGCTGGGGGAAGGTTACCGCAAGTCAATGGGTATACGGCACAAAAATCAGCTACGATTTGTCGGAATATGTAAATCAGGAAGTTACTGTTGTATTGCAGTTAGACAGAGTGGATACGGGACGTTCGACATTGTGGTTTGTAAAAGCAGCCTTGGAGTAAAATAATAGGTTGTTTGGTAGCTTAATCTGCAAACATGTCCTCGCTCGACGTCGGTAAAACGTCGGGTGAGGACAGTATTTTGGGAGATATTTGATGAAAAAGACTTTATCGATTGTACTTTGTGTGTTGTTCTTGTTCTTATTTGTCGGATGCGAGAAGAGGATCGAAGGTCAAGCGGCATGGAACAGGTTCTACTCTGCATTAGAATTGACTACGGCGTTGGAATACTATGCTGTCGACACTGCGATTACCGTTGGCGATTCGACCGTAAACGGACAGCTTGTATTGTCGACGGACGAGTACGGCAGAACAGTGGCCTACCGTAAGGACGGCGCCGTCGAATCGTGGTGGCTTGACGGAGTTGCGTATGTAAGCGGCGATTCAAAAACGAAAAAAGCTCAATCGATAAATTCTTTTTTGGACATATCTACGAAAACGATTGATTGGAACTACAGTATGGTAAAGAATGTAGTCGCATACGGAAATAATGTTGCATTCGGTATCGATTTGCCAAACTACGAACAGGTTGACGTATGCGGTAAAATAGACAAAATATTTCTTGTGGAAATCTCGGTAACGGCAATAAAATCCGATAAAACTTGCGCAAAAATCAAATACGTATATAAAAATTGTGGTAAAAAACCCTCGGTAACATTACCGAGCGATTTGTCCGGATTTGTTTGGGAGGTGTAGTATGGTCAAAAAAATAATATGCACATTGCTTGTTTTGTGTGTTTTGTTCACACTTGTCGGTTGCTCGCCTAAAACTGTTGGCGGATTAGAAACGCCGTATGGCGATTCTCTTGGCAAAAATCCGCAAAAGACTCTTCGCACGATCGGATCATGGACAAAAACCGGCATTGTCAATCATTGGCATTCCGGAACGGATGCCGGTCCGATGATAATGTACGGAGTAGAAGGTCTTGTGCAGTATGTTCGCACCACAAACACATACTATTATTTGCTTGCCGAGAGCGTGAAATCCGACGAAAGCGGAAATACAATAATTAAGTTGAGAAGCAACGCAAATTGGCACGACGGAACGCCATTCATTGCCGACGACGTGATTGCTTTTTACGCAATAGACTATCAAAACGACATTTGCAAATATTTTAAGTCCGTAGAAAAGGTGGACGAAAAAACCGTCAAAATTGTTTGGAAAGACTATCGTGAACCTACGGAAGAAGCCAAGTTGATGCTGCTTGCCGTAGATACAAAATTGGGCAGCGTCCAGTACAAGGAATTTAGATCTTTTGTCGATCGCGCCAAAGAAGTGATTGCTTCGTTGGATGACGTTACGCAAGCCGATCTGGACAGCGATTACACCACCAACATTGTGCAGCCTTACGGCAAGAAGTGGAATTCCGGTGCATCGAGTCAAATGGGAGAGATTCTTAACGAGTTGAGAGCATACGAACCATCATGGTACGTCGCTACGGGTCCGTACAAAATGACAAAGTATACGGAAACAGAGATGATTTTGTCTAAGAATGAAAGCTACTATATGGACAATTCCAAAGCTTTTGACAAGATTTTTGTTTATCAGACGCCAAACAATGTCAATCAGATTTATTCGATGTTGAGCAACGGCTCCATCGACTACTACGACGGTTGTCCGCTAAAAGAAACGATCGACGATATTCTGTCACAAAACAACTCGATGGTGCACTACAAGATGATTGACCAGAATTCTTGCGGATTGTTGTTTAATATGGAGAAAGAAATCTGGCAGGCAGATTTGGTGCGAGAAGCTTTTCAGTATATTTTCGATCGCGACGCAGTGAAAGAACTTTCTCAGCCATACGCAACCACGAGTTGGTACTCGATGCTTACTATGACTCAGGCGCAAGCCGAAGCATGCATGTCACCCGATGCATTTGACAAACTTACAAAATACAGTTATGACCAACAAAAGGCAGCGGAATTGTTAAACAATGCAGGTTGGCACAAGCGCGGCAAGTCTTGGTATGACGGAAACGGTAACAAAGTATCTCTTACTTTGGGCGTGGAAAACAATACGCTGTTTGTAAACATGGCGCAAGCGGTGCAAAGTATGCTAAACATGTTCGGTATCGAAACTACCGTAAAAATCGGAGAAAATTGGGCAACATGGTTTGCTACGGGACGACAGACGGACAGCATGTACGATTTTGTCGTCGGCGTCACTGATGCTAACAGTTACACGACTCATCCCTATGGATTTATGCGACACTTTTTCGATGTACTCGATGCGCATATGTTGCATTTGCCCGTTTCCGACGTTACAAACAGATGGGATATTACGTTGCAACGCGCCGACGGTAGAGGAACGGTTGAGCTTATCGACGAAATAGACAAACTGTATCTTGTTACCGATGCCGAACTTGTCGAAGCAACCGACAACATTGTATACGGTTTTTCGCAGTATAATTACGGTTTGCAGTTTTTTGAAAACGTAACCGGCAGTTTCTTTAATTCCGACACGGTGTGGGGGCTGCCGGCCTTGGACGAGCTTGCCAAGGATAGTAGAAATATTACCTATATTCCGCAAATGGGCGACAAATACTTTGTGGAAATCGCAGATCTAAACAGTTACTACACACAAGGTAGCGTGTACGGTTTGGGTAAAATTTTCCCGAGGGACTAACTTGATCGGCACAATCAAATGAAGGAAACGGTTTTACCCGACAATATTGCGACGAAACGGCGGAGCATGCTTGTCGCAATGACCGCCGATAGACAATAAACGGATTTTTGCATGAATAAATCGAAAATGACATTTAACAAAATATGCAAGGGAGTGGGACAATTCTTTTACAAATACCGCTTTCTGTGGATGCGCATCGGCGTTGCGTTGTTTACGTTGATGCTGGCAATGTTTTTGTGCTTTTTGATATTGGAATTGATGCCGGCCGATTCTATCGATCAAATGGCAATCAAACTTGCGGCGGAACGTCGTATCCCGTTTGAAGAAGCGCGAGAACTTGCAATAGAGATTCTCGGCTACAATCCCGACGAATCTATATGGAACAAATTGGGGTCCTATGTGTCCAACTTGTTTGAAGGTAATCTTGGTACAAGTATTGTAAATCCTTCGATAAACGTCAACAGCGTTATCAAAAAAACTTTGCCTTGGACGCTTTTTGTGGCAACTCTTTCGTTGATTATCAGCTTTGGTTTAGGTACTTTGCTCGGCGCATACATGGCATGGAAGCGCGGCAAAGTCGCCGACGGGTTGATGACAAGCTATATCGTTGTTTCAAGCGCGATACCGGACTACATTTTCGCTCTTTTGGTGCTGTTTGTGTTTGCCTATCGCTTGGAGTGGTTTCCGCAGATGGGCGCATACAGCATCGAGTACACACCCGGATTTAACATAGGCTTTATAAGTAGTTGTCTGTACCATGCGGCACTGCCTGTGTTTGCTAACGTGTTTATACAAACAGCCGGCTGGGCGTTGCTTATGCGTGGCAGTGCAGTTGCCGTTATGGGGGAAGACTATATTTGGGCGGCTCGCGCAAGAGGTATACCGCAAAATATCATAGTTGGTAAATATATGCGCAAAAATGCGCTTTTGCCTCTTATTGCTTCGGTAGCGCTGTCTTTTGCAGGATTGTTCGGCGGTTCCCCGCTTATGGAGTCTATATTCAACTATCCCGGTATAGGACAGGCGTTCAGTTTGTACATTGCGCAAAGAGATTACTTTATGATTGTTGGAATACTGTTGTTTGAAAGCTTTATTCTGGTACTTGCAAATCTTGTCGCCGACTCGATGTACTCGCTTATCGATCCTCGGATAAGGAGGAGCGCATGAATAATACGCAACAAAAGAACGGTTTCAAAACATGTGTTTCCGCGGTAGGTAAATCTCTGAAAAAGTTTTTTATTACAATAGGCAATGCGGTCAAAAAAATCTATGGCAATAAAAAATCTGCAATAGGTTTTAGTGTGGTATTGTTTTTCGTTGTGATGGCAATTGTCGGAGCGATGCTTCCGGAAGCGCCTGTTTCGGGCAAAAAGTTTGACGCACCGTCGCTTGAACATCCGTTGGGGACGGACCACCTTGGCAGAGATTTGGCTTTGCAAATTGTGGCTGGCAGCAAGGACGTACTGGCAATAGCCTTTCTTACAGGTGTTTTTACTGTTGTGATGGGCGTAGTGCTGGGACTTGTAAGCGGACTTGTCGGAGGCTGGGTGGACAGAGTACTGCAACTTGTTACCAACCTGTTTTTGACGGTACCAAGTTTCCCGATACTGTTGGTGTTGTCTACAATGATAGTAATCAAGGACAACATTACCTTTGCTCTTATCCTGTCTGTTTGGAGCTGGGCGGGTTTGTGTCGAGCGGTACGGGCGCAAATAATCTCTTTGAAGGAACGAGAGTTTATTCAAATCTGTAACGTCATGGGTATGAAGAAATCTCGCATTATCGTAAGCGAGTTGCTTCCCAACATTGCCAGTTACATTGCCGTCAACTTTATACAGATAATGCGTGGCGCGATAACGGGTAGCGTTGGCATTATGATGTTGGGACTTGCAGCATTGGACAGTACGAACTGGGGTACTATGTTGTACTTGATTTTTCAAATGGGTTATCTTACCAACGATAAAGCAATATTCTACGTTTTATCTCCGATTTTGTGTATAGTATTGTTCCAATTCGGAGTGGTGATGCTGGCCAACGGCGTAGACGAACTGCTCAATCCGCGTTTGCGTAAAAACTGAGGTTGTAATGAAAGATATTATTGTGCAATTCGACAGAGTATCCGTCGATTACGAAATGAAAAACATAACGTTGCATGCGTGCACCGAGTTTTCCATGCCCCTGGTAAAAGGCAAGATAACTGCGCTTGTCGGCGAAAGCGGAAGCGGAAAAACGACCATTGCAACGTCGCTTATCAATTGTATAACGGCTCCCGGACGAATTGTTAGCGGTAAGATACTGCTTGAATCGGGCAAAAACGGGCAAACGATAGACGTAACAAGACTTGACGAAGAACAGCTGAACAAATTTCGATGGAACAATGTTTCGATGGTATTTCAGGGCGCTCAGAGTGCGCTGAATCCGATAGTTACCGTATTCAAACAGTTTTACGAAACTCTGCTTGTGCATGGGGTAAAGATGTCCAAGACGGAGGCGAGAGCCAAGTTTGAAGCGTTGCTTGCGAAACTTAATCTTGCTCCGACCGTATTAGACGCTTATCCTCACGAGATAAGCGGTGGAATGAAACAGCGGGTAATGATCGCGTTTGCAATGCTGCTTGACCCGGAAGTGATCATATTGGACGAACCGACCACTGCATTGGACGTTATTACACAGAACTATATTTTTTCGTTGCTGCAACAAATAAACAAAGAAAATGGTACTACTATGTTGTTGCTTACTCATGATATTGCGGTTGTTGCCGAATACGCCGACTATATGGGAATTATGTACGGTGGCAGGTTGATGGAATACGGCCCCGTCGAGGACGTGTTCGAACACAAGTTCAATCCGTATACTCGCGGACTTATCGATTCCACTCCGTCTTTGATAAAGGACAACAGTAGGGTCAAGCCGATTGGCGGCACACCTGTAAATATTGCCGAGTTGCCAAAGGGGTGTCCGTTTGGCGACAGGTGCGACGATTGCATGCCGATATGCAGGGAACGGATGCCTGCCGAGATGACCGTAGGCAAAGATCATGTTGTAATGTGCCACAAATACACGTTAAACAATCATTAAAGGAGCGTTAAATTGCTTGAACTAAGACATGTCGGAATGAGTTTCGACGTAAAAGGCAAACTGTTCAAAAGTGAAAAGAAAGCCGTTGTAATCAAAGACTTCAACTTGACTATCGGTGACGACGAAATTGTCGCCGTTGTAGGGGAGAGCGGTTGCGGCAAGACTACGATTGGCAAAATTATCACGGGATTGCTTCAACCGACAAAAGGAGAGTTGTTTTTTGATGGAGTAGATATACGAAAAACCGCAAGAAAAAACGACTCCGACTATCGCAGAAGCGTCCAGTTTATACAACAAGACAGTTATGCGGCGTTAAATCCCGTAAAGACCATTTATCAGTCGCTTTGTGCCGCATTGGAAACTCGCAACCCGGACATGAAACGAGAGGAAAAGGACAGCCGCATAGAGGAATTGATGAGCTACGTCGGGCTGACTCCTACCGCGCAATATTTGTTTAAGTATCCTCATCAGTTGTCTGGCGGACAACGGCAGCGCGTGCTTATGGCAAGGGCGTTGGGGCTGGAACCAAAGCTGATTGTTGCCGACGAACCGGTCAGTATGATAGACGTATCGTTGAGAATATCGATACTTAATTTGATTGCAAAGCTTAATCGCGAACTTCATATTGCTTTCGTATATATCACTCACGATTTGGCTACTGCAAAATACATTGCCCAAAACGGACGGATTTGTGTCATGTATTTGGGCGACATAGTGGAGGTTGGACCGGTAAACGATATTTTGTTCAATCCGAAACATCCGTATACGCAGGCTTTGATAACGGCAATTCCCATTCCGGATCCCAAACTTGCCGCACATCGTCGTCCGATACCCGTTAGAGGTATGGAAATGACAAAGCTCACCGATAGAGGCGAAGGATGCGCTTTTGCTCCGAGATGTCCTTATGCCGTCGAGAAGTGTACTGTCGGCGAAATCGATTGTGTCAACGTCGACGGTGTCGTTGTCAAATGCTGTAATCTTTGTGGGGTGCCAAAATGGGCGAATTAGCAAAAAGAGTTTTCTTTATATTGACATTATCTCTCTGCATATTGTGCGCATTTTGTGTTTTTGTTGTAGAGCGCGGTACTGCCGAGTATTTTGTGGCATTGCTTGCGGGGATAATAAACTGTTGCGCTGTTGTGGTTCAGCTTATTGTCATGTTGATTAAGGGTAAAAAACAATGAAAAAAGTTCTATGGATTTGTGTAATAGCAATGGTTAGTTGTGTTGTGTTCGGAGGCGTGGCTATGGGATATGCGCAGAACTACATCGGTGCAAGAATTGTGAACGACGATAGCTTTGAAACGACAATCGTTGCAGATGCTGTCGTTACTGATGAGCAATTCGGCGCAGACAATAACGGAGTAAAAGATAGCACCGAGGCGATAAAAAAAGCAATTTCATACGTTGCCGAAATCGGCGGTGGTACGGTGTATTTGCCCAAGGGCAAGTATCGCATTACAAGCAGCATAACAGTCGAAAACTACGTTACTTTGATTGGAAACTATGCCGATCCCGACGGTTCGACGGAAGAGTACGGTACGTTGATTATTGCCGATGTTGCGCCTTCGTCGGAAACGCTTCCGGGATTGTTTCGTCTGCGAGGCAGCAGCGGAGTGGTAGGGCTTACAGTGTGGTATCCGCAGCAAACGTTGACGGATGTGAGAGCTTTTCCGTACACCTTTGAGATAATGGGCGGCGCATTCAGTATTTTGGAGCATATGCAGTTTACCGTTAAAAACGTGACGCTTATAAATGCGTATAGGGGGCTTGCTGCAAGCCGCACTGTTAATCCGTCCGTTCCGGTGGGAGCCCAAGACGCCCACGAAGGACTTGTTGTGGAAAATTTGAAAGGAACCGTTCTCAAATGCGGTTTGGATTGCGTCAACGAATCGGACGTGGGTTATGTCAAAAACGTTGTGTTTTCACCAAAATATTGGGCTAAGGCAAGCAAACTCGGCGCTCCTACAGAAGATGCTATAAGGGATTATACCCGAAATAACGGCTGCGCTCTCATGCTCGGTGACTTGGAATGGTCACCTTATTACGATATCAGTGTGGAAGGGTACAAAACGGGCGTGCATATCATCGAAGGTACTCGCATACAGCATGAAAATCCTATTGCCTTTATGGGTGGTTTTTATCGATTAAATGTAATAGATTGTTTGTATGGTTTGGTTGTCGATCAACTATACAAAGGGTGGGGGATGCTTGTTACTCATTCTCAAATAGATGCGGAAAAAGCATCCGTCGTTAACAATGCGCCCGAAGGTTATGTGAGGCTTACCGACACGGAAACAAACGGAAACATGTACGGTGAACGTATTTTCGTAAATGCCGCGCAAGCATCGGATCTCGAAACACAAACGCCTGTTTTTGCAAAAACAAAGGAAAAGCTATACAATGTTGTTGCCGACTATGGGGCTGAGCCCGATGGTTATGCCGATTGTACGGCGGCAATTCAAAAGGCTTTGTCCGACGCCGATAAAAACGGAGGCGGTATTGTTTACTTGCCGGCAGGATATTACAAGGTTACTCAAAGGTTGACGGTTGGAAATGGCGTTCAGCTACGCGGTTGCATGTCGGTCGCAAATCGAGATAATCTTGGAAAAAGCGGAGGAACGATCATATTTTGTTATGTTGATAGCGATAGTAATACGGCTGAAACCGACACGGCATTCGTAACGCTCGGGGCCGACGCCGGTTTGTATGGATTGCGTATTTGCTATCCCGACAACAACATTTGGATGATTGGGCAAAACGAGTACACTGTTAATCGTACGGCCTATACGGTTCGCGCCGCAGGCAACAACGGCTACATTGTCAATGTCGGATTGCTTGACAGTTACAATGGAGTGGCAGTATCCGCCGACAATGTGGTGGTAAAAAATCTACTCGGGCTGTTCTTTAATCAAGCCGTGTTTGTCGACAATTCAAATAATTGCCATGTGGAAAACGTGATATCCAACGCAACGATTGCTACGCAATCCGGCTTACATTCCAAGTTTACCGATCTGTTTGGCAAAGCTTGGTTGTGGCGCATAAACGCTTTATGGAACTATTACACGTACACTGAAACTCATACAAAGATGATTCGAGCCCGCAATTCCACAGTCAACGTAATGAGCGTATTCACTTTTTGTTCGGCGGAGATTTTTTCGGCAAAAAACAGTGTGATTACGGCAAACGGCTGTGGTGCCGATCGTATGTGGCAGGACGGAATAGTGTTAAACAGTATTGCTTCCGACGTTACGCTTGTCAATCAACTTAAATACAATTGCATGATGTTTAACGTCGACGGTGTCGGCACATTGAACATTTTCGGTCGTATGAATTTAGTTCTCGGCAATTCTCCTGCGACAAAAGACGTGGAATACAATGTTGTAGATAATGTTGTAGTGAAAGATACCAACGCAAAGGTATACGGAGCGGGCATTAAAGTTTCTTACCCTCGGGACGATGTATTGGGGCAACCTTCTTCCAAAAATCCGATTACTGATATTGTCGGAATACTAAAAGGACTAAAGTAAAGAAATAAAACAAGGAGCCTGTATGAAAAAATCTACTATTGGGTGTATGATTATAGTTTTAGCAATGATGCTTGTTTTGGCAGTTGCGTGTGGCGGCGAAACGGATGTCGAAAGTGTGCAGTTGCGTGCTGTCGGTCTTAAAAATGACGTTTTAACCTTGTACAAAGGTGGCGAAGTGAAGGTTTCTGTCACAATAAAACCCGCTGGTGCCAACGCCGAAATACAATGGAAAACCGCAGACGTTACGATAGCTACGGTATCGTCTGACGGCGTCGTTAAGGGCGTGTCGATTGGACAAACTAAGCTGACGGTTCATGTCGGACAAGTCGAAAAAACGATAGATATCGTTGTAGATGACTATGTGCCTATTGAGAGCATATCTTTTGCCAAATCAGAAATGACCATTGACACGGGGGTGCGCAAACAGCTTGATTTTACTGTTTTGCCGCAAAACGCAACGGTGAAAACCTTGTCATTCACTGTCGAACCTGCCGACGAAGGCGTCAAAGTGAGTTCGTCGGGCATAGTTGAAGTCGCAAAGGACGTAGAAGGTGGTAGACAATTTACGATTACGGCTCGCGCTTACAACGAAAGTTCGGTTTATGCAACCATGGTGTTGACCGTGCAGGAGTATGTTTTGCAAGATATACTTATTGTCGACAACGATTTTCATACGGAAATTACTTCCATAGAAGTACCTGTCGACGAGCCGTACAGAGTTTTGTTTCAGATGCCTGTACCCGAAAAAGCAATCGGAACAGGCGAAAAAATACCTACGACCTGGACTTCATCGGATGAGAGCATAGTAAAAGTTAATCAAAAGGGCAGACTTACGTTTTATTCCAAGGGAAAAGCGACGGTAACGATGGAGGCAATGGGATTTACGAAAACCGTCGATGTAACGGTTACGGATGCATGCGGAAACTTCGTCGAAAACTACTACATGCCACAAAACTACATTGACGGAATAAAGACAATAACGCATTCTTCGGACAACGGGTGGCAGACTTTTGCCGACTTCCGTAACGGCGGCACAGGCGCAGAGGATGCAAAGAAATTTGTTTTGCAAAAATACAAATATCATACGGGGCCCAGCAGTTGGTTTGCGGGTGGCGGCTTCTGCATAGAAATGGGTGGTTGGGATAATATTCACTCCGGATTGGAGGATGACGATCTTCCCGGCGGCGGCATGGCAAATTTGTTTATGTGGTGCAAGTTGAAGTTGGGAGGCAATGCGACAAAATTGCGCACTTACTTCCAATACAGAGAAACCGACGCGACATTCAAGTACAAACTTCGTCACACTTTTGTGGACATTGAAACAAAGCAGGTCTTGCATCTTTCCGATTGGAAGACGGGCGAGTTCAAGAACGATCCGAATTTGGTTGCGGGAGAAACTTTTATAGAAAGCGATATTCCGTCAGAGTATAGAGGAAAAACGGTTATAGTAATGTTGGAGTATGATGACATAGACTATACGACGGACGGAATACTCAATGGTGTAGAATCGGTCAATATCAAGTATTTTTCCGTGTTGAATTTTGACGGACAGCCCATAGAAAATGCGCTATGGGTGCTTGGCGACAGCATAATGACTGAAGATTTTACAGGTAGTATGGTTGCCGAAATAGCCAAGGAAAGCGGTTATACGCTGTTTCGTGATACGATTTCCGGCAGCACTGTTGCCCCGGCGTCGTCAATCGGTATAGTGGATCACATCGATAGCGGAATGTATGCAAACAATTTCGGAGTTTTCGTTTCGCCCAAAGTAATTGTTATTCAGCGCGGAACAAACGACGTGTATTGGTCGGGGCAGGCGGGCAATCCTCTTAAACTAGGTGATGTGGACAGCACTGATAAAACTACCACCTATGGAGCGATTCGGTACACGTTAAACTACTTTACAAAACTGTATCCGCAAGCCAGAATAATTTGGTCGACGGCATTTTATCGTACGGATGTAGATGATGCGAGAATGCGTCAATACAACGAAAATCTTAAAACAATTTGTGCCGAATATGACAACGTGGAAGTTTTTGATTTGTACGAGAAAACAGGATTTAACGAAACTAACGCCGTGCAATATCTTATCGACGGGATTCATCCGAGCAACAGTGGTAAAGCGGTACTTAAAAAACTGTGGATAGAACTGCTTACAAAGTGATATGCACCCCAAAAGTGATGTTCGCTTTTGTAAGGCGTGAATGGCGTAGATTTGTAAGTTAAAGTGTCGAGAGGACTGTATTGACAAAAAGGGTAGAAATTGAAAGAGAGCTTTTTCATAGGTATCGACCTTGGAACGTCGGCAATGAAAGGTATTTTGACCGACGCACGAGGCACAATAGTGCGCCAAGCGACGGCGACATATGACGTAATATATCCGCAGAACGGTTGGACGGAGCAAAATCCGTCCGACTGGATTGTTGCACTTAACAACGTGCTTGCCGAGCTGCTTTGCGTGGGCAAAAACTGCAACAAGTGTGACATTAACGATTGTTTAAGTGCAAAAAGCGGCACGTTAAATCTTGCAAACTACGTCAAAGGCATATCTTTCGGCGGACAAATGCACGGACTTGTCGCATTAGATAAGCACGGCGAAGTGATACGTCCTTGTATACTGTGGAACGACGGTCGCACAGAAAAACAAACGGCGTATCTTAACGAAGTCGTTGGTAAGCAAACTCTATCGGAGCTAACCGGTAACATTGCTTTTGCAGGTTTCACTGCGCCGAAATTGTTGTGGCTAAAAGAAAACGAACCGGACAACTTTGCAAAGATAGACAAGATTATGTTACCCAAGGATTACCTTGCCTACTACTTGACGGGCGTTGTCGCAACCGATTACAGCGACGCAAGCGGCACACTTTTGCTGGACGTCAAAAACAAGTGCTGGTCGCAAAAAATGGCAAACGTATGCAGAATTTCGTTACAAAACCTGCCCGAATTGCACGAAAGTTACGATGTAATAGGTACAGTTAAACACGATATTGCCGCGCGTTTCGGTATGTCCGACGTGAAAGTGGTAATAGGCGCAGGGGACAACGCTGCGGCGGCAATAGGCACGGGCACGGTAAACGACGGCGACTGTAACGTATCTCTCGGCACAAGCGGCACAATATTTGTTTGCCAAGACAAGTTTAGCGTAGACGGAAACAACGCCTTACACAGCTTTGCGCACGCTAACGGCAAGTGGCACTTGATGGGCTGCATTTTGTCGGCGGCAAGTTGCCGCAAGTGGTGGCTGGAAGACATTCTCTGCACCGACGACTACGCAATCGACGAAAAGAGTTTGTCAAATGTCGACAGTGGCAATGTAATCTTTTTGCCCTATCTCAGCGGCGAACGCAGTCCGCACAACGACGTAAACGCCAAGGGTGCGTTTGTCGGGCTTACCGCAACCACAACTCGTGCGCAAATAAGCCGTGCAGTACTGGAAGGCGTTGCTTTTGCCATACGTGATTGCTACGAAGTTGCCAAGGCAAACGGACTTCAAATTACCTCCACCAACCTTTGCGGAGGCGGTGCGCGCAGTGCAACTTGGCAACAAATTTTTGCAGACGTATTAGGAATTCCCGTACATATCCTTGCTACCGAACAAGGACCGAGCTACGGCGCGGCGATTCTTGCTATGGTCGGTTGCGGAGAGTATGCAACGGTAGAACAAGCAACGAAAAGAATCATAAAATTCAAACAAGTCATACAACCGCAAAATACAACAGAGTATGAGTGCAAGTATTGTTTGTATGCAAAACTATATCCCGCTTTGAAAACGTTTTATTAGATTAAAAGAAAAACTACATATTGGAAACAACGGAAGTCCGTGTAAGGTAAGAAGAAACTTTACACGGATTTTTTATCGTCAAATGTAAACTTTCGGGCTTGTTACTTGGCTACCACTTGGGAGAAGAAATAATTTTTAAAGAAATTTCACAAGAGAATTAAGAGAACCATCGTACATTTTACGCCAACGATAAATGGTTGCACGAGATACACCAAACCTGCGAATTGCGGAAAGGACAGAGTTTCTAAAAGAAAAAAGCACAACCGAATGACGAAAACGCAGTTTTTGTGTCAAAGCATTCATGATAGCGAAAGATTCTCCTTAAAGTATTTGATTCACGCTTAGACTTTAACGCAAAGAAAATCTTTTCGCTATCTTTTTTTCTGTTTTGTCTCATATGTATTGTAATCCTACACATTTTTCGCGTACGCGCGCGCATACATTGACTTAATTGCCATAATTTGATATAATGGACACGAAAAATGCGCATCTATCAGGATATTGTATGTACATTTGCGACACAAAAAGTGCATTAAAAATTTCGAAAAAATTGAAGGGATTAAAGGAGTTTTAGGTATGAAAAAATTAACGCTTTCCGTATTAAGTTTAATTTTTTTATTATGTGCGACAGTCGGTCTTGTCGGCTGTAAGGAACAGCATACGCATTCTTTTACCGAGCAGAAAGTCGAACAGCAATATCTTGCTTTGGAAGCCACCTGTACCGAAGCGGCAAAATATTACTATTCTTGCGAATGCGGCGAAAAGGGAACAGAAACGTTTACAAGCGGTAATGCACTTGGACACGAGTTTACAAACTACATTTCCGACAACAACGCAACATGTACGCAAGACGGAACGAAAACGGCAGTTTGCGACCGCGACGGTTGCAATGAAAAAGACACTGTTACGGACGTCGGCTCTGCAAAAGGGCATACCTATTCCGAAAAATGGTCGCAAAGCGAAACGGAACATTGGCATTCGGCAACTTGCGGACATAACGTGGAAAAGAACCGCGCCGCGCACACTTTTGACAAAAACCAAAAATGCATCGAATGCGGCTACATAACAACCAAACCGCTTGGCTTGGAACTGCAATCGTCCGTGTTTGACATTAATCTTGCAACAAAAACGGCATACCTTAAAGTTGCAAACGCCGTTACCGATTACGATTTCAGCGATAAGTTCACTGTTGCCAACGGCGCGAAATTCGACGTTTGCACCGATAAACAATGCAACAACAAAATTGCAAGCAAGCGAACGGATTTGATTGCAGGAGACAACGTATTTTACATTCTTGTAACCAACGGCAACGACGTTGCAAGCTATACCCTTACCCTTCGCCGCAGACCGATTTATACCGTTACGTTCAACACAAACGGAGGAACGGCGGTAAACAGTCAGTCGATAGAAGAGGACGCTATCATTCCTGAACCCGTTACTACAAGAGCAGGCTATGCTTTCATAAGTTGGAGTTACGACTTTACTCAACCTATAATTGAAAATACTATAATAACAGCCGCTTGGACGGCAAATACAAACACCGCGTATAAAGTCGAATATTATCTGGAAAATCTTGAAGATAACAATTATACTTTAATAGAAACGGAAAATTTACAAGGGACTACCGACACTACCGCAACGGCTGAAATAAAAACGTACGACCATTTCACGTTTAATGAAATGAAGAGTATTTCAAGCGGAAACGTTTCCGGCAACGGAAGCCTTGTTCTGAAAGTATATTACACAAGAAACACCTATACTCTGTCAAATGCAAATACTTCATACGGCGAAATAACAAACGCGACTACTAAAAAATACGGCAACGAAATAGATAGCGTTGCGACCGAGTATCGGGGCTGCGAATTTTTAGGTTGGTATAACGGGGAAGAATTACTTTCTACTGCAAAAGAATATACGTTTACTGTCGAATATAACGTTACCGCAAAATTTAAAATTAAAGACGAAATGTCAAACTTTAACTTTAACTCTTCCGTTGATACTTGCAATATAACGGGGCTTAAGGATAAAACCGTTTCCGTAATAATTATTCCCGAATACGTAACTTCTATCGGCTCTTATGTGTTTGAGGGTTGTAGCGGTTTAACAAGCGTAACAATCCCTGACAGCGTGACTTCTATCGGTGACGGGGCGTTCATGGGTTGCTGTAAATTAGTTGAAGTTATAAATAAAAGTGGTTTGAATATAACGAAAGGTAGCAGTAATAACGGATATATCGCTTATTACGCGTTAAACGTAAAGAAAGACGGAACAAGCGATATAGTAAATAAGGACGATTACTTGTTCTATACATGCGATAACGTCAATTATTTAGTCGCTTACGTAGGCTCGAATACAGACTTGACTTTACCTGATGACTATAATGGACAAAATTATGAATTAAACAATTATGCGTTCAGTGGTTGCAGTGGACTTACAAGTGTAACAATCCCCAACAGCGTAACTTCTATCGGCTCTTATGCGTTCAGTGGCTGTAATTCACTTGCAAGTATTACTTTGCCGTTTATCGGTGCAAACAGAACGGCAAGTGACGGATACAATGAGGTTTTCGGATATATTTTCGGATATACGACAAATTCAAGCAGTTCATCTGTCAGTGGCACAACATATCAAGGTTGTTATAATGGTAGATATTATCATTACTATATACCTACAAGTTTAAGAACGGTTATTTTAAGCAACGGCGTAACTTCTATCGGTAATTATGCGTTTGTTTAACCTCGCACGAACACTTTTTAGTAGTAAAAACCATAGTTTTATCCTCTAATTTCAATAAAAACAGGTAATTTTTGAGTTTCCTTGAACGCGGGTTCGAGGATTTTTTTATTCATACCCTTAAAGATATCGTTATCGACAAAGATTTTAGTCGTATAAATAAGAGAACCCCGAAGGCTTTCACCTTCAGGGCTCTCGTCTTTATCGTATTCAATTGGCTTGGGGGTGATTGGCGTATCTACATAGTGTAGCATAATTTCGATACGGTCATCGCTGTACACATACACTTTTTCGACGAGCAATTCAATCATCATTTCAGGCTCTTGTTCGACGGCTTTTTTAAGATAGGTTTCAATAGTCTTTTTCTCCAAAACCGTTTTTTCTTGCATACGCTCAAAAATGAGTTTTTCTTGTAAGTCTTTGCGAGTGGATTCGAGTTCTTGCAAACGGTCTTTTGTTGTGTCGGTTATAATGCCTTGTTCGATGGCGTTCATAATGTTGTTTATTGATTTGTTTATCCGCAACAACTCTTTTTCAAGTGTTTTGACGGGGTTATCTCCTAACAGTTTTGCATTATGCTGTTTGTATATCTCGTCAACGATTACGGATAAGTTTTTACCCGTCAACGTTTCTTGCAAGGCTTTTAGGACAATACTTTCAAGCAAGTCCTTTTTCATAAATTTGGCTTTGCAGTTCTTTTTGCCTATGGCGTTCCAGCATTTATAATACTTTGACACTTTGCCGGATTTTGAAGTTCCGCTGTATGAAGTCATTCTTGTTCCGCATTCTCCGCAATAAACTCTTTTTCGGAGTAGGTAGGAATAGTCCGGAATATGATTGCCGTATCGGTTAGCGTCTATTTTTGCTTTGCAACGCTCGAATAATTCCTTGTCGATTATTTTAGGGTAAATATTATCGTAAACTTCGCCGTGTATTTCATACCTGCCTGTGTATTTTTCGCTGTGAAGAATAACGTAAATATTTGCGGCGCTGAAAGGCTTGCCGCGATAGAGGATGCCACGTTCTGCAAAACTTATGGCGATTTCATTACCACGTTCACCGGCGGCATATCTCTCGAAAATTTCTTTTACGACAGGACCTTCTTCATCGTGGATAAAGACTTTTTTCTTCTCAGTATAGTAGCCGTAATTGAGTTTGCCTGCACAATGCAGTCCTTTTATACGAGTTTCTCTTTGTCCGCGTCTTGTTTTTTGAGATAATTCCTCGCTGTAATATTGGTTCATACCCTCAAGCAAACTTTCCAACAGTATGCCTTCGGGGCTATCGGGAATATTCTCCATAGCAGACAGAATTTTAATGCCGTTGTCTTTCAGTCGTTTTCTGTGCATAGCCATTTCAAACTTGTTACGACTGAACCTGTCTAATTTGTAAACGAGAACGAAATCGAATTGCTTTTTATCGCTGTCTTTCAACATTTTTTGAAATTCTTCACGATTGTCGTTCGTTCCCGTAGTTGCTCTGTCTATGTATTGATTAACGATTAAAATACCGTTTCTTTCGGCGTAATCGTTACACACACGGACTTGTCCTTCGATGGATTGTTCTGTTTGTCTATCGCTCGAATAACGGGCGTAGATGACCGCTGTCTTCATTGGAAGCCTCCTTGTATTTTGGTTTGTGAGCATATTCTAAACTTCAAATAGGAAGATTTTTTTCCTGTTTGAAATTTTTTTCGCTATTTTAACCATTATTTTTTGCTTTGATTTGTCTTTCGACAACCACAACCGATCAGAAAAAGCCGCGGCAGTCAAGCGGTATAAACAATAAGAGGCTTACGGCAAAAAAATATTGCCGTTTAAGTTATATACTTTTGAGTTTTAAGCCATATTTTTTTAACTTGACGGCAAGACTTTTTCTGATACGCAAAAAAAGAGAAAGACATTGTAATCGAGCATATTGAAATGAACACTAAAACTATTCGTCTAAAAAAACAATAAAGGACCGAACGAATATTTAGTCGAAGAATAGTGAAATATTTGATATTTGCGGATATGCCAACGAAAACATTTTGTATTTATGGGGAAAAGTCCGCCAAAAGTTATTGATTTTTAGATTGAAGTATGCTATAATCCTAATATAAAAAGTTTTGGAGGCGAGATATGGTACTAAAACGCAAGATATACGAAAGTTTTTTGGATTGGAAGGCAAATTGGGCGGGCAAAAGAGCTTTGCTTGTTCAAGGTGCAAGACGAATCGGGAAATCGACGATTGTAGAAGAATTTGCAAAAAACGAGTATGAAACATATATACTTATAAATTTTCAGTCAGATCTCGGTAAAGTAGAACAACTTTTTAAGAACGACATTTCCGATCTCGATACTTTTTTCCGAAACCTATCGTTGTTATACGGAAAAAGGCTGATAGAAAGAAAATCATTGATTATATTTGACGAAGTTCAACTGTTTCCGCTTGCAAGACAGTCTATAAAACAACTCGTTGCCGACGGGAGATACGATTATATCGAAACGGGTTCGCTCATAACGTTAAAGCAGAACGTGGAAAAGATTTTGATTCCGAGCGAAGAGAAGTCTATAAATATGTATCCGCTCGATTTTGAGGAATTTTTATGGGCAAAAGGCGATACCGTCACTGCGGATATTATCAGAGACTGCTTTCTGAATTTGAAACCGTTAGGGCAAGTTGCACATAGAAAAGTTTTGAGAGATTTTATGTTATACGTTGCAGTCGGCGGTATGCCGCAAGCGGTTGTAGAACTCATAGAATCGAATGATTTTTCGCGCGTTGACGAGGTAAAACGAGATATTCTTAAACTGTACAGAGATGATTTGAAGAAGTTGGATTTGAAATATCACTTTTCTACGTCGCTTATATTAGATGCCGTTCCGTCGGAATTGTCTACTCAAAGCAAATTGTTCCGTTCGGTGGCAATAGGCAAGAACAGCAGAGCGTCTAAAACGTATAGTTCGTATGAAGCAATCAAAGATTCTATGATAGTAAATATTGCTAATAATTGCACCGATCCGAGCGTTGGGCTGAACAGAACTAAAGATTATTCGACTCAAAAAATTTATATGGGCGATACGGGACTTTTGGTAACGTCGATTTTCGCAGATTCCAAGTTGCCCATAGAACAATCGATTTATAAGCAACTTATAGTAGATAAACTCGGCGTAAATATCGGAATGGTAATGGAAAACGTCGTTGCGCAAGCACTGGTTTGTTCCGGATATGAGTTGTTTTTCCATAGATTTGACAGATACGAAGTAGATTTTTTGCTTACGTCGGGCAAAAAATTGTTGCCTATCGAGGTTAAATCGTCATCGTATAGTACGCATAAATCGCTGGATAAATTTCAAGAAAAGTATTCGGATAGAGTTAAAAACTCTTATGTTATTTACAGTAAAGACGTTAAAAGAGAAGGTAATACAACTTATATTCCGTTTTATATGACAATGTTCTTATAATAGCGGACTAGAAAAAACTTCAGTAAAAAGGCAGAAAATATGGCAAAGAACACGGATAGTTCGATTAAATTATTAGTCTTATACGACATACTGCTAAAATCGACGGACGAAGAACACGCTCTTTCGACGAATGAAATCATAGAAGAATTGAAAAAGCGCGGCATTTCCGTTTCGAGAAAAGTTTTGCCGTCGGATATAGTCTTGCTGAATAAATATGGGTATGAAATCTGTTCGTATGTAAAGAAATCGCGGTATTATTATGCCGTGCATCAACTTTTCGATACGGCGGAAATTACAATGCTGACCGACGTAATAAAAGCGTCAAAACTCACTGAAACAAGAAAAGAAACGATTATAAACAAGTTGTATTCCACGATAGGAATTTACAAAAACGCCGATAACACGGACAATATCATTTTCTTGGATTCTAAAAAGCACGGTAATTCGAGCATTATTTACAATATCGACGCCATAGAAACGGCAATAAAACAAAAGAAAAAGGTGTCGTTCTTGTATTATCATCTGGACGAAAATAAAAAGAAAGTCTATCATAGGGATAAAAAGCGTTACGTTTTCAATCCGCTGTCATTGATATGGAGCAAGGATAATTACTATCTGCTTTGTTACGACGACAGGCACGACGGAACTTCTCGTTACAGAATAGATAAAATGGAAGATGTTACGGTGGAAGCCGAGCCGATTCTTGAAAAAGAAGAGTTCGGCAATTTCGATTCGGAAACGTATAGAAAGCAAATCTTTTCTATGTTCGGCGGAGAACTCGAAGAAGTTACTATACAATTTGATAAAGAACTTCTGAGCGATATATACGATAAATTCGGCACGGATATAGAGATACAACGGAAGTATGGCGGCGCTTTGGAAACCACGATTTCGGTTCAGGTAAGCAAAACGTTTTTCTTGTGGGTTGTAGGAACTTTGGGAAAGGTGAAAATAATCGAGCCGAATAACGTGAAGGAAAGGTTTGACTCATTCGTAAAAGAAATAACGGGCAATTATTGATACGGAAAGCGGTTCATTCGTGAGCCGCTTTTTTCGTATATAAAAATTTTTAATGTGTCGCTTAATCGGGACAGGTAGTTGTTGTAATCGATTTGCCTTTATGATATAATTCAAACACGAAAATAATTTCGCCCTTTGGAGAAACGCCTATGAGAAAGAAGAATGAAGATACAAAGATAAGGATATATGAGTATATCAACGAATACATAAAAAATAATCGGGTAAGCCCGACGATAAACGAGATAGCAAAGAACGCGGGTTGCGCCGTATCAACCGCATATAAATTTTTGGAACGCTTAAAAGACGAAGGGCTTATAGACACGGCAGGGCGCGGACGAATAACTTCTTCGGTAAATAACTGGGAAATGGGGTATGCTCCGATTCTCGGAATGGTCGCATGCGGAAAACCGAAACTTGCGGTAGAAGATATTCAAGGGTATTTGCCGCTCAATATGGATTATTTCGGCAAAGGCGAATACTTTTTGTTGGTGGCAAGCGGCGAATCGATGATAAATGCCGATATAAAAGACGGAGATTTAGTTCTTATACGCAAGCAAAACACTTTTGAAAACGGACAGATAGCGGTAGTGCTTACGGAAAGCGATTGTTCGGACGAAAGTATGGCAACTTTGAAAAGAGTGTATAGGGATGATAAGAACAAGCGGTTTCGCTTGCATCCCGAAAATGATAATATGAAAGATTTTTATGCCGAGCATATAGACGTAATCGGTATAGCCGTAAAGGTAATCAAAGACGTGATATAACAGCCGATTTTCCCTTTTTCGGCTTTTATATATAATAACGAACGCAAAATTCAGCACAGAAGATTTTGTGTTCCGAGGTATAACGCCGTGGCTTACTTTGGTATAGGAATTCCCGACCGTATCGTAGGTTTGTCAAATACAAACGGCATTATATTACGGGAGAAAGGAGCAATAGAACGCTATGGGAAGCATTAAATTGAAACCAAAAGCGGTAAAAGTGGTTTGTAACAACTGTTTTCGCATAACTACGGGTTATCGTGACGAAAACGGAGTTATTAAGTATCAATGTACGCGATGCGGAGCAACAAGCGTATCGAAAGTAATGGGCAGAAGGCACGTTCAATTAGATATATACGCTCCCGCAGGGCAAGAACTGTTAGACGAAGATATGTAAAAGCAATACAATTTAATACGGAATTGCGTAGGCTTATGGTCGGTCTGAAACAGAGACAATGTAAAGCCATAGGATAAACAATTCTTTTCGGACGGTTAAACCAGACGTATATGAGAGGCCGCCGATAGACGATAGGATTTCTATAAATTGTAGAGTCCGTCGTTTATCGGCGGTCTTTTTTCGTTTCAAGAAAAAAATAAAAAAAATCAAAAAAAGTTTTTCAAACAGGACAAAAACTGTCCGGTTTGAGTTTTAGACTAACGCCAAGAAAAGCGAAAGGAGGTGAAATCGGATATGACAGCAAGCGAACGCAGGAAAGAGATACTCGAAGTTCTTAGCCTGCGTAGAGTCGAACAAATAAATAATCTTGCGTTTCAATTCGGCGTTTCGGAAAAAACGATCCGTCGCGACATTTTAACATTGTCGCTCGAATATCCGATTTACACTGCCCAAGGCAACGGAGGCGGAATCTATGTAGAAAAAAATTTCAGATTAGGTAGGGTTTATCTTAAAAACGAGCAACAAGAACTATTGGAAAGGCTTTTGCCGGGGCTTGACGGCAAAGACGCCGAAGTGATGAAAGCAATCTTAAAAACATTCGGGTTAGAAGGAGCGAAAAAATGACGAAGAAAGCGGAAACGGATAATACGGTCAAAGTCAACGGTATGCCGAACTATGCGAATATACCGAAGGCTGTTTTAGAGCCGATAGCAAAGAAATTTCTCGAAAACATTCTGAAAGAACGACAAAAAAAGGATAGGTGAAACTATGGAAGACGTAAGAAACGGTTGCGACAAACTTGTCTGTCGCATAGACAGGACGGAAAGACTCGTAGAAATCGTAATGAAAGGCTGTAAAACGACGATATGTTTTAAGTCCGACGGAACGGTCGAAATCAAAAACGCGCAGACTGCGTAGTGTCTGAAATCTTATAATCCGCAGACCGCAAGACGGCAAAGGAAAGCAAATCTCAATCGCTTTTTCTATGCCGTCTTTTCGTTTGCGGAAAAGTGCCGGCTCTGCGGATTTTTATCAAATTCAAGGAGCGAAAAAATGAAAGAATACACTTATTACTTTGCGGACGGCACAAAGAACACCATAGAAGTCGAAGAAAAATGGTATGACCTTCTTAAGGAAATGGACGAGGCGGAACGAAAGCAAAAATACAATTATGAGCGACACAATTATCCGCTTTCGCAAGTGGATTATGAGGGCGAAACTTTTGCCGACTATTCAGCCGATCCGTTTGAAAAAATGGTTGTGAAAACAGATAAAGAAAGAATAGCCGCGGCGTTGACTACATTGACGGATTGCCAAAGGACTCTGTTTGAAAAGGTATTTGTCGAACGCAAGAAAATAACGGAAATTGCGAAAGAAGAAGGCGTTTGCCATCAGGCAGTCAGCCAAAGAGTGGAGCGTATCAAGGCAAAATTAAAAAAATTATTGGCGTAGACCGTAGCAAAACGCGGATTTCGAGCCTATATAGTGAGAACGTTGAAAAGGAGGCGTAAGGAAATGCAACGATTCAGAGTTGAATGTAATTTCGGCAGTAAGTATTTTGACGATATCTTTAATGCTCGCAGGTATTTCTATAAATGTATAGAAAGAGACCTACAGGTGGAATTATGGAAGGTAACGTATCATCATTGTGCTGCTAAAAAGGAATATTCGGCAACGCAAGAGTTAATGGAGTTTTACGGATATTTGCCTTTTTGAGCATCAGATAATTCTTGAACGATAAAAGGGTATAGCGATAAAAAACTCGACGCACATCGGCCGCGCGTCAAGAAATTTATCGGCTGAAACGCAATGTTTCGTAAAGTATCGTTCAACGGTTATATTCGCGGATGCCCTGCGTTATGGGCAATATTATAAAAACGAAAGGAGAATTTTCAATGGCAAACAACAACGAAAGACGTTGGAGCGTTCCGTCCAAGCGTGCGAAAGGTTACGCGGAAGAACGTAAGGCAAAAGTCCATCAGCACGGACCTAAAGAAGGTAAGGAACTTACCGATTACGAAGCGGGCATGAGGTCGGGCTATCTACAGGCTCAGTCCGATCACGCGGGACTTTTCAAGTACAAAAAGGCTTTAGCCGAGGGCAAAACTAAGGCGGAAGCTAAAAAGATTTCCAGACAGAAAGGGAAAAAATAATAATCAGGAGGACAAACAGTTATGGAAAACAAAATTATCGTAGAAAAAGGCACTTTTGAATATAACGACAAGGAATATTCTTCGTATTTCATTGCGGGTAAAATCAAGGGAAAGGACGTAAAGGTAGCGTTGATGCCGCCCGATAAAGGCGGTTGGGCAGTGCTCGATATCCTTTTCAGCGATACCAATCAAGGCGAACTTGTGGTTAAGCCGTATGAACTGAAAGACGAAAAAACGGGCAAAGTAACGGCAACCGGCAATACTTATGCCGTAAGAACCGTTGACGAAAACGGTGAAGTTTACGAATGCCCAGTAAAACCGTTCAAGAGTTCGGATAAAGCACTGTTGAATATGCTTTTGAGATAAGCATAACCTTTGCAAAAACTACGGTTTGCTTTTAAGCAGATCGTAGTTTTTTTACTAAAAATCTAAATTTCGGAGGAAAACTCAATGATTAACAAAGAAAAATTTAAGTGGATTGCCGTTTTTACGGCTCTCATTCTTTTTTTTGCAGGCGTAATTTCTGCGCTTGCAATCGCTATCGGCAATAAGCCCGTGGAAGTAAAGACTGAAGGACAGGATGTTTCGGCTGCAACCGAGGATAACCCTATGGTTTTGCTTACTATGGGCAATGCAACTATCTTTCGGGCTGCGCCCGAAGTAAGCAAGGTTGACACACCCGAACAGGTATATGTTTCGCAAACGGTAACGGCAACAATTACGCCGACTACGGTCGTAGATAAATACGTTACTTGGTCTGTCGCATGGGCAAACGACGCACCGCTCAAAGACAAGAACATTTCGGACTATATCAAGGTGACGGACGATTCGCAAGGCAATCTTACGGCAACGGTCAACTGCTACAAGTCTTTCAAAGGCAGTAAAGCAATTTTGACCTGCATGACAAGACAAGGCGGTAAAACCGGAACTGTGGATATCGTTTACGAAGGCGTGCCGTCAAGTATGGTTATCAATGCTCCGTCGGGCATTATGAAATACAATCTCGGCAAGGATTCCGTGGATTTGCTTTATGTCGGTAAGTCTTACTCTCTTAATCTTGCAATGGATAACATTTTTCATAGCGTAGGTAGTAATTTCAATGACTTTACCGTAACCGTTACGGGAGTAGGATCTGTTACTTGCGGTACTTATTCTCAATCAGGCAGGGGCGCAGGTTGGAGTTCTCACAGTAATGTTGTCGATTTCAGTAAAATTGCAAAAGAATTCGTAACTTGTTCGACTTCCGGCAATACGCTTTCGATTAACGTAACAAAGTCACTTTACGATTATTACGAATCCAAGGAAACAAAAATAGTCGAAGGCAACGGCGAAACGACTACTTACACTAATAAGTTGTATTCAATTAACACCGATTCCGACGGAAATAAACCGTATCTGATTGTTAATGTTCAGCATAAAACGCTCGGATTTTCCGCTCAGTATAAGTTTTTTATCGGCGAGGAAGTAAGCAAGGTTACTACGAGTAAGTCAACCATCACGTTTTAAGGAGGAAGTTAGATATGTATAACGAAAACAATAATAAAAGCAGATGGATAGCCGTGTTTACGGCAATCGTTCTTCTCTTTATAGGAGTAATTTCTTCGCTCGTGATAGCAATCGGAAACAAGCCCGTCGGCGAAGTCAAAAAGTCGGATATTTCGGGAAATATAGATGTCGAAACGCCCGATTTCGACAATACGAAATTTGCTCCCGTGGCTCTTAAAATGAGTTCGAACTATGTCGTCAAGGCAGCCGCAAACGGTCAGCAAACCATATCCAAGACGATTACGGCAACGGTTATGCCCGCTACGGCTAAAAATACTTTGGTAGATTGGTCTGTAGAGTGGGGTGGCGAGCAAACCGGTACGGTTACGGATTATGTCACCGTTATACCCGCAAGCGATGGCTCTACCACGGCAACCGTAACTTGCAAAAAGCCGTTTACGGGTGAAATTGTCATTGTTTGTACTACTCGCGAAGGCGGATATATGGCAACCTGTACGGTTACTTTCGCGGGACATCCTACGGACATTGCCCTTTCCGGCTCTGTTTCCGAAGTGAGCGGCGCATACAATCTCGGTATAGGAACGTCTTACAATTACGCTGTAACTCTTACTAATCCGTTTAATTCCGTCGGCTCGCAATTCAACGAAGTGTCCGCAACCGTCACCGGCGTAGGGCAGATTAAAGTCGGTTATATGGAACACTTCAATAAAAGCGGAAACGACAAGTGGTACGACTCGTCATATTCGACAATAGACCTTGACAGCATTAAGGACAGCCTTATTTCTGTTTCCTATTCTGACGGAAAACTTACGATTAACACGTTAAAAGCGATTGAAAGTTACTACAAGAGTACAACAAGGCTTGATGGCGGCAGAACTCTCGGATATAACGATAAATTCCATTCTTATGTGAGCGATTGCTATTTCAATATCACTTTGACGGAAGCGAAGTCCGGGCTTACGAAAACGATAAAAGTTGTATTCGACAAGTCGAGTGTTACAGGCGTAAAAGTAAGTTCTACGGAAATGGAATTTTAACGAGAATGATTGAGAGGGAGGCTATCAATGACAAAATCTAAAATAGGACAAGTTGTTTCTTACATAGTCATATTGCTTGTTATCGTAGCCGTCATCGGCGTTTTCGCTCACTTCACAAACGGGTTTACAAGCGATTTCAAGACTTTTTATGTTTCGGTAGACGGCAAAGACGTTATGATTTCCGGTAACGGTTACGTTATATCCGAAAGTGAACCGCTTTCTGTTGACGTGAAATACACTTTCGGCTCATTCAACAAAAACGAAACGAAAGACTATTCCGTAAAGATAATCCCGAACAAGATTGAAAACAGCGATTTTACATATACCGTTGGCGGCGAAAGCAAATCGTTTCAATTGGAAACGGATCTGACGGCTGCCTTTGAAATCGACAAAGGCGAAAAATCTTTTACCGTTAAACCGAAAGGAAAATCGCTGACGGAAGTTCTGACGGCGTTTTACGGTAAAGAAGTAACCGATTGCGAAAATAAAGGCTATACGGATATGTTTACGATAATCGTAACGTCTTATAACGGCGAATCGAGCGTAAAACTCAATTTCGCGCTTGAACGCAGGGTTACGGGTATCACGTTCGACAAGGAGGTGATCGAGTTTTGACGCAAGCGACAAAAACGAGATTAGTATCAATTTTTCTCGCTTTTGTCTTGGGAATATGTGCCGTCATTACCACGGCGGCACAAACGCCCCTTGTGGCAAGAGCGGAAAGCATAACTTATTCGGGAGTAATGGACGATTTGAAAAAGGATACGTCGTTTAAGCCGGAAAACTATCCGACTAAAGCCGACGATTATTCATTACAGATAATCCAACTTGCCGAAAGCGTAAATAAGGAACTTTTCGTTTACGTCTACCAGCCGAGCGGAAAAGCAAAAGACTTCAAAGCGTCGTCTATAAACATTTCGACCACTATAAACGATTCGATTTCGTATCTGAATTACAAACTCGAATTGCTCAATTCAAACGGCGTGTTTTACAAATACAGAGTTTCGGGGCTTACGGTAAAGGACGAAAGCGTGAGATATTACGCTATTAGTTCAATATACCGTCCGTTCGACGAGAGTATCGACAAACAAGCAAGCGGCGGAAATACCGTTACCGAAGTCAATTATGCGGTCAATAAGCAGTATGCCTTCGGTTCAATAAACGGCAAACCTTATGTAAATTGTGTGGACATCGAAACGATAGTCGTTACGGATAAGTTTGTAGGTTTCGTAAGGTATAAAGACGGTTTCAAACTCTACGTCGGAGCGTGCGACAGTCATTTCGTTGCATTCAATACGGACAAGCCGATAGACAAACTCTTGGAAGCCGACGTCTACTACACAACGCAAAGTTACGATTGGTCTTCCGTTCCCTTTGTCGGAGTAAACGAAACGTTCGGGGATAAAGCGGACAAATACGCCTATCTCAAATATACGGATAAGGTCGAACATACCGGCGGAGGATTATTCGCGGGAACGTATAAGTGGGACAGAATTCAGACGATTGATGACTTCATTAAGGGCGAAAACCGCGAGAATATCTATCACGGCGCAGTCCTTGACGTAAAAACTTCATCGAAACTGACGGACGAAGCCTTGACCGAACTTAAAGGCAAGAAATGGGTGCTACGTTTTGCAGAAACGAGTTACTCGTTGAGCGGTTATTCTACAACCGGTTCTACGTTTGAAAGTTATACGCTCGTGGGCGACGTTACCATACTTCGTTTGAAGTTTGAAACGGACGGCATAACCTACAACTTAGGCGTTATAGACAACAAACAATCGGGCAGCAAAGATCCGTCCAACGAAACGGACATCGACATAAGTCTGAACAAGCGCGGAAAGATGATTTTGTATCTCTTGATGCTCATACTTTTAATCATCCTTCTCGCCCCGATTTTGCCGTATGTTCTGCAAGTAATCGTATGGATAATTTCGTTGCCGTTCAAAGGTATTTCGGCGGCTGTAAAATCCACGAAACGACGGCGCGCCGAGAAGCGTGTCAGGAAAGAATTTGCCGACCGGTGGAACACAAGCGGAAAGTAAAATCTAACGAAAAGACGCTGGCGGATCTTAGGGTTCGTCGGCGTTAATTTTATCTATAAAAAACAGGAGAATTTCAATATGAAAACACTAAAAAGAATCATAGCGGTTTTACTGCTATTCATAATCATTCTGGCGGTCAGTTATATCGTTTATACGGCAAAGCAAATACCGCCCGATAATACAATTTCGGAGGTGCTGTATGAGATTGCAAAAACGTCTTAATATTGCGCTCACGGTAGCCCTTACGATAGCATTTATTTTGCTCGGAACGTTCGTGTTCAGAGTTGCCTATTGTCGCACATTCGAGGGTTTAATCGACCTATACGGCAGTTTTAAGCATTATTTCTGCGTATTATTCGGTTTCCCCGTCGATGGTATTCCGTCCGTTGCGGAGCGTTCAAAAGTGCTGAATTGGGACGTGATTTTGCCTGCGGATTTTGAAACGTTCAAGGCAAATTGCATATCCTTTTTCAGACTGTTTATAAGCAAAGAAAACTTCCTTTCGTGGCTTAATACGGCAGGCGGAAAAACGGGCGTTTGGGCAAAGATTTTCGTCATACTTTTGCCGTGTATTTTAGCGGTCATAATCGCTATAAAACGGCTGTATGCAAAAGGCAATACAAAGCATAACGTTGACACGATTCCATTGCGGGTATTCAAGAAAATATCTGCCGTAACATATCAGCCGACAAAGCGGTTTATATGCGGATATATAGACTTTTTGCGAGAGCATAATTGGATATGGATTTCGTGGCTTATTATGTGGGCGTTCCACTTAAATATAGCAAGTATCGTGATAGAATTTTTCGCGTATTACTTCTTCTTTTCTGTGTCGTTCCGGGTGGATACGATATACACGCAATTCGTAAAATTGGCAATAGATTTGCAACCGCTTTTAAGGTTCTTTCCGTGGTGGTCGCTGCTCATTTTTGCCTACGTTTTGTTCGAGCATTGGCGTAAGAAATTCGCACTTAACAAACTACGCAAATGCGAAGCGAAGAATTGCGGGTTTATAAACGCTCTGCCTATCGTTTCGATGACCTGCGGAAGTATGGGAAAACGCAAAACCACAATGATAACGGATATGGCGTTAAGTCAGGAAGTAATGTTCAGACAAAAGGCGTTCGACATTTTGCAAAAAGCGGATATGAAATTCCCTAATTTTGGGTGGATAGCCTTTGAAATGGAACTTCGTAAATGTATGGAACACGGCACGGTGTATAATCTCGCGACTGTTAAAGAGTGGGTAAACTTAAAACGTAGCCGATATGAAAAGCACGGCAACGCTCTGTGGCAATTATACGGATATGACTGTCAAAGATACGGTCTTACATACAACGACGCACTTAAAACGAGCGGACTATTTGACGTTTTGGAAACGTATGCGCAAGCGTTTTTCATATACGCACTTGAAACGAGCCTTATCGTTGCAAACTACTCCATACGAACGGACAATCAGATATTGTCGGAAGATAATTTCCCGTTGTGGGCGTTGGACTTCTTCACCGACGGGCAAAGGTGCAGCAGACACTCTCATATTCTGGACTTTGACGTATTACGTTTAGGCAAAAAGATTTTGGATAATAACCCGAAAGCAGGCAGTTTCGAGTTCGGTGTAGTCGCTATAACCGAAATAGGCAAAGAACGCGGAAACAACCTTGAATTAAAGGAAGTCAAGAAGAAAAACGACGAAACGAACCAAAAGAACGACCTTTTCAATTCGTGGCTGAAAATGTGCAGACACTCCGCAACGGTAGATAATTTTCCGTTCATAAAGGTGTTTACGGACGAGCAACGCCCCGAAAGTTGGGGTGCTGACGCAAGAGATCTCTGCGACATTGTAAATATCGTTTCCGCCGGGGATACGAAACTTGCTCTACCTTTCTACACGATAGAAGATATGGTGTCCGAAATAGCGTTTAATCGCTTTATAGCCCTGTATTACGATTTCAGATACCGCCGCGGCGACAACACTTTGCTCGTGCATATTCTGAAATCCGTAACCGCATGGCTATGGAAACGCAACGCCCGAATTTACAACAAATACGGCTATTCTATCGTTAAAATAGAAAAGGAACGCGGCACGATGGACGGAAAGCCCGAAAATAAAAAGTATTTCTTGATGAACTACAAAATTTACCGTAATCGTTTTACAACCGACTGCTTTTCGGACTATTTCAACGACTTGGCAAGCCGAACAAACGTAGGACTTATGGACTATATCGAATATGCAACGGAAAAAGCGAGCGTAGAAGAACTAAAATCGCAAAACAGTTATTTCGTCAACGGTCTTTACCGTAACGAGGAGGTGTGATATGCCATACGGAGAAGCCAAAATCTATCACGACGGAAGTCATTTTATAGCAATACCGTATGTTTCTAATCCTCGAAGGCGACGACCAAAGCCGCCCGAAGAACAGATTACTGTTGTGGACGAAAATGCTGATAATGAAACTATAGGCAGACTTTCCGAAGCAAATGAACCTGCTAACGATATTTCTGAAAAGGGCAAAACGTCTGTGGCGGAGTCCGTCGAAAGCGGCGGTGAAGTAAAAAATAAGGCTGAGCGAAAGTTGACTCGTAAGGAATTGTTTGAAGAATTATATGATGAAACGCGAGATAAAAAACGGAGCGAACGAAAGAGAATAATAACCGAAAAAATGTTGCCGTATTTTCGGGATAAGCAAGCGACGGCGGAGTTTGTCAACGCACAGTTTGAAAGAAAGTTACGGAACATTATTTGCCGAAGAGTCAGACTTATGCGTAAAGTCAACTTGCAAACTTTCAACTATTTTTGCACTTTTACTTACGATAGTGCGAAGCATACGGAAGAAAGTTTTATGTGGAAATTAAAAGGCTGTTTTAAGATGATGTGCCATAGAAGGAACTGGAAATACGTTGGGGTGTGGGAGCGGTCGCCGGAAAAGAAACGGTTACACTTTCACGGACTCTTCTATATTCCCGACGGCGCAATGGTGGGCGAGCTTATAGAGGTACACGATTACTCTCCCATAAAGAAGAAAGTGCAGCATACGATACAGAATACATATTTCAACGAACGGTTCGGACGTTCCGATTTTAAGCCCGTAGTAAATAGGCGAATGTTGGGCGAGGCTGTCGCATATCTGACGAAATATATGGAAAAGACGGGCGAGAAGATTGTGTATTCAAAAGGCTTGCCACAGTATTTTATTTCAGACATACTGGACGAAGACGTCGTATGCACGATAGGGCAGGAAGACAGGAAACTGTTGCTTTACGATAATTTTAATTGTTGGGACGAAGGCTGTCTTGTTGGACCGGTGAGCAAAGAAGTAATAGCACAAATGCGCAAAAGCAATTAAACGGAAATCCGCACCTAAAAATACGGGCTAAAAACGGAAAATTGCCGTAAACGAAGAATAGCGGTGATTCGCCAAGCGGGTTAGCGGCGAACACCGCTTTCGTTACGCTTCCGTTTTCCGTTATTTCGGTCGGTTCGGTTAAGTTTTTGGCGTGTGCTTGTCTGCGCCGCGAAGCGGCGCTCTCGTATCAAGACAAGCACACGCCACGGTTGCAAATTGGGTTTTTAGCTAATGTTATAGCCTTTAGATTGTTGAAGAATGATTGTTTTAAAATAGTCAAAAAGAAGTTGATGCTTTTTTATATTTTGGCAAGTGTATGGCAAGCTATATACGATTCCATTATAGCTTAATTTCGTCCCTTAAAATCAGAATGTCCGTAAAACATAATAATCATATTTCTGTTATACTACAAAAAATGAGTTTTGTTAGTTGTTTTTGAATCGTGGTTATTGGACGCGCGAATAAGAATATAAAAAAATCGGTTGAAACGGAACGCTTTTGTTTGACAAAACAAAAAAATAGTATATAATAGTAGTATACAATCGAGAATTGTCGGAGGTTGAGTATGAATAAAAAGCCATATTCATCGGCGATTAAGAAAACTCCGTTCAAGTATACTGTTTCAAAAAAAATAGCGAAATTGATACTGAACGGTCTTGATCGCACGGAAGTTTTTAACAAGTGTTTTGATGGAAATTATATTGAAATAGATTCTGTTGAGAGAAGAAGAGAAATTACCAACGTGGTTTATGAGCGGTTGGTCGGTTTGGATAAATATCTATTGAGCATGTTCTATAACGGCGATATCAATACTTCGAAGTTTATTCTTGTATACGCGATAGCAAAAAGCGACTCGTTGTTTTTTGATTTTATGTTTGAAGTTTATAGAGATGCTTTATTAAGCGAGAAAAAGTATATATCGATAGATGATTTCGATAACTTCTTTCGGGTGAAGAGCGAATCAGATCCGATTGTTTCTAAATGGGGACATTTTACATTTGACCAACTTTCAAAAGGGTATAGAAATATCTTAGTAGAATCCGGACTCGGACATCGGGTAAAAAGGAACATAGTAGTTGATAAGGCAATGATTCATCCGGACGTGGAAGACCACATAAAACTCATAAGAGATAAAGAATTTTTACAGGCGCTGATAGGGGAGGATTGATGATGAAAGAGCGAAGCTTAAACGATAGATTTATTGAGCTGGAAGATAGAATGATATCCATTGAATCACTAACCATGTACGGAACAGCCAACGATATGAAGTTTTATATATTTGATTATAATCCTCAAGACGAGCAGGCTATCAGAAAAGAGGTAAAGAAACTAAAAAGCCGTAATTCAAACATTATCGAATTCGACCTCTACGAGATGATTCTGGCGATTATAGACGAGCAAGGGTATATGGAAGATGTAATCGCGGCGGAGAAAGATTATGACAAGCAGCATTTGCTTTCCGAAATCTTCCAACCTATTTTATCGGTAGAAGAAGATGATAATGAGTTCTTGGAGAAGTTTAAAGCCGTAACCGACGACGGAACGAAAATCATTCTCGTTACGGGGGTTGGCAAATCCTATCCTGTAATCAGAAGTCACACGATACTAAACAACTTGCAGAACATATTTAAGAGAAATCCCGTGGTAATGATGTATCCCGGGAGATATGAAACAAAAAAAGCAATGACGTTAAGACTTTTTGATAGATTAGACGACGATAACTATTACAGAGCATTTCCGGTAGTTGAAAGGAGAATAAGCAGATGATTATAAAGGATTTATTTAAGAAACCCATTGATAGACCTATCCAGGGCGTTGTGACGATCGGAAACGAGGACGAAGAACAAAAATGGATGGAACTCGAAGAATATGTCTGTACCGATGAAATAACAAAGGCGTTCAGAACATTTTTCAGAAAGTACCGTGAGTCTATTACAAATCCGACCGAAAAAATGGCTGCTTGGATAACCGGTTTCTTTGGTTCCGGTAAATCTCACTTCTTAAAGATACTCGGCTATATTCTCGAAAACGAAGAGGTTGCGGGCGAACGCGCCGTTGACTATTTCAAAGAGAAAATACGCGACGAAATGCTCTTTGCCGATATGCAGAAGTGTGCCAACGCTCACAACAAGGTGGTTCTTTTCAACATCGATTCCAAGGCGAAGTCTGATTCAAAGAATAAAACTCAGGCTATTATGGACATTATGCTCAGAGCGTTTAATGAGGCAGTCGGATACTGCGGAACCAGTCCGTGGGTTGCCGACCTTGAGAGAATGCTTGACGGAGAAGGACTTTTAGAACCGTTTATTGCAAAATTCGAAGAACTTTCGCATCGTGATTGGAAGAGCAATCGGGCAAAGGCTGCTCTCAACAGAAAAAATATTGTTGATGCTCTTGTTTCGGTTCGTGGTGTTCCGAGAGAAGATGCCGACGCGTATATCAATGAGCAAATCAATCACTATACAAATTCTACCGAGGAATTTGCAAAAATCGTCAATGAATACTGCAAGAAGAACAAAACCAGAGTTGTATTTTTGATGGATGAAGTCGGACAGTTTATCGGTGATAACACCCAGCTTATGCTTAATCTTCAAACTTGCGTTGAAGATTTGGGCAAATTTTGCCGTGGACAGGCTTGGGTTGTGGTTACCTCTCAACAGGAATTGAAAGCCATGATTGAATCCACAAAAGACAAGCAACAGGACTTTTCTAAGATTCAAGGCAGATTCGATACCCGTATAGTTTTATCGGGTGCAGAGGCTGGCGAAGTTATAAAGAAACGTATTCTCGAAAAGAAGGATGCGGCGGTTAATCCTTTGAAGTCATTATACGACGGAAACGCAAACAAGCTTTCTAACCTTATTATGTTCGAAGGTACTCCGTCGTGGAGCGGATACAAAAGTTCCGATGAATTTAAGGACGTGTACCCATTTGTGCCTTATCAATTCGAACTCCTGCAAAAGGTATTCGAGTCTATTCGTGAGCATGGTATGAGCGAGGGAAAACACCTCTCTCAAAACGAGCGGTCGCTTCTTTCCGCATTCCAAGATTCGGCAAAGAAATATGCCGACAAAAACGAAGGATTGCTAGTTCCGTTTGATAGTTTCTATTTGACTATCGAGCAGTTTATCGACTGGGATATAAAGACGGTTTTTACCAATGCGGAAAAGAAGCCGACTCTTAACGAATTCGATATTCGTGTTTTAAGAGTGCTCTTTATGATTTTGCACGTCAAGGAAATGCCTGCAACGTTGAACAGAATTTCAACACTTATGGTAGAGTCAATTGACGAAGACAAGATGGTCTTGCGGAACAAAATTTCCGAGAGCCTGGTAAGACTTGAAAAGGAAACGTTTATTCAGAAGAACGGCGATACATACGATTTCTTGACAAATGCGGAGCAAGACGTCAATAAACAAATCAACCAGGTAGATTATAACGAAGGCGAAGTAAAGAGAACCATTTTCGATATTGTCTATGACAGAGTGTTTGAACTTACAAAACTCAGATACAAAGGCAGGTACGATTTTTCTTTGAATAGAAGCGTGGACGATGAGTCTAAGGGGATGAATTCGCAAGATAATATCTCGGTAAAAATCATTACTCAGTTTTCTTCGCTTCAGGATGATACTTCTTTTGCGTCCGAATCCATAACTTGCAATGCTTTGATTGTGGATATGACGCAGGGTGAATATATTTCCGAGCTTATCAGAGCCAACCGTATCGCAATTTTTAAGAGAAACAATAGTGCTTCTATGTCTGTTGCCATGACCGAAATTATGGCGAAAAAGTCCGCCGAACTTTCCGAGAGGTTGAAGAGGGCGGAAGATATTATCCGCGAAACGCTTAGAACAGCGAAAATCTACTATAACGGCACAGAACTTCATATCAAAGAGAAAGACGGCAAGGATAGACTTACCGATGCTTTGAATCAGGTTGTAGAGCAGGAATACTATAAGTTAGGTTTGGTTTCATACTTTTACAACGAGCAGAAAGATGTTTTGAATGTATTTAATGCACAATCCGGCTCTCTGATAGAAACTGACATCACGAAGGATTCCAACTATCCTGCATATCAGGAAATATTCAATAAAATCAAAAACGACAAAACTGTTCTCAAAAAGACTACTATGAAGGCTCTTATCGAATATTTCTCGAAAAAGCCGTTTGGTTGGCGAGATTTGGATGTATTGGGTATGGTGGCATGCCTTTTGAAGGCGGAGGTGGTTCAGATTTCCAGACACGAAGTCGCCGTTGACTTAAAAGACTATTCCTTTAAGAATGACTTTATCAAGAAGAACGGTCTTGACGTAATGGTGATAAGAGTTCAGGAAAAGATAGACGATGTCGTTCTTTATAAGGTAAAGAATATTATGAGCCAAGTTTACTCTGTAACCGTACCAATGAAAGAAGTGGATATGAAAAACGATGTTCTTGCTTTCTTCGGTAAGAAAAAGGAATTCTTGGTAAATCTAAGAATCAAATACAGCGGTAAGTCTTTTGCCGGTAGCGGAAGTGTTCCTGCTATTTATGCGGATATAGACGCCATCACAAGAACGAGCGATACGGCAACTATCTTCAACGAAATCATCAACAGAAAAGACAGCCTTGAAGATAATGCCGATATTTTGGAGCAGTTGGAAGCTTTTTATAAAGAAGGTTCCAGCCAGCAAAAGGTATTTAACGAGGCAAATGAAATCTGTAAATGGTATGATGCCAACAACAGCCTTTTAAGTAGCCTTGACAGTATGGCAGACGTTATTTCCCAAATGAGTGCCATTATTGGTATGCCTGTTCCTTTCGGAAAAATGCCGGAACTTTCTAACCTTGTGTTTAAGGCAAGCCAAATTAAAGAGCAGATTTTGGAAGAAAAATACCAAAATGCGATACGTTCTATAAATAACGATAAGGCTGTTATCGAGAAAGAATTCAAGGCGTTAGGCAGCGATGTTTCTGCCGCAAAGAGACAGAAGATCGAAGATAAGTTCCACGATATCGAGCACACTTACGACGCTTGGAGTGCAAGTCTCAATAAAAAGACTCCGAATATCGATTCTTACGTGTTGACAAGCCAAGACCAAGTAGGTAAATTCAAAAAATTTGTAGCACAGGTTTTAGCTGAGGTCGAACATACATCGGAAGGAGAAAACGTTTCTCCGACACCGCCTGTAAGAAGAAAGTCCGTGAGAGTTATCGACTGTGTTCCTACCGCCAAAAAGAAAGTTAAGACTCAAGAAGACATCGATGCCGTTTTGAATTATATCAAAGACGAACTTGAAAAAGCTCTGGCAAATAGTGATGAACTCGATTTGGATTAAGGAGTGAAATGATGGATAAAAAAGCATTACAAGCTTATGCAGTATGGGCAAAAAACAACCTTGAAAGTCAAATAGAGGTGTCGTTAAAAACTCTTGGCATAAACTCGGAAAAGGATATAAAAACGGCACGAAAAGTCGGCGAATATACAATTATCGACGGCGATTCTCATTCCTATCCCGGCGATTTGAAATCTAAACGGGACAAAATTGTAAACCTTATCAAGCAGGACGGCTACAAACAGACTATAGAGGAATTTGCCTACACGTGGTTCAACCGCATTGTGGCACTCCGCTTTATGGAAGTGCACGACTTTTTGCCTCACGGTTTCAGAGTGCTGTCTAACAGAACGGGCGGAAGCGAGCCGGAAATATTGAAGAATCTGAACTTTGTAAAGGACGATTTGCGGTTGAATATGTCTGTTCTTTCGCCTTTGATGGAACAGGGTAAGCTGGACGAGTCTTTCAGATACGTATTATTCCGTCAGTGCAACGCACTCAGCGGTATTTTACCAATGCTTTTTGAAAGCGACGACGATTATTTGGAGTTGCTTCTCCCTAAGGCGCTATTAAAAGGCGAAACTTTCATTACAAAACTTCTCGAAATCGACGAGTCGGAGTTTTTGAATGATGTGGAAGTTATCGGATGGCTTTATCAGTTTTATATTTCACAAAAGAAGGACGAGGTTTCCGCCGCTAAAAAGACCATAACAAAAGACACGCTTCCTGCCGTTACGCAGTTGTTTACACCCGATTGGATTGTCCGCTATATGGCAGAAAACTCTGTCGGCAGAATGTGGTTGGAAAGTTACCCGACTTCCGCATTGAAATCTCAAATGAAATATTATGTGGAAGATGCTAAGCAGGAAACGGAAGTACAAAGAAAGATAGACGCTATTAAATATAGCAACGTCAATCCCGAAAATATCCGCATCGTGGAGCCTTGTTGCGGCAGTGGGCATATTCTCGTATATGTGTTCGACCTTTTGCAAAAAATGTACGAGGAAAGGGGATATGCGGCAAGGGAAATTCCTTCGCTTATTCTAAAGAAAAACTTAGTAGGTCTTGACGTCGATAAACGTGCCGCACAACTTGCTTCCTTCTCTCTTATTATGAAAGCGAGAAGCGTAAACTCTCGTTTCTTTAACGATAATTACTATACAATCCCACAAGTTTATGAAATCTGGGATTCCAGAGCCTTATTCGTAAATGACTATAAAACGCATTTGCAGGAAATGCATCTTTTGTCTTCTGCTCAAATCAAAGAATTAGAATGGCTTGCGGAAACATTCAGATATGGTAAAACAATAGGTTCTTTACTCAAAGTTGATAAAAAGGATTTTGAAGCAATATCCGCTTCTCTTGATTTGTTAGAAAAAAACGGGGTAAGAACAATATTTAACGTCAATTTCTTTACCGATGGCATAAAGTGCTTGCGTCACTTGGTTAAACAGGCAGAAGTTCTGTCTGATAAATACGACGTGATGATTACCAATCCTCCGTATATAGGTATTTCTTCTATGGAAGAACCCGTGAAAGACTATGCAATCAAATATTATCCGAACAGCAAGTCCGATATGTTTGCCATGTTTATGGAAACAGGCTTTGTAAAAGCAAACGGATTTCTTGCGATGATAAATATGCACAGTTGGATGTTTCTATCGAGTTATGAAAAATTGAGAAAAGAAATCCTGATGACAAAAGAAATTGTCAATATGGTTCACCTCGGAGCGCATGCTTTTGAGGCAATCGGTGGCGAAGTTGTTCAGACCACTTCGTTTGTCGTACGCAATGCAAATATTGGTGGAAACGGTGTATATTTCCGTCTTGTGGACAGCAAGGATAAAGAGAAAGACTTTGTGGATAACCTGAAAAATTCGGGGGGGCGACGCTTTGTAGCCAATAAAAATATATTTGAAACGCTTCCCGGAAACGCGTTTATCTATTGGTTAAGCGAAGCAATGTTTGCGGCATTTCAAAAAGGAACTTGCCTTTCTGAAATGGCAAACCCGAAACAAGGTCTTGCGACGGGAAAAAATGATCAATTTGTTCGCTTATGGTATGAAGTCAATCGCGAAAAGTCATTTTACACGGCAACCGATTCTATACAGGCATTTTATACGGGAAAGAAATGGTTTCCGTACAATAAAGGTGGCAGTTTTAGAAAATGGTACGGCAACAATGATTGTGTTGTAAATTGGGAAAATAACGGAAAAGAAATAATAAATTTCAAAGGTTCGGTTATTAGAAATCCAAATTATTATTTCTTTGAAGCAATTTCGTGGTCGAAAATTGCAAGTGGTCCGATTGCTTTTCGATATAAGCCGAGCGGTCATATATTTGATGTAGCGGGGTGTAGTATATTTTGCGAACACGATCAATTACTATATTTACTTGGTGCAGTTAATTCCAAAGTTGTTATGGAGTTGATTAAAGCGGTTGCTCCTACATTGAATTATGAAGTAGGTCAAGTTGCCGGCGTGCCTATCATAGTTGATACAACCGAAAATGTAAAAAAGGTTGTTATAAAGAATATTGATATAAGTAAACAAGAATGGGATAGTTTTGAGGAGTCTTGGGATTTCAAAAAACATCCGCTAATCTAATTTGCAGGAAGTATCTTCCTGCATAGGAGGATATATGAATACTGCAACAGTAGATAAGGCGCAGATAATGTATATGACTAATCAGTCAACTTTTCCTAAAATATCTGGGAGTCCAATAGCCTATTGGGTAAGTGAAGCATTAGGTAATGCTTTTGTGAAAGGGCGTGAGATGACCACATATGTGGACACCTTTCTTGGAATTATCACTGGTGATAATGATGCTTTTTTAAGACAATGGTTTGAGGTTGAAAAATATAAGGTTGTGTTTCATGGAGACAATATTGATTCTATTGATTTAAAAAGACAATATTGGATTCCATATAATAAAGGTGGGGACTTTAGGCGGTGGTATGGTATACAAGAAGATATAATAAATTGGAAAAATGGTCCAAATGATAAAAGACGAGGTAAGCGAGATTATTCAAAATATTACTTACGAGAGTATGTTGCTTGGTCTTATACAGTTTCCTCGTCAGCAAAAACAATTGCGACAAGATATTATCCTAATGGTTTTCTTTGGGATGTCAGAGGGTCTGGAATATTTGATAAATCACACAATTTATTCTATTTAACTGCCTTAATATCGAGTAAAGTCGGTTTTTCTTTGTTGCGTGTAAAAACTCAGGCACTAAGTTGCCAGGTGGAGAATATAGCTGAAATGCCAGTAATAATTAACGAAAAGTTTAGAAGTGACATCGAGCAATATGTAAAAGAGAATGTTACAGTTTCAAGAATAGATTATGAATCTTTTGAAACGTCATGGGATTTCAAAAAACATCCGCTTGTGTGAGGTAGTATTATGCAAATACGATTTGAAGTTAGTATTGATAACTATATGAAAATACCAGGAACTCCGATCGCGTATTGGTTCAGTCTTAACAAATTTGCGAATTTTGGCACACCAACATCAAATGTTTTAGATTGTAAGACAGGTTTAATTTGCGGTAACAATGAACGTTTTATACGGAATTGGTTCGAAGTTAATTATTGTTCCATAGGTTTATGTTGTCATTCATTACATGACACTGGATATGCGAAATGGTTTCCGTATAACCATGGCGGAGAAAAAACAAAATGGTATGGTGGACACAATGAAATAGTTTTCTTAAGAAAAGGCGGTGCTGAAATGAAGAGTGTGCCCAACTCGATGTTTAGAAATTCAGATTACTATTTCAAAGAGGGAATTACGTGGAATCGAGTTGGAAGCGGTATTAAATTTGCAGCGAGAAAGGCTTGTAGTGGTTTTGTATTTGACGATGTCAGTCCCTCAGGATTCTGTACAAATAGTAGGTATTTCTATTTGCTTGCATTCTTAAATACTGTAGTATTTAATGATTATTTAAGATTATTTTGCACTGCATTGAAAGTTGAAATAGGGCAAATAGGGAAAGTGCCATACAAATATGATTCGTTGAAAGATATCCTGGTTATACCATTAGCTAAAAACAATATTGAGTTGTCGCGAAAAGATTGGGATTCGTTTGAAACATCGTGGGATTTCAAAAAACATCCGCTGATATAAAAGGACGGTTTTAAGTATCAGAACTTAAAACAGGAGGAAAGTATGCTTTTTTCTAAAAGATATAGTAATTTGTTATCGCAAAAAGATGCCGATAAACAGGATGGTTTTTTCGGCACGATTACTTTTACAACGAAAAAAGATATTGTTGGCATTATGCGGACTTTCAGCGAGCCTAAAAAGATTAGGACAAGCAGATACAACAAAGAAACAATAGAAATAGATGCTTTTTCTTATGCGCTTCTATCGTATAACCACGAAATCGGATATGACCTGTTTAATCCTGAAATGATGAATTTGGGGTATGGAATCCCGTCGGTGCAAGATCAATTGTGCGGGTTTACGGCTTGTCTTTTTGATGTAATCGAATTGCAATACGATATGTTATCGACGAAAGAGAAGAAAGCATTTGCAAGCGAGATCAATAAAACCTTTTCACAAAACGACGTTCCGTGGCTATTGGCTGATGGAAAGATGGTGAAAATAGACGCAAAACAATTTGAAGTCGATTTGAAGCGAAGAGCGTCGGAAAAAGTGAAAGAACTGACGGATTGTGATCCGAAATTCAAGTCTGCTTACAATGAATTGCAGAAGGCGATTGAATTTTTCTCAAAAGGCGAATATCCGGAAGCGATTGTCAATGCAGAGAAGTGCTATGAAAGCGTTATGAAAATTGTTCTCGGATCTGAAAAAGGTAATGCGAAAGCATTGACAGAAAAAGTGGCGAATCAATGCAATTTACCGAATACTATAAACCCGGTCGGGTTTAAGGATAGTGTACTTATGAGCTTGCCGTTTATTCGCAACAATGCGGCTTCGCACGGGGCAGGCGCTGTCGATTCGTCGATTTCAAAATCACTTGCAAATTTGGCAATCAATTTAGCGGCGTCGTTATGCACTTATTTGATTGAAGAAAATAAAATGTTGACAACTAATCAGGAGAAATGATATGAATATCAAAGAAAAAGCGAACTGGGAACTTACACTTAAAAACATTCTCTATTATATTGAAGATCCAACAGAACAAGAAAAAATGCTTGGAATATTGAATAAGTATAATGATATGTTGCCTGATGGGAAATTTAAAGATGCGGTTCAAAGATTTTTTCTCAAAGGGAAAAAGACTTATTACGAAAAAGTTGATTATCTTATTGATGATATTCTTAACGGTAAAGGAGATAAAGAGCGAAATAAGGTATTATCTCAAATGCTCGCAGAGATGCAGCCGGTAGTGGAACAAGCGGAGAGAACTTTTTGGAATAAATTGATTGATCTTTTTAAATGGAGTTAATATGAAACAAAAACAATGGATAAAGCCTACCTGTATAGTATTAGGTATTATTTTGCCCATCGCAATTATTATGATTTTCGCTGCTTGCGATATATCTGAGGTTTTCAAATCATGGACTGTAGAAGGAGTAAATCCGGATTGGCGATACATATGGCTCATCATTTTTAAGCTTACGATATATGTTTTTCCGCCACTTATAGGGATGATAGGTTTTTATGTCGAAAATAAAGACGGGATAAAAAAACATAGGTTTGTGTACTATTTTGTGCGAGCCTTAAATGTTCATTTCTTAGTATTGTTGTGCATCAAATTGATTGCAGATTCTATTTTAGAATTGGACAAGATATGGGGGATAGAGCTATTCAATAGTATAAAAGACGTTCAAACATTGATAGGATATGTTGTAACTTTATTGATTAGGAAAAATTTGAAAATAGAACCGGGTGTTGACAAGCCAAAGCAATTAGAAGAGAATGCAACCGCCAACGAGTAGGGGAAGCAATATATTATTTTTTGCAGATCGGAGAATTGAAAATGTCAGAAAAAAAGAATGAAATAACAATCAGAAGTTCGGCGGCGGAATATCTTACTTACGTTGCATCCGTCGGCGACGAGACTCAAAATATAGAAGTCAGATACGAGGACGAGAACATATGGCTTACGCAAAAATTATTGGGTATGCTGTTTGATGTAGAGCCTCACACCATAAACTACCATATTAAAAGGATTTTTGCGGATAGTGAACTTGCGGAAGATTCAGTTACTCGAAATTTTCGAATAACTGCTTCTGATGGCAAAACATATGAAACAAAACATTATAATCTCTCGATGATTATTGCCGTCGGGTTTAAGGTCAATTCGGAAAGAGCCGTTCAATTCCGCAAATGGGTGAATCAGATTGCCTCCGAATATACAATCAAAGGTTGGGTAATGGACGACGAAAGGCTTAAACGCGGAACATTCCTTACGGATAAGTACTTCGACGAGCAATTGGAACGCGTTCGGGAAATCCGTGCGTCAGAGCGCAAGTTTTACCAAAAAATAACCGATTTATATGCTACGGCAATCGATTACGACAAGGACGCATTAGCAACAAAGCGCTTTTACGCAACCGTTCAAAACAAAATGCATTATGCCGTTCACGGACATACTGCAGCGGAATTGATTGTCGAACGAGCCGACGCAAACAAAGAGCATATGGGGCTTACCACTTGGAAAGATGCTCCAAACGGGAAGATTCAAAAGTCCGACGTTGTGATTGCCAAAAACTATCTGAGCGAGTTTGAACTTGGGCAACTTAACAGAATGGTTACCGCATATCTCGATTTTGCTGAAAGTATGGCACAGAGGAAAATTCCTTTGACGATGGCGGATTGGGAAAAACGTTTGAATTCGTTTATAGAGATGTTCGAATACGGACTTTTGCAGGATGCGGGCAAAGTTTCTAACGAAATCGCAAAACTTCATGCGGAAACGGAGTTTGAAAAATACAGAGTAATTCAGGATAGATTGTTTATGTCCGATTTTGATAAGTACATGCTGGAACTCGAGCAGCGTATCAAAAAAGACGAAGACGACAAGAAGTAGGAGGTTATTATGGGCAGACTGATTGCAGATAAATATAAAGAGTGGGAAGCAGCGTGCAACGAAAGATTTAATACGCTGAAAGCCAACGAAGAAGAACTCAATCGTATTTTTATTGATATTTACGGGTTGCAGGACGAACTTACTCCCGAAGTAGAAGATAAAGATGTTACGGTAAGAAAGGCCGACTTGACAAGAGAAATCAAGTCGCTTATTTCCTATCTTATCGGTGTTGAAATGGGGCGTTATTCTCTTGACGTTGATGGGCTTGCTTATGCGGGTGGAGAATGGAATCCTATGAATTACGTTACGTATCAACCGGACGACGACGGCATTGTTCCTGTTTATACTCAACTTGGTATGGCGGACGGTTTGACTGCGAGAATCATCAAGCTCATTAAGCACGTTTATGGCGAAGACGCCTATAAAGAAAATGTCGACTTTATCGCCGACGCTCTTGGCAAAAACTCAAACGAGTCTTCCGAAGAAACGCTCAATCGATACTTAAACAACGGGTTCTATGCCGACCACTTAAAGATATATCAAAGAAGACCTATTTATTGGATGTTCAGTAGCGGCAAGAACGACGCTTTCAAATGTCTTGTATATTTACACAGATACACCGAAGATACGCTTGCTATCATCAATTCCAAATATTTTTTGAACGAGTCCGCAAGACTTAATCACGAAGTAACCGACACGCAAGCTCAGATTGAGAATAGCGAAGGCAGAGAAAAGTTGAGGCTTGAAAAGCTGTACAAGGTTTTGGTCGCCCGTCAAAAAGAGATGATCGAGTATGGACAAGTTCTCGACCACATGGCGAACCAATATATAAAAATCGATTTAGACGACGGCGTAAAAGTAAACTATGCTAAATTTCAGGGCATAGAAATCGTCAATGAAAACGGAGCTAAAGTTAAAAAGGACTTATTGATTCCGATTAAGTAAGAAGAGGAGGTCATAAAATGGCAAGCATAGATTATCAAGGTGCTAAAACAGAAATCGAGCAGATCTTTGCAAGCGAGAACTCGCAAAGAAAAATCATTTTCTGGTATGACGCTCCGCAAAATTTCAAAGAAGATATCCTAAACGATACCTTTGCAAACTGCAAAGTGCTTATTTGCGATCAAAACGAATTTGAAATTAAAAAGACAATCGAACACGATGATTTAACGTCTAACTTTCTTATATATATCCCTGCCGAGAGACCTACCGATACGGAAAATTGGTTGCTCGACATATTGATGTACGGCGAGGAATACTATGCCGATACCGTGGCGCTTACAATGCGCAGGCTTGGCGTTTCCAACACGGATTTAAGAAAAATCATTGAAACGCACGTCAAATTTTTCGATAACGAAGCAAGGACGAAAAAACTAAAAACTTATATTACCGTCAACAATGAAACGAGCGTAGATGAACTTCGCATCGCCATGATGGCAGTATTAACCAAAGCGCAGGCAAACACGATAGAATCTATCCTTACCGAACTTGTTTTTGAGGATGGTGAACACGCAAAATATCTTGAACTGAAAAAATATAGATTTGAAGAATATTTCTGGGACAAAGTATGCGAACAATACAACTATGAAGGCGATTTGAAGATAGAAACGCTCATCAAGAGATTTATGTTCACCGCCTTTATCGAGCAAACCATCGGTCAGAATAAAGAGTCGTCCAACGCTTTTGAAAACATGGCTTCTTTCTATAAGCAGTTTTTAATCACGGGGAAAGGCGAAAACGACGCCAAATTCTTTGTCGACAAAATCAAAAAGGACAAGCGTTACGAATCATTGCAAGGAAGCATTGCCTTGGATTTAAGAATCGAAGGGCTTATTGCGACAAAAGATATTACGGCTATTCAGTTTGCGGATACTTTTGAATGTCTGGCGGTAAATATTATTTCCAGAATTGCAACTGGTTTGACTCAAGGAAGTCTTGAATTCGATTCTTTTGAAAGAATCATTATGAACAGATGCAATTCGATGTGGTATGAAAAACACAAGGACGAATATGGGGTTTTGCTTGCAGCGGTTCGTTTCTTAAGATACCTTGATAACCCTATCGCAAAGGGGCTTACCATAAACGAATATGTTCACAAGTACACAGAAGAATATTATAAAATCGATACCGAATATCGTAGGGCAGTCACTTGCTATAGAAATTTGGAAAATCCGTCGGATGAGTTTGAAATTCTGATGGATACCGTCGAGCATAGTTATCAAATAAAATTTCTTGATGTCTTAGGCCCGGAATACAGTAAAGTACTTGCCATGCAAAAAGACTGGACGTTTGCCGGTTCCGATATGTCGGAGGACTTTTACAGACTTATTCAAAGAAATCCTACCAAAAAGATGTTCGTTATCATATCCGATGCACTTCGTTATGAAATCGGTAGAGAAATTTTTGATAAAATCAAGGTCAATAAGGTTTTAAAGGGCGGAGCCGAAATTAAATATATGGTAAGTCCGCTTCCTTCAATCACCTCTTTCGGTATGGCTTCTTTGCTTCCGCATAAGACAATCGGATACGAAGGCAAGCAACTTTTTGTTGACGGAATGCCGACAGGCAGTATTAAAGCAAGAGACGCTATCTTGAAGGCTAAGAATCCGAACTTTGCGGCGATTTCATACGATGAGATCAACGATATGACACAGAAGGAACTTAGGAGTTACTGTTCCGATAAAACCCTTGTGTACATTTATCACGACGTTATGGATAATGCGGGAGAACACAATGAAAGCAAAGTCTTTGACGTTGCGAATGTATGCGAGACAGAGATAATCAATCTCGTAAAGAAGTTATATAACAATCTGCAGATTTCCAACTTCTATATAACGGCAGACCATGGCTTTATTTATAGAAGAAACACGGTGATGGAGTCAAGCAAGTATTCCGATATAGTTGCATTGAAGGCAACAGAAACATCAAAAAGGTATTTGCTTACCGATCACAAGGCTATGAACGTACCTTATACCAACGATATAGAACTCGATAGAATTTCTGACGGACAATACAAGGTTATCGTTCCTTGGGGGTACGATTTATTCAAAACACAAGGGAATGGAATTCAGTATGTTCATGGCGGAGCGTCACTGCAAGAAACAATTGTACCGATTATCCATGTAAGTGAACTTCGTTCAAGGGCGGATATCGAACCTGTAAGACCTGTCAGCGTCATGCTTAAGAGCATTACGAGAAAGATTACAAATCGTAGCTTTACTCTTGAATTTGAACAAATGGAAAAGGTAGAAGAAAAGAAGCAAGCAATCACTTGCGAGACTTTTATTGTCGATGAAAACGGCGAGAAGGTTTCCAATGAATATAAATTTGTTGCCAATTCTTCCAGCGACAATGAGGATACGAGAATTACAAAGATAAGGTTCACGTTAAACAACATTCAGTTTGACAGAAACAAACCGTATTTCTTGATTTTGAAGAATATCGATGAGGATGAATACATCCAGAAAGAGCAATTCAGCATTGATATTATTCAATTCAAGATGTTTTAGTTTGGAGGTAGCAATAGAATGGATGAATTAGATAATAAAGTTTATGAAGTTTTCTCAGGCAGAGTTGTTAAAAAGGGCGCAACAAAACTTGTGAAAGGTGCTTCCAATGTTCCGACCTATGTTTTGGAATATTTACTTGGCACGTATTGTACTTCCGATGACGATGATGAAATTGAGCAGGGCATCAAACAAGTAAAGAGAATACTTGCCGATAACTACGTTAGAAATGACGAAGTTGAACTTATAAAATCCAAAATCAGAGATAACGGATCATATACCGTTATAGATGTGGTGGACGCAAGATTCGATGAAAAGCATAACGTTTATTGGGCAAAACTTCATAATATGGGAATTTCCGATGTTATTGCCGACAGGTTTATCAAAGAAAACGAACGACTTTTAAGTGACGGAATCTGGTGCATTATTCAATTGTCATACGAGTATAACGAAGACGAAGGCGGAGCTTTTAAAATCGATGATATTACGCCGATTCAGATGCCGGGATTTGACCTTCATGAAATTATAGAAGCAAGGAAAAATTTCACGAAACAAGAGTGGATCGATTTTTTAATTCGTAGCACGGGCATGGAAGCGAGCTGTTTCGAAAACAGAGTCAAATGGCATATGCTTGCTCGTATTGCTCCTATGATTGAGTCTAACATGAATATCTGCGAACTCGGGCCGCGCAGTACGGGTAAATCGCACATTTACAAGGAATTATCGCCGAACTCAATTCTTTTATCCGGAGGGCAGACTACAGTCGCAAACCTCTTCTACAACATGGGTAAAAGAACGGTAGGGCTTGTCGGAATGTGGGATGTTGTTGCTTTCGATGAAGTTGCCGGAATTAAGTTCAAAGACAATGACGGCGTCCAAATTATGAAAGATTATATGAACAGCGGTTCTTTCGTAAGAGGAAAAGAATCTGTTATCGCAAAAGCATCTATGGTATTTGAAGGCAACATCAATCAGAGCGTAGAGTCGCTTCTTAAGACTTCGACTTTGTTTGAACCTTTCCCTGAAAAGATGATTGATACGGCGTTTCTTGACAGAATGCACCTGTATATTCCTGGTTGGGAAATTCCGAAACTTCGTCCTGAATTTTTCACGGATAGTTGGGGTTTTATATCAGATTATTTTGCCGAGTTTTTAAGAGAGATGCGTAAGCGTAGCGAAGCTGATTGCTATCATAAGTATTTCAAGCTTGGAAGATGCCTTAACCAAAGAGATACAATGGCGGTCAATAAGACGGTTTCCGCACTGTGTAAACTTCTCTATCCCGATGACAACTATACAAAAGAGGATATCGAAGAAATCCTTATATATGCTCTTGAAGGCAGAAGACGAGTAAAAGAACAATTGAAAAAACTTGGCGGTATGGAGTTTTACGATACGCAATTTTCTTATATTGATTTGGATACAATGGAAGAAAAGTTTGTATCCGTCAAGGAGCAAGGTGGCGGGAAATTGATACCCGAAGGGCAGACCGGCAACGGAACAGTTTATGCAATCTGCAACAATCAGTCTATGATTGGCGTTGCAAGAATCGAATGTTCTATGAACGAAAAAGGTTCCGGTAAATTTGAATTTACAGGGCTTGGAAATTCTAAAGACTTAAAGGAATCCATCAATAAAACTGCTGCAAATTACTTCAAGGCAAATGCTAAACATTTAAGTCAAAGTATTTCGCTTGATACAAAAGACTATCTTATGCACATCGATGACTGTCAGGGCATAGGCATTGATTCGAGCTTAGCATTAGCGGCCTTTGTTTCGCTGTGCAGCGTCTCTCTGAATAGACCACTGGCAGCACAGTTAATCGTATTAGGCTCTATGTCGATTGGTGGAACAATTAGCAAAATTGACAACTTAGCCGATGCATTACAGGTTTGCTTCGATGCAGGTGCTAAAAAGATTTTAATGCCAATGAGCAATGCTGCGGACATTGCAACGGTTCCTGCCGATTTGTTTGCTAAGTTTCAAATTTCTTTCTATAATAGTCCCGAAGATGCTGTTATTAAAGCACTTGGGATTGAATAAAAACATTCTAAGAGCTTATTTGGAAAGATAAAATAAGAACTTTACGAAGGAGGGTAAATGAATACGCATTTGTTTATAATAGGAAATGGTTTTTCTATTAATTTAATAAACAAATTAGGGATGCAAGATAGCATAGATCTCGTTAATTTATTTAGAATTGGGGATAGAGTTATGCATCCGGACGATAAAACTTCCTGTTTTTTATCAAGAAAGTATTGTCCTGATTTGTGGGGGTTAGGTGCTAAATCAACACTCTCCGCACAAGAAAGCAATAATTTAATTCGGGATATTATTACAAGCATGAATGTTTGTCATTTATGTATAGATGATTCAAAAAGACAAGATGATTTTCAAAAAAGTAGTTATTATAAAGCTTATTGCCAACTAGTGTCGTATTTGAGACTGCTTTTTATCTATTATAATAACCTTGTCAATGATGAAAAAATAAAGGGGTATTTAACAAAAGAAATTTCATTGATAAATTATATTGATAAATTGTTCAAGGCTGGAGAAAAAGTGAGAATAATTACATATAATTATGATATTTTCTTAGAGCGAATGTTAAAAGCAAAAAAAATCAAGTTCAAAATCGCCGCTTTTGACAAAATTGACAACGATACTCAAATTGTCATTTTTAAACCGCATGGCTCGATCAGTTTTGTGTCGAAAACAAAAAGAATGCTATCTCAGCCATATAATGTTGAGAAAAATCCAATAGATAGTACGTTGGCCGATGTCTCTACAATGAAAAATGATCTTAAAGTATGTCGGGACACTTCAAATATCAACCCCATTATCCCACCTGCTGGTGATGGAGATCGAATTCAACAAGGATGGAGCCATGACATAAAGTGTGCAATCCAAACAGCACTAAAGACACTTGTATCAGATGATCAATGTACAATATATGGAGTTTCATATGATAATGTAGACAGAAGAGAAATAGATCAACTCATTACAAATATTCCTTGGGATATTAGTATTAGAAATATTAACCCATATCCATCGTCAACTTTTGATATGGTATTAGGTAGTATTTTTAAAAATTATACACATTATAAAGATTTTTATATGGAGGCATGAAATGGAACAACCAAAAAGATATTTAAGATCAAACTCAACCATAACTATTTCGGTGTTTTATGAGCAATATCAATTGAATAAGTATAATTTTAATCCGAATTATCAAAGGAAATCTGGGATTTGGAAAAAGAAAGATAAGGAATTTTTAATTGATACCATTTTTAAAAATTTTCCTATGCCACCAATATTTTGTGAACAGATAATTGAAAATGGTATTACTACATACGATATTATAGATGGGAAGCAGCGTTTAAGTTCGATCGTTGACTTTATAAACAACAAAATTTCATTGCCTTCTGACTTTAGCAATGATGAGTACGGGTATGGTCTTCTAAATGGAAGAAAAATGAATGAAATTATCGAGATGGCTCATGGGAATGGTATTTTGCCCCCAGATCCTATTGCGGAGGCTTTTTTAGATACATTTTGGTCGTATAAAATCAATGTTGAATATATTGAAAAACCTGACGCAAAAATCGTTAAGGGCATTTTCGATAGACTAAATAGAAATGGTGAAAGATTGAATTCGGCCGAATTAAGGAATGCAAGGTATTGTGATTCTGCTGTGTACCAACAAATCTCATCACTTGCAGCAAGAGATGAGATATGCGAAATCGTACCTCAAAATATTCGACAACGTAATATTAATTTTTGGACGGAAGTGTTTATATTCACATTTACCGGTAATATATTGCCAGGGAATGCAAGTTGCATTGATAAACAAGTTGAATTACTAACTGCTGAAAGTCCAGAAAGTATAGAAATAATAGAAAAAAAAGTTCTATCTACAATAGAAGTATATAAAGAATGGAATATTGATTTAGTAAAATATAAGATATCAAAGGAAGTTCACTTGTATACTTTGATGTATTTAGCGCATGTGGTTTTTAATAAAGAATTACAAATTGAAAATTTGGCGCAAAAACTAAATGCTTTTTTCACGGAATTAAGAGCGGAAGGGACTTCTTCTAAAAATACAAATGTAGTTGAGTATTATGATTCAACTCAGTCTGGAAGTAAATCTTTAAAACAACGCGAAAAAAGATATAGTGCACTAAAAAAATATTTGTTGCAGTATTAAAGATAGTTTTGGGTTGATAGTACTTGCTTGTTGAGCATATCCACAATGAGATATTATGAAAAGTCGAGAGAAGGAATAAGCTATCTCCCGGCTTTTCATTTGCTTTGAGTTTATTTTTAGTTGTTTGGAGTATAGATTTTCTCACCGACTTTAATGGCTTTATAGGTTGTGCCGCCTATTGGTTTTTCGAGATATTGTGGTTTACCAGTAGAGTAGGCGCGAAGAATATATTTATCGGAAGGTTTCACCAAAAGCGGAATATTGCCTTCTGTAAATTGTGAATCGTCCGATACTTCGAGGATTTTGAAACCTTTCTTTATAAGGTCGGCAGAAAATTGCCATTTCTTTTCGAAAAGCCCGAAAGAATCCATAATGATAGAAATATTTTTTTCGGGGTGATAGGCGGTAATGCGGTAGTAGTTGTTTTCCATAGTTAAAATCTCCTTTGCGGTTACGCCGCTATTTGTTTTAGTTTTCTGTTTGCGTAAGGCAGCCACTTCTTGTTTACGAACTCCATAACGCAGTCGTCGGGTTTAGAATCATGGTCGCCATAACATTGAAGCACCTTTTTGTTTTTCAAAGAGTATTCAACCGTTACAAGCGGTTTTTCGGGTTCTTCCTTTGTTCGGATAAAGAATATAAGCGATTCTTCGCGAGCGAACTTTTGGTCGTAACCCATACGCCCCACGCAATGATGAAGCAACTCGCCTTCGCGCGTTAAATCTGACGGCTTTTGTGCGATAATCGCTATATATACCGACTTTCTGTCATATTCAAGCCCTAAATATTTGCTTGCAACGGCGGCGAATTTGTTGTAAAACTCTTCACGCTCCTGCTTATCTTTCAATGCGTTTGCGGAACGGTATTCGTCAATGCGTATATCGTGCCAACGTTTGAAATTGTGGGGATAACGGTTTTTATCTTCACTCATATCAATCCCTAAATACTCACAAGCATTGAGATAATCTCGGTAGCTGTAGAAGTTTGTGTTTTGCTGTTCGATATAGTCCAAAAACTTACCGACTTCATTTCTTACAAGTTCCTTTACGTTATTAATCTGATCTGCGTGGTCAAATCGTATTTTTCGTATCGCAAAGTTGTCGATTTCTCGTATCGGCTTGCCGGTCTTGTAAGCCTTAATTATTGAGGCTACGTAGTAGGAAGATAACGCTATATCATTTCTATTTATTGTAAGCCATTTACGGAACTTTTTATCCTTACCGCAAAGACGTAAAATTTGCGTTGACATTGCGATGTTATGCAATCCGAGTTTAGTAAGATATTCGATTTGCGGAAACTTCTCGTAAAGCCGTAAATATTTGAAAACTTTCATACCTGTGTATCTGTCAACGGCGCTGTATTTGTATTCGGGAAAGTGCTGCAAAATATAATCGCGATTGACTATCGGGGCATAAGGATCGAATGAGTTGTCGTCTGCCCAACCCCAATCTTTGCTTTCGTACCAATCTTGATATTTTGAAAACCCTTGTTCGTGCCAGCCGACAGTATATCCGGCGATAAAAGTAAACTTAATATCTTTGCCGAAACATCTGTCGGAATGAACGCCGTGAACGACAACGGGCTTACAATACCATTGTTTTTTATACTCTCGAACGGCTACCGTAACTTTGACGAGTTCGCCGTCGTTTTTTGTAAAGTAAGCATAAAAGCGAGTTCGTCCGAACGGCGCGGTTTTTAATTGATTGTCGTAAAGTTTTATCTTTTTCTGTATGTATTTCGGAATGGGTTTTATCTTTTCGATTTTCATTTTATCTCACCTCAATATTATTTCCAAACAAAAGCAATAACTCATTTGGAATAGATTGTTTTGTTACGGTTTCAGGTTCGTCAATTCCTTGCGGTTCGTATATATCACCATCAAATTCACGCATTTCTTCTTCGGACAATATTTCGCCCGTATCTTGGTCTATAAGCCGATTATCGATATGTAACAGGCTTGGAATAAATTGTGTTTCGCGCTCGTTTTCGATGATATAAAGGTCGTGTTTTCTCACAATTTTCGCGAAGTAATTTTCGGCGGCGTGGTAAGGAAAACCGATCATTGGAACACGTTCTTTCAAACCAACGTCACGGCTTGTAATCGTGAGTTCCATTTCGTTCCCGAGCATTACGGCGTTGTCACCTAAAACTTCATAGAAATCGCCTAAACGATAAGCCACGATTGAAGTAGGGTGTTCCGATTGGTATGCGATATATTTTTGATATATAGGATTACCTTTTGATTGTTCGATAGGGCGGATGGCCGTTTGTCTTTGTTCTTCTTCGGCAACCTGTCGTAGTGCGTCAAGTTTTTCTTCTTCGGTAAATTCTTCGTCGTTTGTATCTGTTTCGGTAGTTAAAGTATCCGTTCTGGTATCTTTAACTTCGGTATCGTCGATTTTATCGAAAATAGAAAACTGTAAATTCTGCGGTTTCGGCGGTTGCGGTTTTACCATTGCAGGTTTTGGTGTAGCGACCTTTTTCGGCGCGGGTTTATATTCCTCGCCGTCTATGGTGTAAAGCGTGCCTTCGATTGAATCTTCTTCAAAGTAATGAATAGCCCAACCATAAACGGTAGCGTCGTCAATGCAAGCAGAATTAGCGCCTTTTTCGGCAAGTTTTCTCGCTTCATCGCAAGCGTATTTCATAAAACCTGAAAGCGTTTTCTTGTTCAACAAAGTGTGTCCGTCTTTTTCAAACGGAGTGCCGTTATTTATCTTGCCGGCAAGTGTTTCGCTCGCATTGTTTTGTAAATAGGTAAGTATGAGTTCTTCCTGCTTATTTTGTGGGGTAAGGTTTAACTTAATCATCGTTTTTACACTCCTTTTCGAGTATTTCTAATATTTGTTTTTCTTCGTATCCGACCGAGCAAAGCCAGATAATCGTTGCCAACGTTTCAAGGCCCGCTCCTTGTCGGTTTTTTTCAAATAATTTTTCGTATTGTGTGCAATCGCTGCTTGTAAACCATTGATATTTATTGCAGAGGCGATATAGGGTTTCTGTTGAAATTTTCATTTTTTATGCTCCTTTGATTTTTTAATAAAAGAGAGATTGTCTTAAAACGGACAACCTCTCCAAAGTTTTTTATATTCGAGATATGTTTTTATCGGGATTACTACCCATACGGCATTGGTTATAGGCTTTCGGGTTTTTCTGTCTGGCGGTGAATGTGTTTCATACCACCTTACTTCCCAGAAAGCCAAATCGCGAGAATTTGTTACAAGATAGATTTTCAGTTTTCGTTTGCCTTTTTGTTGATAACAAACTTTATAGCCGTATTCGTTTTTCGTCATAAGCCGTAAACCCTTTGAGCGATTCTCGGCAAAGCCGAAAAGAAATTGCAATTCATAATCGTTGAATGCAGTTTCCTGTCGTGAGCAAAATAGTTCCTGTCGGCGTATTCATAGCCTTGCCTTGTCAGACGTTTCAATTCGTAACGATCGCTGCCGTCGTGGTGGTATCCTTCGATAATCAGATGCCCGTTTCGGTCTATCACCTTTATATTGTCAAGGTGTTGAATCATAGATTGAAAATCTCGGTAGCAAGTGATGAATGTTCCGCCGTCGAAATTGCCGTTCCATCTTCCGCAAGTTCCCGTCATAAGGTAATAACGGGTTTTGAAACTGGTTTCGAGAGCGTCTTTCAAATCTCTCCACGTTTCTTGGTTCTGAAAGTCAATTTCTTTATAGACTGTTTCGTCGGGGATATTTTCTTTGCAAGCCCAACCGTTTTCGTCTGCGTAGACTTCAAAGAGAAAATCCCTTGTTTCATCGAACTTTTTGTAATTTTCGGTATTGTCGTAAAGCACGATTTCTTTTGTCTTTTTCATTTGTGTTCTCCTTAGAAAAGTTTTGAGATAACTATCTTCTTATACTGCAAGCCGTTATCCCGTCTGAATTTGCTTACAGCCTGTTTTAACGTGTAAAACATATAAGATTGCGAAACGTGAGTTTCTTCGTCGTAATAGTCAAATACGAGCGTTCCGAAGTGGTTGTAATGGTAAAATATATATCTCATTCTTCAACTCTCCTGTAAACGTCATCTGCATAAAACTGACAGACAAACCAATTAAAAAGGGCGTGACATTTCACACCCTTGTAATCGACTATGTAATCATTGTTTCCGACTTCTTCCAAGACGGTTATTTCCGCCATTTCGCCGTTAAGCGAGTGAATATGCGCCATTGCTTTGTATTTTTGCATTGCTATAATCTCCTTTAATCGAGTTTTTCATAAAAATTTTCCAGTATATCGTAGCGCGATAAATGTTTAATTTTCTCCCAGTTTTCCGCCACATAATCCGATAATGCTCCGAGTGGTGTTTG
>OLXG01000024.1_pt1 | contig 63292 bp, 53 predicted proteins | sample 1673861 | NCBI WGS metagenome assembly OLXG01 (sample SAMEA103958130, study PRJEB25191) | human gut metagenome | biome: human-associated habitat [ENVO:00009003]; feature: intestine environment [ENVO:2100002]; material: feces | place: Germany | collected 2013/2015
TATCAAGACAAGCCCACGCACCGGTGCCAAAATAATCAAATAAAGGTTTATTCCAAAAAATCAAAAGTCTCTTTATAGCCAAAAATTTCTATCGTTTTTTGAATTCGAGGCACGGTAATATTTCTGCAAATATTGTTTTCGTTATTCGTTATCAAAATAAATTTGCGTGAACCGCCGTCTTCTTTGTTTAAGTCCATAACGGCGTGTCCCGTTGTTCCGCTACCGGCAAAGAAATCAAGAACGATCAGATTTTTTCGTTTGTATAAGTCAAGTACCCATCAAAGAACCATTTGAAGTTTTTGAGTAGATTATAAAGGCAAAAGCAATCTGTTTACGAGTTAGTTAGACCATTTAGTCAAATCTATTCCCTGTGCGCGTAATTGATCACCTATGGTGTACGAATTACTTCCTGTGGAATATACTTTTTTCTTTTTCGTCTTTCGTTTAGGGACTACCGGCATTTTTAGTTGCTTTATCTTATCCGTTGTTAAATCGATAATCGCAAGAAAATCCTCAAAAGATATTACTTTTACATTTCTTCCATCGTCATTTTTTAGTGCGGCGAAATAGCGAGTGTTTTCTTTGGGAATCGGATCAAGCAACTCTTCATCGTCGGCAACATAATAATCATTTTCTGAAACTTTTACGTTATATTTACAACCATGATTAGCCAAGACCTGTATGAGTTTTAATGTGTCTGCAGTGTTACTCTTTTCAAACACACGGGAAAAACACAAGCTTTTATTGTTCAAACAACTTTCAATAATATTGCCTTCCGAAACAACAGTTTCTGCAAACTTTTGGATACACTTTTGTTTGCGACCTTGACTTAATGCATTGGAATTTTTTCCTAACGCATTCATCATTGATTGTAGGTCATCACCCGTATATTGAATATTAAAATTATGGCTTGCACCACACGCTGTGGGGCAGAGTATCATTAATTCCGAAATACTCACATTCAATTCTTTGCAAATTTTTTCTACAAGTTCGATTGTAAGTAGTGCGTCATCATCACTTTTATGATGAAATTGCGGTTTGTCGAGATCTAAGACAGTTTCTGCATTCTCTAAGGATATATCTTTGTGAATTCCCGAAAATTCCTTGTATAACACTTGGCTATCAATAAAATCAAAATTAAGGGACGGCAGTTTATATCGCTTGCATGCATCTCTTAAAAATATCGCATCACTTCTCATGGCATGTCCAAATATAATTGTTTCCGGCATTGAAACTAAATTTTTTATTTTACAATAAAATGCGGGAAATATAGGACTATTGTAATACTCCTCTTCGGGAAAGAATAAAATACAATCTTCACGATTTTCTCGTCCAATCAAATTAAAAGGTTTCTCAGGATTGATAGTATAACATTCCTTTTTTGTTACATTGAAATTTTCGTCTGTTATTACATAACCGAATTCACAGATATGTTTGCCGTCACAACATTCGATATCAAAACTTAAGTATTGCATGGTGGACTCCTTTTGTTTTTCTGATCCAATTATATCATGGCGCAAACATTTTTTACAGGACAAGATTTGTCTTATATTTTACGGTAAATCAAAGCCTTCAATTTTAGAAAGCACAAAAATGCTCTCGCCAATTTCTTTACCAATGTTAGTTATCAAAGGTCTCATTATAAAGTCATTTTTATCCATCCTATTCTAAATATGCATTTTTAGCATTTATGATATTTCTTATTTTTTTCATTAATCAAAGTGTCATCAAGACCATTTTCTATTTCAAGGGCATGAAGTTCTGATATGTCTTTGGGCAAACAACTCCCGCCATATCCTCGATTGTCTTTGTAAATGAACGTATGGCTAGTCCCGATCCGTGGATCAGCAGTCCAGATTTCTCTTACTTGGTTGTAATTTAAACCGAGTTTTTCGCAAATATCATACATTTCGTTGATGAAGATAACTTTAGTGGCGAGAAAAGCATTCTCCATATATTTTGCCAATTCAACCTCGTCGGAGGAAGCTTGATAGATCCTAACGTTTGAATTTATCACCGTTTTGTATGCCTCTATTGCCAAGTCGATTGCTTCCGAAGAACCGCCGAACGACAACCAATCTCTTTCCGCCAAATCGGCGAATGGATGTGCTGTGGTTTCTCCGTAGTATTCAGGTTGAAAAACTATGTTTTTATGCAGTTTTTCCGCCATTTCTCTTGTATATCCGACTCTGACCGTTGAACGAATGATAAGAACCTTGCAATTGCACCAAGACAGGACCTCGTCAACCGCTGTGGTATCACACGAACCGTTTTCACTCATCGGCGTCGGAACGCAAATAAAAGCCGCATCACAATTATTGATATCGTCCATCGTGCCAATATTCTTAAATTTATCATAAACGATAGCATCTTTAAAAAGATTATGCATTGCCGTACCGACATGTCCCAATCCGATAATCCCTACTTTCATTTTGATTTCCTCCATTTTATTCCGTTATATTCTTTTTGATATTTTGAACCGAGTTCGCTTATCAACTCAATGGCTTCATTCGCACTTTCGAATGAATACACCTTATCGTCCCTTGAATCGCCATAACGTTGTCTTTCATCGACTTTTTTATTTGCCAACTTTGCCGACCAACCATTCTTATTCCAAGCGATAATGAGTTTATACATAGACCAAGCGGTTGCGATTTCAGCCAGCGTTCCAGCACCGCCGCCGATCGCAATGACCGCATACGCATCAACGACCTGTTTCGCCCTCATACTATCTAAACCCGTAGCAATCCTTATGTCCGCAAATTCATTGGCTTCAGAGGTATCGTTACCGGGGAGTATTGCAAGAGTATCGCCATATTCATACTTATTTGATTTCTTTGCTCCCTTTAAAGCGGCCTCCATAACGCCTCCTAATCCTCCCGTCTGAACTCTATACCCCGCATCAACCAATTGTTTGCCAACTTCTTCGGCAAGAAAGTATTCGGGATCATCACTGTTTATAGCGGCATCGCCTATAACGGATATAATCGGTTTCATAAATCTCCTTTTTGCTTTTTGAAAAAGTTTTTCCAATGTTTCTTTTTTGTGTTGCGTCTCATACTGAGCCTGTTCCGTTTTATTTTCTAACGACGGCTCGAAGTAATAAATTTTCTTTTTAATCTCTATCGGGTGTTTTGACGCTTCGACAATCGGCAAGAGTATCGCATAATCGGTATGAACGTCTAGATACTTCCCTTTTTCTTGAAGAAAATCACCTATATAGTCTACTAAATATCTTTTAAAAGTTTTTGGATGAAGCCATATATTATCACCGTTACGTTTCCAAGATTTCTTGAACGAATCTATTGAATATCTTCTTGTCGGCTTGTCGGTCCTGAAGCAACCGCCGACCGTCATATCGGCGCCGTTTTTATACGATTCTTGTATTATTGCAATTGCATCGGACGTTAATAGAGCGTCGTCACCGTCAACGTTAATCACTATTGTATTCGGATCTGTAACGATAAATTTCATAGCGGTGTCAAAATTTGCTAATGAATCGACCGAATGTATATTTTCAATCAAAATCATATGATTTTTACACCATAAGTCATATTTTGAAAGACAGTATAGATACTCTTGTTCTTTGAAATCCGAACAATCGTCGAAGTAAACAAAATCAAAATCCTGACAACTCTGATTTTTCAGAGAACCGATGAGCCTTTTTAACTTTTCTACACCTACGTTTTTTCCTCTGGAAAAAACAGCAACGTTCCTTAGTGCCTTGGGATACCATAATTTTATATTGTCTACAGCATCAACGTTCTCTTTTTGTTCTTCGGGAATATTTCCGAGTAAGTATGCGCTTATAAAATTATGTTTTTTCATTGAATTCGGAAGATGAACAAAACATAGGTCTTTTTGTGCAAAACGAATGCTTTCATTTTTTTGCAACGCGTTGTCCAACGCTCTGTGCCAAGGTAGAACAAACTGACCGTTGTCATTTTTATAATTTTTTATCGGAAGTTTCTTTTTGAGGGCAATCAAGTCTATAAAACAAGTCCTGACCTCCGTTCTGTTCCCTAATGATGGAGAGAGGGATTCTCGTCGATATACCCCGATTGTCCCGGTTATAGCTTTTGAACTTACGAAATCCTCAAACGCCTTTTCAAGCGCGCCGAAAGAAGATTTGTAAAGAATGTCTATATCTGTTTGAAATACGTATCGTGTATCGACATTTTCGAGGCCGTTTAGAGTTGCCGATAGTTGCTGACCGTTTTCACTATGACTATGCTCGGAATTCTCGCCAAACCATTCAGTGTAGACAGCATGACTATCGGACAAGACAACTTCGTCTATCATTCCGTTACTTTTTAAATATTGTAGATTTTCTAAAAGCATCGACTTGTCATCATTTGAATACCTTCTGTTCCTTTCTCCCTCAAATAGATCTACCGAAACAAGTCTCGTTTTGAATCGACAACCGTTCTCCAAATTATGAATAATTTGTTTTATGCAAGGAATTAGTATTTCATAATCCATCGGGCATGTTTTTATCATTAAGGTACACTCGTTTAGAGAGTGTATACCTCTGTTGACGACGTCAAAAACCAGATGTTCGCCTATCGGGTTTAACGTATCGGCGTTTACTCCTTCTGTTTCAAGAACTTCAATAATTTCCAATCCATGTCTCTTAAGAAGATTTTCATAGTAAGAAAAAGGTCTGTGATAATCTCCCTTAGGACCATACAATCCGATTTTTGTGTAAAAAGTATTTTCTTTATATTCGCCGGAATATCCTTTACTTCTCAGTTCGGTGTTATTGATAGAATCGAAGAAAGGATCACAGATGCTTAAAATTGCATGCCCATTACTTTTAAGAATTTTTGTTATGTTGGCAAGAATTTTATCTGTCCATTCTTCCGTTACATTGCACAAAACAAGATTTGAAATCACCAAATCAACTTGTTTATTAAAAGCGTCTATAGAATCAATGACAGTTACGCCGCTATCGGCTCTTGAGTGCAATGTTTCCGTATCAACGTCAAACACATAACAGTTGGCATCATCTTTTAAACGATTCATGATTTTACATTTTCCGGCGCCGTAATCAAGAATTGTTTTCGGGGAATATTTTTTTATTCTCTCTATAACCATTCCGTCATGTATCGCTTCCTTTTCTCTTTTGCCGAAAAGTTTTATAAATTTATCTATACCGAAAAGCAATTCTGCGTCATCACCCATATAATCTTTTTCGATTAGTTCGGTAAACTCATTTTGGATAACGGCGGGATATTTTAGCATCTCAAACGTTCTTTTAACAGTTCTATCGAAATCCGTTTCGGTAAATTTTATGATGTTCTTACCATAGTCTATAAATTTCAATTTGCCGTTAAGCAATATGAAATTATCTTTTTTCACGTTCGAAAGAGTTAAGCCTTCGTCTTTTAGGAAACATAATAGCGAGACTATTTCCTTAACATGTCCTTTCTCATATGGCTCGATTTCCCCGTTTTGGCTATAACTTAAAACCGAATAACCGTGAATATCTTCAAAGTAAATCTTATTAAGTTGCTCACATTTATTGAAATTTGTGGAATGCGATTTAAGAAATTCAAAATTTTGCGGTTCATAAAACACCTTAACGATTGTCGAATCGCCTTTCAATAGGGCAACGCCTTCTTGCCCATATCCCAGCGGCTTATATTCTTCGCCGAATACAGAGATTATTTTTTCTTTTTTTCCCGTTAATTCATACTTCTTAACAGTGTTTCTGACAACGTCATAGGCGGCTCTTACCATTGGTTCATATAGGTAATATTTAGCCTTTTTAATGAATCTGTTGATAAAACCCTGATTCATTCCTTTATAAGAATCGGCATCGGATATGCTTAATAACCCTGTAATTCTGCAAAAAGAATCATAGATTCTTGTTAATCTCTCCTCATAAATTTGTTTGAAGGTTTTATAAAACGATTCCCTGCTTTCATGAAGTTCCGACTCTATTGTTTTTGTAAACGAAGAACCCAACAGGTCTTTTAACAATTTATCCGCTTCTTTCTCTATTTCGAAATCGGTTTTTATCTTGGAATGCAATGTGGCGAATGAAGAACCAATAATGTTAAACCCGTTTTTCTTTGCCTGTTCTACCCAGAAATAGTCGCCTCGTCTTGCAATCAAATCGCCGAAACGTGGTGAAACATTCGGAATATCTAACACTTTTCTATTGAAGATAATCGTGTTTCCGCCCCTGCAATAGGGCGTAAACTCCGATATTTCGCCCACAAATAGTTTTCTTGACGTTGCTTTTCCCGAAAACACGTCGTTCAACGACTCGGCGTAGGATTTCAATGGCGTTTCCAAACCGATATGGTTATCCGATAAATCGTAATAATAGTCTCTGATATCATATATGTCGGTCCTGTAGCGTTCGGTCTTGTTAAGGTAAACTTTATAGACATAATCTAATAACGATGCTCTCAACGTCGAAAGAGTCGGTAGCGGAGCATCCCCCGAATAAGAGCCGATTACAACGTCAGCCTTGCCGTCATATCTCGATAGGATATCGACAACATTTAAGGGGCATTCGCAAAATTCTGAATCAACCCTCGTTAAATACTTAAAATCCATATCGTCATCTAAAACCCATATAATATCGTCCTCGTTACTATACATCTTCAAAAGTTTGTGAAGTATGGTTCTCGAAATCGTAATATCCTTTATTTGACCGTCTTTGCGCAAGGAATCAGAGGCAAAACTAAGGCAATCTATGTTTAATCCTATTTTCTTGGCTTCTCTTAATAAAACTATTTTAGCATTGATTTCTTTGACGACATCTATAAATTGCTGCGTCGGATATTCGATATTGCACAGCAACACAATTGATTTATCAATGCCTTCTAAATCGGAGATAGACTTTAACAGTCTCAGACCTAACTTTTCATCTGACACGATAAATCCAAAAACGACGTGTTTATTAAAACCACCGCAATTTTGTCTAATGCAAGTTTTTCCTGATTCATGCGGTAAATTATCGGTTGTGCTTTCTTCCGAAAGTTCTGTATACCGATTCGCTCGCTCAAAAAATTGCAGTTTAATCTCAGAATCCATTAGCCCTTCATATTTCGAATAAAAATATGAAAGGCTTTCTCTTTTACCTGCATTATTGTTGGTAAGCCTTGAGCGGTCATTATGTGCATCGATATCTACTAAAGTTTCGTTTATTATTTCATATTTAGGGTTCAACATCATTACACGAGTAAAAAAGTCTCTATCCGTGGTCGAATTTAAAGCCTCGTCAAAGCAACCGGCTTTTAATAGAGTGCTCAACTTAATAAACGTATTAGATCCCTGAATATGCGGATTTTTAGCCAAAAAAGAAGTTTTTTCAAGATAAGTCGGCACACTTAAAGGGAACGCCTTGCCTTCGGAAGAATAATTCAATCCCGACACAACAAAATCCGGCTTACTGCTCAACTTTAAATAGCAAGATTCTATGTAATTTAATTTCCAAGAATCATCGTCGTCAAGAAAAGCGATATAAATATCGTCGGCATTTTCATCGTTGTGAATCAAATGTCTTAGTACAATGTTGTCAATAGCCGTATTTAAATTTCCGGCATAATTTCTTGTGTATCGATCTCTAAGAAATATGCATTTACCTTCGCATAGATCCCTATCTTTTTGAAAGTCTCTTTCATCCGAATCCGACACGACTATCAACTCGTCTAATTTACGTGTTTGATTGATAACCGACATAAGAGCCATATTTAATAATTCGTTCCTGTTTTTGGTGGCGATAACGCCGATTATTTGAATCATAAGTTCTCCTATATGCAAAAAGCGACCTGACTTACCATCGGTCGCCCCAAACAAATCTATTAGACCGATGCGGGTAGACCATTGGCAATCAATTGGATTTTTTCAATCCGATTTGATTTTTAACACCTTCATCCTTATTACTGATATTATACACTTTTTTACGAATATTTTCAAGTATTATCTTGTTAATACAAGTGCTTTGTCTGGTTAATTATTTTTATTTGACAGACAACTGACGATAATTAAGCCCAGTCCGCCGAGAAACAACCCGCCGAAAAACCATCCGATTGCGCTACGGCCTTTGTTATGTGCGATAATCGGGCATGCGATTGTACTGACTACCGTTACGATTAACCCTAAAGTGCTTACAATATCCATTATTCTTTCTCCTTTGCGTTATTTAGCATTTCGTTGAACTCTTCCTCGGTTTTTGCTTGAGTCAATAAATTCAAATAGTGTTTTAGTTTGCCGAGCTTCATTTCATCGATATCGGCAACTCTATTCAAAAGCCGAATTAAGCGAAGTTTTTCGTTAAACTCTTTTAATGCCTTGTAATATCCGTCCGAATTTTCTTTGAATTGTTTTTCAATTTCTGCGTATTCTCTGACGGTAATTGTTTTCATATCGTAATGACTTTCAAGATAATACCGTTTTATTTCGTTCGACAACTCCTTATATCCTAGTTCGATACACTCATCCATTGAAAGTTCTTTTATCGACGTGATTTTGTCGTCCGCACTCAAATCTTTCATTGCGTTTTGTTTGGCAGATTCCTCAGAATCCGCCTTGATTACCCATTCAAACGAACCGTCGCCGGTTCCCGATACCAAGTAGTACATGTTCTGCCTCCGTTTTGTTTTGTGCCTTTATTTTATCGCAAAGCATAAAAAAAGAACAGGACAGGTTTTGTCCTATTCTTATCGCTTGAAATATTGTTGAAATTATGATATAATAATAGCGTTCTTTAATAGTTTGCCTTCGGAGCACTGCGAAAGCTAAGCAAAGGAGGTATACGTTATGGAACAAAAACGTAAAGACCTTGGCTTAGTTGCCGGGGCAAACTTAAAACGTCTTATCAAGGAATCGAAGTATCGCACTCAAGAAGAATTCGCTTTTGAATTCTGCACCGATGTCAGAACCGTCGGAAGATGGATCAACAGAGGTATCAAAAACTTGGATACGATACAGCAAATTGCCGATTTCTTCGGTGTTGACGCTTTATCCATCCTCTCCTAACCGAGAGGATGGCTTTTTATTTCAGATAAATGTATTTTTTATCAAATTCTTCCTTAGTAATCAACTCTTGCTGCCCGTTCCAAACCAGTGTAATACGTTGCCCGTCATAAGTTTTACCTGAAAAATACACGAAATTGTACATGCAAGTTAAATTACAATAAAACCATCTTGCCGCAATAATAACGCCTAAAAATATTATTTCAAATATCGTTGCAATCACTGATTTGGAAGAATTTTGGAATGTCCATATAGAGATAATATTGCAAACAATTGCTATATAGCATAATATTCTGGAAATCTTATATCGTCTCTTTTCTTTATTCGTGGATACCATCAAATTGTCACTATTTAATGTGAAAACTTCCGTTGAGTGCAATGCTAATTCTATGTCAGGTATGGTTAATTGAAGTTTACACACATATCCTAATTGCCAACAAGTTGCAAACAACATGATGTTTTCAAACAAGGTAAAAGTGGAATATATTCCAAGCGATGCCGAAGTTAAAATCGTACTAATCAAGCCTATCGCTATAACACATACTAAAAAAGATACGGATTTGGTTTTATCTTTATAAAAATCTTTTTCGTTTCCAAACCAACGATAATTCTTTGAAGATTTTAGCAAAAAATCCTTAATGACTCTTTGTTTGTTGACTGGCTCACCGCCAACATTTTTTGTTTGCTGCTCTTGATTGTTTGATTTTTGAAGGGTATCGGTTATATTGGCTACTTGCTCGGTAAGTTTATCAATTTTTAGAGATTGTTCGTCAAGTTTATCGAATACGTTGTCAGCCATCAGATTTGCTCCTTATCCTTTTCGTCCGCAATCCATTTCTCGATATTCGTGTCGCCGCTTATCATTCCGCCGACTTTTCTTCCCACGGCTTTCGTGAGAATACGGTTTTCTACAATGGCAGGTTTTAATTCAAGCAATAAATCTATCGTTTTGTTAAGTTTTTCTTCTATAGAAGAGAGTTTTATGTCCTTTAACACGCTGATTTGACGTTGCAATTCCGAATTTTGGTCTTCTAATGATAATTTATCTATTTCAGCCTGCGAAAGCAGATTTCGATAGTTTTCAATATCGCTTTCTTTCAATTTACCGGATTCGACGGAAGATAGTAATTCTTCTTTTAATTTTTGCATTTCCGTTTTCAAGAAAGTGTTTTCTTTTTCAAAATAGCCAAAAATGTTAATAAACCAATCGGCATCAAAATCTGGAACGTTGATATTCTTATAAACGGCGAATGCCTTCGTTGCATTGTAAAAAATCTTCATATAACTGACAATTGTGTCAATTTGTATGTTTTTTTCGCCCTTATGCTTATGTGCGTTAACCTTTAACGTGTAGTCCTGCATTTTGTTATATGTAAAATCATCGATATGCATAATTTCCTTAAAATAATTTTGCACATCTGTTCTACGTAGAAGTTCTCCGCAGGTTTCACGAGCTTTTATATCGAACCCGCAAGAAACGGCAACAGTTTTAATAAACTGTTCTTGTAAATCAAGGTATGCGTCGTAAAACGAATTGCTTGCCGCCTTTACGTTTCTTTCTACCGTTAAAAAACGATCATATATGCGCGGTTCGATTTCAATTAAATACTCAAACATCTGTAGTTCCTCTGTTTTCATTGATTTTATCTAAAATCTTTTTGAATACTTCCAACCGTTTGTCACCTTCTCCGAGAAAATCCAAAACATGACAATTTATAGTTTCCGTCGGTCGCTCTAAATAATACTCGCATATGTACGGATTTGAATTAAAATCTTTATATATGTTGGCAGTCAGTTTTTCAAATAAAAACAAAAATTCTGTTTTATTTACGCCGCCATGCGTATCGCAATATTTGCATAAATCAAGGAACGGTGAAGTTGTGACATTTTCTACCAGCCGAAGCAAAACTTCTTCTGGCGAATCGGTTAACCTTTCTACCGAACGATAATTACCTTGATGCCACACAAAATAGTAGACAGAATCGATAATTTTACGAGCGTCGTTAAATCCTATTATTTCACGCGCTTGCGATAATAATAATGTGTTTATGTAAACAATGTCTTCTTCGCTTAATGATTTCGGAAAATATGTAAAACGGTCGTCTTGCGTTTGGCACGTTGGTGAAATTATATATTCGTTCTTAGGTATGCCGAATAATTCCCGATTTTGAATAACTGCAGGCCAAATATCGGGCTTTTCTAAAAGCACTTGCTTTGAGTCGTTGTCTATAAATACAGCGCGTTGATTATTATACAAGCGGAAAAATGGATTTATCATAACCATACTGCGTGTTGAACTTAAAACAAATATATTATAGTTTTCGTACATCGCGTATTGACTGGCGAATATTCCTGCATAACCAGGCTCGTCTTTTATTTTGTTTAATAAATAAGAGATCTTAGAAATATCTATTCCGCCTGTAATAAGGTGAAAGCCTTCGTACTCGCTTGTCATTCCGCAATCAGTCAGAACATATTCTTTTTCGTTCGGGGTGTCCCAAAATGCAAGATAAGATTCAAGGAAAGGTGCTGCCCATGCCAACATTTCTGCCGTGGCTTCGGGATTATAAATAATATCGCGAATGCTGTCCGTCGTGGCAAATACTTTCAATGCAGTAGCGTATAGAATTTCGTTGGTTGAATCGGCGTCGATATATGGCATTGAAATATTAAGTGAATAAATGTGATTTTGCCAACCAATATAATGTTCGGCGTTTTTTCTAAAGCCTCTGATTATTTTTCCGAAATCATCTGGGGTTTGTGTTCTAACGCTTGAAATTAACATATATCTTTTTAACAGAAGCAAGTCTTTTCTTGTAAGAATAATGGGGGTATGTTTTAAAATTTTTTGATCGATTATGTTTGCAACCCTACTTTCAATATAAGCAAATAATTTTTCGGTTTCATCTTCGTATATATCATTATGATAAAAAACTTTATGAGGTCTTTTACTCTCATCTATTTTTCCGGAATGAATATCAAATTCATTGATAGCATCCGAAAAGCGCTTTATTACAAATTGAGACACATAATGATTTTTTGCCATATTTAACCCCTTATGCCATGCTGAACGCAAGCAAAGCACTTATAAATGTCCAACTTGATTATTATAGCATATTTTATTCGTTTTTTCAACCGTATACATTGTTAGCCGTATTGTTAAATAAAAATAGCTCGTCTGAAACGGGCTATTTCTATATTGAAGTATTTAATTGTAATTAAAAACTGCTAAACGTTTCGATTTATAACTTATCCATAAATTGCCATATAACGTTGGCGCATTTTGATGAAGTATTCATAAACCGTCGCTTGCGCACGAGATAAAACTCTGCCTATTTCGGGATAACTTAAGCCGTTTTGACGGCATTCCAAGGCGATACGCATATTCTCGGTCAAATTCAGGCTTGCAATGATTTTTTCGTATAAAGTATAGTCTTGGATAACTTCTTCCTTTATTTCGTATGACGGCTCGCTTACAGGCGTTAAAGCGTCAAGACTGACAGTACGGTAATAATCACTCGTTTTACGGTTTATCAGCTTCATCATTTTACGGATACAGGCAATCTCGACGGTAATCGGTTTGCCTTTTTTGCTGTAAGATATAACGTCGTTCAAATGCTTTCCATAATGGTCGCAAAGATACAATGCACCTTCTTGAACTAAATCGTAAGAATCGCTGAGCATATAGCCTAATTCGTTTTTGTGCTTGATATCGCCATACAGGTCGGCATACATTTTCTGCGCACGGCTTCCCAAGTAGCCTATTTGAAATCGTAATTCCGTGAAGGCAATAAGTTCTGCCATTTCAAGCACGTTGTTTTGTTTGATTTCTTCTTTCATAACGCTGAAATCTAAAAATTTTCTTTTCATTTGGATTTACCTCCGATTATTTTCGCCTTTCGGCAAAAACGGAAGTAGCACCGGGGAAAGATGGAAGTATTTGTATTTATTGTCGCTTTCACGGAAGTCAACGAACAGCACAAAAATTGTTGCGTTAGTATCTGTCGCATTTTAAAGCCACATCAAGAATTTTTTGCCGTTGACTTGCGCTTTTCACTGTGCTACAACAACGTAAACCCGAAAGGCGATTAAATCGGAGAACTTATCAGTGGTATAGAAAAAGGCGGTAGAATCAACGTTCTATCGCCTTAAATCGTCTTTATTGAGTTATTTTATAAAGTTACCGTGAGTATCTCTTTTTTGCGTCAAATAATGGATTGAACGCTTTATTTCATACTGTTTTGTATGAAAAACGATACCTGCAACTCCTTTCAGACAAAAGTAAAAGAGCCGCGTGTTCAAACGCGACTCCCTGTGGCGGAGAAGCGGGGATTTGAACCCCGGCTACGATTCACTCGTACTACTCCCTTAGCAGGGGAGCCCCTTCGGCCTCTTGGGTACTTCTCCATTGGCTTGCTGATGTATTTTACCACAAATTATCCATTAAGTAAAGTATTTTGACATAAAAAAAATAAGTCCTGTAATATGGGCGTGATTGAAACATTTCACGAAGGGCGTTTTTCTCATATTGTCATTATTTGCACGCATTGTTTGCAAAATCCGGCATCCGGGCGTAAACACTTAATAAAGCAAGCACAAACCTCTCAACAAAACAAATAAAGGCAAGCGACGGGTTGTCGGTTGCCTTTATTTTCATAATTTTTGTTGCGTCTTGCGCACAATTTGGTGGCAATCATCGAGATGTCCGCTTCGGTCAACTTGTACTTGTCCGTAATCCGGCTTAGCCTGTGCAGCAGCAGATTTGACGGCAAACATCCGCTCGTTGTCACAAAAAAACACCGTGTGCAATTACGCCTTTTGACACTAAAACACCACGTTTAATCAAGCCTTCTGTCGCAAAAAAGATTGAACGTATTGCAAAATTCGCGACATCGCGCTACTTGATTTCAAACCAGTGACCGAACAGGCGGTAGGTGAAAATGTTTTCGTTGGGCCAGTCGTTGTTGCCCGTGGACACCACCACTCCTATTTTGTTGCTGCTCGGTACATACCCAAGCGCACTACGCACCATGCCGGGGTTGTGATTGCGGTTCCAGCCCGTGTCGGACGGTCCGACGTAGCCGACAACGTTCCACTTGTAACTGCCGCCCTGAAGTGCCGCGCAAACCGCTTCCATGTCGCCCAGCCCGTCCACATAGGCAAGCAGGCTGTGGCTGTTTACAAGGGTCTTGGTGACGTCCTCGGGCAGTTTGTCGTTGGTTACGCCCGTCACGTACAGACGTTTTGCCACGGGGTCAAAGGCGAAGTCCGCAATGCCGACGTTGCATTTCAATCCGCGGGAGTTGACAATTCCGTTGTGGCTCAAACTTGTGGTAAACTTTGTCACGGGGTGGTCGATGTCGGACAAGTCCAGTCTGCGCACGCCCGTACCGCGCAAAGTCGAAGAGTAAAACAGCAACACTTCGCCCTTACCGTCAACGCTTACAAGCGACGGCATGCCCGTGCCCCAGTAAATACGGCTTGTACCTTGCCAGCTTTCGTACTTTCCCTGTTCTGTTGCCATGTCGCCGTCATCGTACCACGGCACAATGGGGTTTACGCTGTCCACCTTGACCCACGGCCCGCCTACGTCCTTGGCAACGGCAAGACCCGTTTCGTTTTTCTGGTAGTCTTCCGTCGTGCAACCCAGGTACGCCATAAGGTAGTTGTAGGTCTGTCCGCCCATTCTGAACTCACCCTTAATTACGGCAGGGTCGCATGTATGTCTGCCGTCCCAGGTGCCTTCGGTGGGCGCAAGCACTATCTTTTCGTCGGAAAACAGCCACTTGCCGTCTTCCTGCAACACGCCCGTGCGGTAACCGATGTGGTCCATGATAATGCCGCTGTCCTTGTTGGTGCAGTACCATATGTGCATTACGGTGTTTCCGCTATCGTCCGTTTCGGTAAGAATTGCCGGGCAGTAGTTAAACTTCTTGGTGTCGTTGATGTCGTCGCCGAAAAGCACGCTTTCGAAGTCCACCGCTTTCACCTTGTCGTCGTCGGCGGCTTTCTTTGTCAGCGTAACAGAAATCTGTGTACCGTCGTCCTCAAACGTAGTCAGCAAAATGTCACCGAAAATACGATACGTGTATGTTTTTCCATCACTTGTTTCCGTAACGACATCGCCGCTTACCGTGTATTTGCCGTTTCTCGTCTGCAACATGTTGAGGTAGTTGATTACCACCTTTACGCTGCCGTCGGCGGCAAAATCCGCATTGTACAACACAAAGTCGTCGGTCAAGTCAACGTCACCGTCGGTTGCCGACGTAAACACGTAACTTGCGTCAAAGGTTTCGCCCTTAGGTTCTTCCGCAGGGGTACACGCCGCAAGCGTAAGCAACGCCCACATCGCAACGAGTAGAATACTGAAAAATTGTTTCTTGTTCATAGTCAACCTTCACTGAAAGGATTTTGTCATCCTGTGTCCGCGAGTCTCGGCTTTGTGCCGAAAACGCTAAATGTCCATCATAACGCCGTGTATGCGGTAGGTGTGCAATGCCGGCCACTGACCGCCCTTGTTCCATTCGGGGAAGTCATCCGGAGTCATACTCATTGTGTACAATACGGCAAGACGCGTGCTGTCGGTAAGTTGTCCGTAGGGGTCGGTCAGGATTCCGCAGTTGTGATTGCGCTTGAAGCCCGTCATACCCTCGTTAAGTTTGCCTGCCATCACCCACGTGTAGTTGTAGTTTTCAAAAATGCGGTCGGCAACGCTGCTACTTGCACCCAAATCCACGTAAAACACGGTGTTGGTGCCTGCAATCCAGTTGATGTTGTTGCCCGTAGGATAGGGGAAATCTTCCTTGATGCAGTACAATCTGTTTTTCTGTGCGTCGTAGGCAAAGTCGGCGTTGTTGATGACGTCCTGACCGCCGCTGGCATTGGTAATGCCCTTGTTGGAAACCATAAGTTTGTGCGTGCGCACGGGGCTTGCGATGTCGGTAAAGTCCCACAATTCCGCCACGGTAAAGGTACCGGTAGGCACGCCGCATGAGTAAAACAAGATAACTTTGCCGTTTTTGTCCGCGCTGATAAGCGACGGCTGACCGTATCCCCACGAGCTGTTGGCGGCAATTTCGCTGTTGGCGGAACTGTCCGTGCGGCTGAGGCTGTAGTCGGCATAAAAATCCGCAACGGGGTTGCCTGCGTACTTGACCCACGGTCCTTCGGGATTTTTGGCAAAGGCAACGCCTACTTCGTTTTTGGTGTTGTTGCTTGTCAAGCAGCCGAGAAACGCCATCATGTAGTTGTAGGTGTCGGTGCCGCTTTTGAACACGCCCTTGACAACCGTCGGGTCGCACACATGGCGGCTGTCCCATTGTTCCTTTTTGCCATGTTCCAGCACAAGCTGCTTGTCGCCGAACGTCCAACGTCCGTCGTCGTGCAAAGTGCCTTTGCGATAGGCAACATAGTCGGTAACGATGCCGTCGTCCTTGTTGGAGCAGTACCACACGTGCATCGTGCGTTCTTCAATCATTGCCGACGGGCAGTAGTTGTAAAAGTTTTTGTCTATGTCGTCCCCGAACAATTCACCCGAGAAGTCCACCTGACCTTTGTCGTCGGAAAACGCAAATTTGTCGTTTCGGTTGTAGTTCATAACCACGCTTTTTCTGTTTATCTTGCCTTCGAATTCCAGCGAGCCGTACTTGTCGCCAACGGTAAAGGCGTAGCTTTTAAGCCCTATCCTGACGGTGACAGTGTTGCCTTTCTTCGTGTAGGTGCCCTGCGACAACTCGGTGCCGTCAAGGGTAATTTCGTACCAGTCCACCTGTCCGTCACCGTACAGACGAATGGCGTTTGTCAAAAATGTGTCGGTAATGTCCGTACCTGCGACTGTTTTGAGCGACAGCGTGTACCAGCCTTGTTCGTCAGTCGTTTCCTTGGGGCAGGTGCACTTGTCCGCGCACACCTTGTCGGTACAGGTTTCGTCTGTGCATTTGCCGCAGGTCGGGCAGACGTGTTTGCACTCGTGCTTCGGCTGTTCGGGTCTTGGCGCGATAGGGATGCATGCGGCAAGCACAGGCAACAACATCACGGCAAGCAGCACCGCCGCAATAATTCTGATTGATTTCATTTACTAAAGTTGTCTCCCTAAAACTGGCAATTTTTCAAAACGGGGCTGTAAAAACAGCCCCGAATTTGACATACGTATGTTACGTTTTTACTCTGCGGTGTAAGTAACCGTCATCAGTTTTTGCGAATACAGGTAGTCGGCGTTGGCTTCGGCTGTGTCGCATACATTGTACACTAATTCGATGTCGCCTGCAAGCAAATGGCCGTAAGCGTCGGAAACAATGCACGCGCTGTAAGCACGTTCGTAACCGTTGTCAAGGTCGAATATATCCCACAATTGAAGGCTGGTCCAGCCCTTGCCGATTTCAATCGTGTACAGTTCTTTCTCGGCGATTTCGGCAAGTTCAAATTTGTCTGCGTAGTTGGGCTTCGTGCCTGCAGAGGGCGAATAGTCCTTGACAGCAACAAACTTTTTGTTTGTTTCGTCGTAAGCGAAGTCGGCATTGGGGAACATCAGTTCCGCGTCGCCGCCGCTGAGGTTACCGTTGGTGGGCAGCATTGCTTTTTGTCCGTCAATCTTGGTAAGGTCGGCAAGGTTTGCGTCCCACAGGTAAGCAAAGTGACCGTAAGTATCTGCATAGGTGTAGAAGATACGGATTCCGCTTTCCTTGTTGTAGTTGACAACGGAAGGTGCGTAGCAGCCCATCGACGTTGCGCCGTAAGTATTCTTGTCAAAGGTGATTACGGGTGCGTCCAGTTTCGTCCAGGTGCCCATGGGGTCCTTGGCAACTGCAATACCGATCTGGAAAGCGCGGTCTTCGGCGTCGTTGGTTGCGCAGTAAGCGATAAGCCAGTTGTAGGTTTCTTCACCTTTGGCGAAAGTGCCCTTGACAATGCTTGCGGAACCGATGTACGTGTCCCATGCGTTGTCGTCGCCGCCTTCCACCGCTACGCTTTCTTCACCGTACACATAGCCGTCGTCTGTCTTGACGCCCTTGCGGATTGCAATACGGTTGTAGTTGTCTGCTGCGGTTTCGTTGGTTGTGTACACAAGGTAACGAGTTGTGTCGTTTTCCTGCACGAGGTCGGCGTTGGACATGTAGAAGCCTGCCGCAGGTGTGGGCAAACCGGTTGTGGGTTTGGGGTCTGCAGCCTTGTAGGTTGCTGCTGCGGAATAATCGCTGTCGGTGTAATCGGTGCCGTTGCCGACAGCCTTGACCGTGATACTTTGTCCGTTTGTAAGGGTTACGGACGTTTTGTTGATGACGGTTTCTTTGCCGCCGTCGATTTTGTAGGCGTAAGCCGTAGCGTTGTCGATTGCTTTCCAGCTTGCCACGCCGTTTTCGTCAATGGTAACTACGGGCGTAGCCAGTTTTGTAGGTTCCTTCGTCGTGTCGCATGCCACAAGGACAGACAGAGCCATTACGGCAACCAGTGCCACTGCAAAAAATTTAGCAAATTTTTTCATAAATTAGTCCTCCTTGATGGACGGAAGGTCCATAAGAGTAGGTACAGACTTAGCCGTGTCCGTTTCCGCTATAACGCCGGAAACAAATGACGGGGTTGTCGTGTAGGAACCGAACTTGTTGAGGCTGAATGCCTTGCCCTGATATGTCGGCGCGTGTACCGTGATTGCAATGTAGCTTACCCAGGATTCTGCGTTGAACACGTTGTTGTCGTCAACAAACAGGTTGCGGGCCATTGCGCCCTGACCGCTTACCGACCACTCTGCCTGGTTGAACGCCGTGAATGGTACAAATACCCAACCTTCGAAGCCTACGGGCAGCGTTGCGCAGGGACGAGTCATGTAGATGGTTTGTTTGCCTGTCTTGACATCGTACAGAACAAAGCGGTTGCCTTGCTTGATGTTGAAACGAGCGTTGTGTCCCTTGCCGTTATTTGTGTAGTTGTTGTTGCAGATGTCGATTTCCAGGTTGAAGGAAACTTCGATGTCGCTGTCGTTACGTGCCCAGAAGGTGATACCTTTTGCGTTGGTAAGGGTCCATTTTACGCCGTCGGCAATTGTCGTTGCGGTGTATTGGTCGCCTGTGGGGTTTGCGCCTGTCGAGGTAAGACGTACTGCGTCGTCGCCGTAGCTGTCCGTCACCATTTCGGCTTTGCCGTAGCTGCCGCCGTCCCAGACTGCGAATGAACTTGCGGTTTTGCCTGTTGCCAGCCAGTTGAGCGTAACTGCGCCGTACTGAGTGCGGTCAACCTTGTTTGCGCGTACCGTGCAACGGTTTGCTTCGAGGTCGCTTGTAGCGGTGATTTGCGCCAGTTTGTTGCCCGCGCTTGTGTCAAGCAACTTGTGGTACACTGCGTCTTCGCCCAGCGTGCCTGTGTAGTAACCGATTTCGCCGATTACGATTTCGAAGTTCCAGTTGTACTTGGAATTGGTTGTCAGAATGAATTGCTTGACGGCTGTAAGCGACTTGTTGGCGTCGCTGCCGAATTGCCAACCCATTTCGTTGAAGTTGATAAGAAGTGCGCCTGTTCCGCTGACGTTGCTTGCGTCATACTGGTACTGGCTTGCTACGCTGACTGTTCCGTCTTCGGCAACCATGTAGGACTTTGTGCGGTCGTGACCGGCAATAGAGTAGCGAGCGTCTTTATTTTGTACAGCGTAAGTGATACCGGGTGCGCCTGTCTTTGCGCTGTATTGCACTGCAAGCCAGGTTGCATTGCTGAGGTCGGCTTCCTTGTCGAAGTTGACTTTCAGTGTTTGCCAGTTGTCCGCACTGTCACTGTTTGCGGTGCCTGCCCACACTACTGCGTTGTCAAACGCTTTGTTGCCTTTCGCAAAGGGGTATTCAACCGTTTCGGGAACGGCGTTGACGTCCTTGACTTCCGACGGGAATTCAATTGTGGAAGCGGCAACATAGTAACTGTCTTTCTTTTCGCCTGCGGACAAATCCATCAGAGAAGTGTAAATAGAACCGTTCTGACCGGGTTCGCCTACGTAGTAACCAACGTCACCGACGGTCAGTTCGAAATTGTAGTTATATTTGGCGTTTGTTTCAAAGAATACAGAAGCCATCTTGTCCAACGTTTTTGCATCGGCGGCCGCCCAGCCTACCCAGGACATATTAGCCATGGGGATAAGCAACATACCTTCGGTACCTTGGGTCAACGTAAGAGAAGCGTACAAAATGTTGAGATCCGTAATCGTTCCGTCAGGTGCTACAAGTTTAGCCGCAGACGTTTTGTCAACATACGTGCCGTATCTGCCATTTCCGGAACTGATTGCACCTACAGTAAAACTAAAAGTGCCTTTGACAGCTTTTACCTGAATTGCAATATACGTTGCACTACTCAGGTCTGTTTCCGCGAACTTAGGTTGAAAGAACTGGTAACTGTCCGTATCGGAAACTGCCGTTTGACCTTTCCATGTGGGCGCGTACTTAAACGCGTTGTCCCCCTTGGCAAAGGGATACTCGATTGTGTCTGTTGTGGTGACGGCGAATGCAGTAATGCCCAGTGTTGCCACGGACAATGTCAGCACAACCGCAAGCACAGCGACAAGCAATCTTTTGCTGGTTGAAGTCATAAAAACTTTCCTCCTTACTTTATTTTCAATTTTTCACCGCATTGTTACGGCGTAGAGCACTAAAGAATTATTTTTGACGCCTTTCACGGGCAAAACAGTCGTCTTGTCAGCGTTTTTGTCTGACAAGCAAGCCCGCTTTGTCGCGAAATTCCTGATACGTATTGTTTTTTTGAGTAAAATACTTCGATTGCTCGTCAGGCGTTGAGCATACGTTTGCGGACAATGCCGTAAAACTTGTCCTTGTCCACGCTTGTAGCAACGTGCACCGGCACAAAGCCCGCTTTTGCAACGTCGCTTGCTTCGATTGCGCCTTTTTTGTCGCCGCTTGTCACCACGCGGCAGTACTTTGTTTCAAAGTTGCACACGGTGTCGTCAATCAGCGTTGCAACGGCAAGGGGGTCGTGCATAACGCTTTTTTCAAAATTAAACGTGGCAAACCACTTGTCCATCCAACTTACGATAAGTTTGTTGGACGGGTCGCGGCTTGCGCGGAAGTCGTCAAGCAATTTGTCGTCCAGCACGCACTGCAACGTTACGTCAAGTCCCGTTGCGTACACTTCGATGCCGCTGTCGTACACCTTTTTGACGGCTACGGGGTCGCACAGAATGTTCCACTCCGGCGCGAAGTTGCCAAACCAACCGCCCATCATTACCACTTTTTTGATTTTGCCCGCTATATCGGGGTGCAGTTCCAACGCACGCGCAAGGTTTGTCATTGCGCCGATTGTAACCACCACCGCTTCGCCTGCGTACTTGTCCGCAAAGTCAACAATTGCCTGCACGGCGTTGTCGTTTGTCGCGTAACCGTCCATGCTTTCGTCGTACTGGCAGGGCACGGTCTTTGTCATGTCGCCGCCGTTGTCGTGCGCAAATGACGGTATTACGCCGTCCATAGGCAACGATTCGCCTGCGTACACCGGCACGTCCTTGCCAAGCACGTCAAGCAGTTTGGCACACTGGCGTGCGCGGCACAACGTGTTGCGAAACACCGTCGTAACAGCCACTACGTCAAGTTCGTCGCTTTTTGCCGCAAGTGCCAGGGCAAAAGAGTCGTCGATATCGTCGCCGATATCCGTATCCAGCAAAATTTTGTAGTTCATCAGTATCCTCTGTACAAACTAAGGTCGCCGTTAGGCATCAGGCGGTTGAGCGGACTTACGTATCCTTGCTGATAGGCAGGCCATGCGATTGTTACGCCCAACTTTTGCTTGTATTTTGCGTAAGCCTCGGCGTTCATTTCGATGACGAGAGGCAGGTTGCGTGTTTTGTCGTTCATCGTGGCAACGGTCTTGTCGTACAGCGACTTAGCCGCGGCGGCGTTCTTTGCCTTGATGATTTTGGGTACTTGTGTACCGATAAGGTTGTTGATCTTCGTCAGCGAGTTGCTGTACTGTCTGTAACGGCTGTCCGTCGTGTCCACAACGAAGTGCGTTGCGTTGTAGTCGTAGGAGTAGATTGTAAGCGGACGTTTGAGGTTGGTACGGTACAGTTCCTGCGCGGTCTTGCCGTGGTTTGTCTGCGGCTGCATATTGTCGTAATACTGGTAGTTGATAAGCAGGTCAAACATCATCAGTCCGTACTTGGTGCTGGTGCCGCTTGCCTTTTCGGACAGGTACGTGTCGGTGTAGGCGATTTTCGTCTTGAGTTCGTCTTCCCAATTCCACGTTACGCCCTCTACGCCCATGGTTACAAGACGTTGTCCGTAGGGCGAAGTGAGGTAGTCAAACAGTTTGATTACAAGGTCGGGACGTTCGCAGTCGGTGGTAATCATGTTGAACAGGTAACCGTAACCGCGGATGTCGGCAAGCACGGGCGCGTCGCCGTTTTCGTTGGTGATGTACATGGTTACGTATTCGTAGCCGCTGTCCTTCGCCGTGACGAAGTGCATCTGGTAGTCCTGCGGCGTAACAAGTGTTGCAAACGCCTTGCCTCCTGCGATTACGCTGCCTACGCCGTCGTAGTTTTGCGTAAAGTTAGCGTCGGAAATTACGCCTTCGTTGTACAGTTCGTTGACGTACAACAGCATTTCTTCGTAACTTTCCTGAGTGAATTGGTATTGGTAGTTGCCCTGCTCGTCCTCGAAGGGAATTGCAAAGAATTGTGCCAGCCACGTAAGGCTTGTGCAGCCGTCGTTTTTGAACTGGGACAGTTGCAGACCCGTTGTGATTTGTCCGTCGCCGTTGCCCTTGTAGTTGGTTATTGCCCACTTTGCTGCGGCAAGGAAACCTTCCGGTGTGGTGATGTAGCCCTGCCACTCGACTTGCTTGTCTTCGCCCGTCGTGCGCGACTTGTAGGTTACCATGCCGCTCTCCTTATCGGCGAGGTTCTTTTTAACATATTCTTGCCATTCGTCAAACAGGTCCTTGCGCACCATCATACCGCCGTTGGGTTGCAGTTGTCCCTTGGGTACGTCGCGGTAACTGTAGTAGTGATTGGGAATACCGTAGGTCTTGCCGTTGCCGTAAGCCCACCAATCCATGACGTCGGAGGGCATGTTGGTCTTAAGCGAGGGTGCCCATTTTTCCGCAAGGGTGTTGATGTCGTACACATAGCCCTGTTGCGCAAGCGAGGACAGCCAACTGGTGTTGCTTGTGGTAAGGGTGATTACGTCGGGCATCTTTTTGCCTGCTACAATGGTACTGAGTTTCTGACCGTCGTCGGTTACCGGCGTGTCGAAGCGAACGGAAATACCCGTGTCTTCCTTAATCTTTTTGGAAATGGCGTCAACGCCCGTGGGCGCGTTCCATGTGGACACGTCGACGTACCAGTCAATTGTAATGTCTGTACCGTCCTCGATGTATTCCCAACTGTTTTTGTCCGACGGTGTGTTGGGAAAGTCGGGATAGGTAAGTTTCGCCATGTTGTCGTCGCCTTTGTCGGGAATGTCGCCTCTATCGGGCGTGCAGGCAACAAGCGAAACAAGCATAAACACAGCCATAATCACAGCCGCCAAACGCACAAATGTCGTTTTTGTCATAAAATTCTCCTTACGTATGAATTTTTTGCCGACACATCGGGTCACTTTGCGTACGGATTCGGCAGTGTCGGCGAGTCCGATTCCGTACTTTGAAATACTTTACCTTTTTTTCACGAAGTTCAATTCGTTTTTGTCGGGGGTTTCATTCGCCGGCACTAACAACCTCGGCGATGTCCTTTCTTACTCTTTAGTGTGTGTGTTTGCCTCGGCTCACATACCAACTTTGCAACAGACTACTCGTCAGCCTTTCAGCGAGCCGATCATGATGCCCGACTGGAAGTTTTTGCGGACGAACGGGAAGAAAAACAGCACGGGAATAATGGAAATGATTATTGCCGCAAGGCTGATTGTCATGGGCGACACGCGCTGCATCATTGTTTCCGGCAAACCTTCGGTCATTGTGGAACTTTGAATTGCCTTCAGCAGGAAGTACTGCAACGTGTGCAAATCCTTGGAGTTGGTGTAAATCATCGTGTCGAAGTAACTGTTCCAGTGTCCTACGGCAAGCCACAGCGCAACCGTTGCGAGAACGGGCTTACTAAGCGGCATGTAAATCTGCCACCATATGCGGAATTCGCCCGCGCCGTCCACCTGCGCCGCTTCGTGCAGCTCGTTGGAAACGCTTTTGAAGAAACTGGAAATGACAATCATGTTGTACACGGAGTACAACGACGGAATGATGTACACCCAGAAGGTGTCAAACAAACCGATACTTTGAATGACAAGGAAGAAGGGGACAAGTCCGCCGCCGAAAAACATCGTGACGATGTTTGCCCAGTAGAAGAAGTTTTTACCCTTAAGGTTGTCGCGGCTCATTGCGTAGGCGACAATCGACGTAAACACCAGTGCCGACAGCGTGCCGATTACCGTGCGCCCTATCGTGACAAGGTAACTGTGGTACAGTTCGGTATTTTCCAGCACCACTTTGTAGTTTTCAAAGGTAAACAGCCTTGGGAGGAGGTACACGCCGCCCTTTGCGTAGTCCGCGCCCTGGTTGAACGAGCCGACGACGACGTACACAATTGGGTACACGCACAGCAAGCAGAAGATTGCCATCCACGCGAAGTTGATTACGTCAAACACGTGAATGTGCACCTTCTTTTTGTTGGTGTGTTTCAGCAGTTCCTTGCGCTGTTTGCACTGCAGCACGATGTAGGTGACGATTACCGCAATTGCAAAGGGCGCAATGCAGGCAAACACTATCGCAAGCACGTCAAGCACGGCCAGCATTTCTTCGGTAGCCGCGTCTACGGGCACGTTGGACACGTACAGGAAAAACGCCGCCAACGCAAGCAATATTGCCGAAATCCACAGTGCGATTTTGCGAATGAGCGCAAAATGCTTGGTATTGTAGTCTAATACACGTAACATATCAGTAAATTCCTTTGCCGCTTACTTTTTTGCAGACGGTGTTGCCCAGTACAAGCAAAATCAGCGACACGACGGATTTCATCAAGCCTACCGCGGTTGCGTAGCCGTAGTTCATCTCGGGAATGCCGTACTTGTAAATGAATGTATCCAGCACTTCGCTTCGGGTGATGTTGTTTGCGTTCTGGAACACCCACAGGTGGTCGATACCGTTGTTAAGCAGTCCGCTGATGGACAGAATGAAAAACAACGTAATTGTCGGGGCGATACTGGGTACGGTGATGTAGCGTATTTTGTGCCAACGGTTTGCTCCGTCGATACGCGCCGCCTCGTACAGTTCCTTGGGAATGCCGCTGATTGCCGCAACGTAAATAACCGAGCCCCATCCGAGACCTTTAAGCAGCGACGTCACAATGATAAGTCCCCAGAAGTACTGCTCTCCGCCGAGAATGTCGACCGGTTCCTTGACAATGCCGATATTGACAAGCAGATTGTTGATGATACCGCTGTCGTAATCCAGCATGCTGAGGAAGATACCGCCGAAGATTACCCACGACAGGAAGTGCGGGAAGAACGTGACCGTCTGCACCACCTTTTTGAAGCGGTCGGACAACAGTTCGCTCATCAGTATTGCAAAAATGATGGGCGCAGGGAAGTTGATGAGCAGTTGCAGAATGTTGAGCCCCAGCGTGTTGAACATAATGTTGCCGAAGTCGGGGTCGGTAAGGAATGTTTCAAACTGCTCGAAACCTGCCCACGTGCCATACTTGATTACCTGCTGTATGTTGATGATACCTTCGTCCTTTTTGAACGCGAGGGTCAGACCGTACAGCGGCGCATAGGCAAACACGGCAAGGAACACAATACTGAGCGAAGCCATAAGCACCAACGTCCGGTCGTTTGCCGTCCAACGTTTTTTGCGCGGTTTGTATGCCGCGGCGGATATTTGCGTGCCGTCAATCATTTGCACGGAAATTTGTTTTTTCATTTAGTAATGTCCTTTACGCTATCTCGTACGATAAGTTCCGTTGTCAGTTTTACTTCCGTCGGGCAAGGCTTGCCTTCAAGCAGGTTTACCACTACTTTGCAGGTTTCCAGTGCCATCTGGCGAATGTGCTGCCGGACTGTAGTCAACTTTGTTTCCAGTATGGACGAGTAGAAAATGTCGTCGAAGCCGACAAGGCTGATGTCGTCGGGCACCTTCATGCCGTGTTCGTTGACGTAGGCAAACACGCCGTATGCCTGCAGGTCGTTGAAGCAGAATATCGCCGTAACGTCGCGTGCAATCAGCACTTCTGCGCCTTGTCTGCCCGAGTCCATGTCGTAAGACAAGCTGACGATGTTTTCCTTCGGCAACGCTATGCCGCGTTCCGCCATGGCTTTTTGCACGCCTTCAAGACGATTGGCACTACTGTTGAGGCTCATGGGACCTGTAATAAGCCCGATGTTTGTGTGACCGCTGTCCAACAAATATTTTGTCACGCGGTAGCCGCCGTCAACGTTGTCTACCAGTATCTTGGGGGTGTTGCTTTCGTAGTATCTGTCCAGAAACACGTAGGGGATTTTTACGCCGTCCAGTACGCGTTGCATTTTGCCGCGGTTTTCTTCCTGCATGGATTGCGCCGACAACGTCAGCACCAAACCGTCCACACGGCGACCGGACAACCACTCGATGTACTTGATGTCGTTGTCCATGCGTTCTTCGCTGTTGCACAAAATGATGTCGTAGCCGTAATTGTTGAGTTCCGTCTGCAAGTGGCGCACCGTTTCGGCGAAGAATTGGTTGGAAATGTCAGGTACCAGCACGCCCACGATGTGCGACTTACCCGTGACAAGGCTTCGCGCCATGTAGTCGGGGTGGTAGCCCATGTCCTCGGCAACCCGTCGTATACGCGATCGGGTACTTTCGGGAATGTCGCCCTTGTTGTTGAGCACCAGCGATACCGTAGTGACCGACAGTCCCAGTTGTTCGGCAACGTCTTTGATTGTTACTTTCTTTTGCACTGTATTTTTCTCCTCGGCAGTGCCGATTTTTTTTACGTTATTTCATTGTCATGCAAGCGTCGTCAAGCGCACAATCGGTCGCAATCACACTTGCGGAAACAATCGGCGATTACAACATTGCCCTACATTATTTCGTTGCGGTAGGGTATTGCCTGCTGCGCGCCCTTACGCGTGACGGTTACCGACGAGGCTTTGTTGGCAAAAACCATTGCCTCCCTGACCGTTGCGCCCTCGGCAAGACGAGTTACCATTGCGCCGACAAATGTGTCGCCCGCGGCTGTGGTGTCGACGGCGGCAACTTTGCAGGCTTCGGCAAACACCGTTTCGCTGCCGACAAACGCCATTGCGCCAACACTACCCATGGTGATTACCACGTTGCCTACGCCCATTTTGCGAAGTACATCCACCGCTTTGGCGGCTGTCGCTTCGTCCGACGGGTAAATGCCCGTGTAAAACGCCGTTTCGCTTTGGTTAGGCACGAAGTAGTCTACGTATTGCCAGATGTCGTCGGGCAATACGGCTGCAGGCGCAGGGTTGAGGAAGGTCGTCATGCCCTTTTTCTTAGCTGCGGCAAGTGCGGCAACGATTGTTTCGGTGGGAATTTCCAGCTGCACTACAAGGTAATCGCCTGCGTGCGCGCCTGACAGGGCTTGCTCCGCCATTTGCGGCGTTACGTATGCGTTTGCGCCTCGGTCGAGAATTATGCGATTTTCACCGTCGTTTACCACAATCACGGCAATGCCGCTGCTGACGTCGGCTTTCACCGCGACTTGCGACGCGTCTACACCGTAGCCGCTAAGCGTGTCGGCAAGTTCCTTACCGAAGGCGTTGCCCACGCAACCCACCATTACCGCATTGCCACCGCTTTTGGCAACGGCAACAGCCTGGTTTGCGCCCTTTCCGCCCGGATTGGTCAGAAACCCGTATCCGGTGACGGTCATACCGCCGTCGGGGACAATGTCCGTATTTATGGTTAAGTCCATATTTATGCTGCCGACAATGAAAATCTTGCTCATAAACACACTTCCTCGGGATTTAGTAAAACGTTTTAGTAATTTGATTTTACCACCGAAAATACCCCTTGTCAATACCCTTTTTCAATTTTTTTTCAGTTTTTGGGGTAAAATTTTCAAATTTTTAAGGTGCATATTGACAATCGACGGCAAAAAGAGTACAATTTACGTAAAACGTTTTACTTAGCAACCTGCAAAGAGTATCCCCGAAGCTGTAATGCGACGGGAAAAAACGGAGAATTTATGTTCAACAAAAAAGCCGACAAAGACTATACGACGGACAAACTGCCCGACAACCGATTTAAGTTGTTCTGGGACTTGTACGCCAACCGAATTTCCCTTATATTGGGCGTGGGACTACTGTGCCTGCTGTTTTTGCTGCCGAGTTTTGCCGTGACAATCATAAGTAATCTTAAGGTTTACAAGATAAACTTGGAACTGAATAGCGGCTACACCACGGCAAGCGAAGCGGCTTCTGACATTTTTGCCACGATAAACACGGCAAACCTTGCGCTTGTGCCTTGCCTTGCGTTGCTCGGCGTGGGAGTGGCAGGCATTTGCGGCGTACTTCGCAGGCTGACGTGGCAGGACGGCGTGTTGTTTTGGCACGACTTCCGGCAATCGATCAAGGAAAACGGCGGAATATTCGCTTCCACCGCGGCAATTTGCGGCGGTCTGAACTGGGCAACGCAGTACTGCCTGCGCTTGCAGCACTTTGACAACGGCACGCTTGCGCAGGTTTCACTTGCGGTTGCAATCGTCGCCACGGTGCTGTTTGCCGTTGTTGCGCCTATGCTTCTGTGCCAGAGTCTTGTGTACAAGTTGCCCTACTTTGCCAAGCTCAAAAACGCATTTATGCTGTCCATGCGACAGCCGCTTGTATCCTTCGGGCTGCTGGTCGGCAATGCCGCGCCGTGGCTGCTTCTGCTAATCGACAACAAGTACACATTTGTGGCGTTTCTCGTGTTGCTGCCCGTTGTCGTAATGCCGGCGCAACTTATCGCCGACATTATTTGTTGCGACATCGTGCTGGACAAGTACGTCAACAAGGACAACTTTCCGCAAATTTACAGAAAAGGACTAAACTACGATGCCTCGGATAACAACGCATAACCTGTGCAAATACTTTGTGGACAACAAAAAGAAGGTCGCCACCGCCGCGCTGTACAACGCCGAAGCCGACATGCCGGACAAATCATTTACTGTAATCATGGGCAAGTCGGGTTGCGGCAAAACCACTCTTTTGCGCACGCTGGCAGGGCTTGTGCGCCCCGACGACGGGCAGATTTTGTTTGACGAAACGGACGTTACGGACAAGACAGCGGCGGAACGCAACGTGTCATACCTTTCGCAGGAATTTGCTCTGTATCCGCACCTGACGGTGTTCGACAACGTGGCGTATCCCCTTAAATTGCAACGCGTGCCTGCCGACGAAATACGCCGTCGCGTGGACGAAACATGCAAGCTGGTAGGTATGGCGCAACTGACATCGCGTAGACCCCGACAACTGTCGGGCGGACAACAACAGCGAGTAGCAATGGCGCGAGCCCTTGTCAAACGCCCCGAAATAATATTTATGGACGAGCCTATGTCCAACCTTGACCGGAATCTGCGCGCTGAAATGTCGGCGTTGCTTGCACGGCTACACAAAACGCTGAACGTCAACATTGTGTACGTCACCCACAACATCAACGAAGCGCGAGCCCTTGCCGACTACGTGATTGCAATGGACAACGGCATGGTTGTACAGCAAGGCGCGGCAAGCGAAGTACTGTCGGACAGCAACGGATTTGTAATACAAAACCTGACGGAGAAAACAATTGAAACACTTATTTGAACAAAACGAAACGGACAAATACGCGGCATTGCGCAAAAAACACGTTACCACGCTTGTTGTGCTGTGCGTTGCCCTGCTTGTGCCCACGGTGCTTGCGGTTGTGCTGTGGCGCGCGCTGGGACGGGCTGCCGCACAGATTGTCGCGACTGTGTGTACGGCAGCACTCGGGTGCGCTTGCGTGTACCTTGCGCAGGTAATTGCACTTGACGGCAAGCAATTTAAGTTTGTACAACAAATGACCGTTAAACAGCCGAAAGAGGTACGCATAAGTAGCCTTAACGTAGACAAAAACACCACCACAAACAACGGACTTACGTTCCGTCAGGTGACGGCAAACACCGATGACGGCGAACGTCTGCTGTACCTGTACCCGGGCAAAGAGGTGGACGAAGCGGCAACCAAACTGTACGTCGTGGACAAATACATTTGCGGCTACGAGGTGGAACATGAATAAAAACATTCTGTCTTACAGCGCAAAATGGTTTGTAATAGTCGCACTTGCGGCGGTACTGTTGTGGGCGTTTGTGTTTGACAACATAACCAAGCCTGCCGACACCGAAACGATTTCGCTGTTTCTGACGGCAGAAGCAAGCGACTCGACCAAAATAAAAGAAAGAATGACAATGGATGGCATTACGACAAGCGTCGTCACCGCGGCGGAGACGGATACGTACTACTCCGTGCAGTTTACCACCACCGCGCTTATGACCTGCGACCTTGTTGTAATGAACGTCAAACAAATGCCCGAAGCTCACGCTGATTTGCAATTTGCGCCGCTTGGCACCGACTTGCTGACAAAGTACGGCTTGGACGAAACGAAGTTGACGTTGGTCAGGTCGGAAGGCACCGCCTACGGCATTGTCGTGTACGACAAGGAACACGGCATAAACCTGCTTGACGGGCTTGCGCGTTTTGACGAAAGCAAGGTGTACTGCATAGCCGTCAACGTAACGCGCCCCAACGCCGCACCCTTCAGCGAGGCAAAACAAACCACCGACAACGCCTTTGTCGCCCTGGCAAAACTTCTTTCCGATAGCTGACATCAAAACTCATTCCACACCCAAACACCAAAACAAAAAGGTCGCGACACCACGTCACGACCTTTTATTTTGTTTTTCTCTAACAGTACTACCAGTTTGTATTTGTTATTGTGCTTTCTGTTGCAAGACCTGCGGCGCCGTTTCCTGCACCGCCTACGTGTTTGCGTTGTCCACTCAAAAGGTTTCCGCTACTAAGTGTCATTCCAGTAACAGACACATTACGCATGGTCGACTTGTTGAGATGACCTACAATCATTCCGATTTTTGGATCGAGAGAAAATGCGCCGATGTAAGCACTGCCTTCATAACTTGCAGTACTCTTTATATTGTAGCAATACTCTATTGTTCCGCCGTCAGTCATATATCCCACTATTCCGCCGAGACTTCTGTTTTCCTTGTTTATGTACAACTTGCCTGTAAATTCACGTGTGAAACAATTAGAAATCAGTCCGCCGTAAGATACGCCGCAAACGCCTCCCATATCACCATTTCCAAATATTTCAAGGTATTTCGCGCTGCAATCTTTTATCGTTCCGCCCCTGTTTTCGGCTACGACGCCTGCAATTGCAGACAAATATCTGTTGCAGTTAAGCAAACCGCTTGCACTGCAATTTTCTACCGTACCTTTGTTTGTACCAACAAGGCCTGCCACGTTTATTGCAGGCTCGCTGTGATACGGGCTTGCTGTAATGTTTATTTGGGTCAATTTAAGATTTTTAATAGTTCCGCTGTTAACCTCAAACAAAGCATAATTTGCTCGTACATTAGAAGACGTTTCTATATCAACAGCAAAATTAGACAATGTGTTATCACCCCCGTCAAACGTACCTGTAAAGTTTTCAAAGCAACTCCACCCAGTCGGCAATGTCAATGACGTTGTAAGTTTGTAATACTTGTTGTTGGAATACTTAAGATTACCCAAATGACGCAAGCAAGAAATTTTGTATGGGTTACTACTTGTCCCGCTACCGCCGGCAAAAAGAGCGTTTACATATAGTTTGGGAACATTGAACCCACATTTTCCGTTTGACAGCCAAAATTCTTCTTTAACGCCATTGTTTTTCGCACCGCTGATGTAAATTCTGTCTACCTTTATAGCAATATTTCCGGGCTGTGTATACGCTAATCTTTTAACATCTTTCAATAGACCGACGTAACCTTCCGACTCAATTGTGAAATCGTTCTTTGTAGGTATCGATATTGTACACGCTATCTTTATTATGTTAATATTATTCCACTTCAGACCGATATTTGATTGATCGTTGTAAACGTAAAAATTATATCCTTGCGCTATAATAGGGTGAATTAGCAGCGTGGAATCATAATAATATCCACTTGATTGCATTACACCATTCACAACTTCAGTCAGGTATGCTTTAACTTCAAAAAATTCCGAAAGCCAACAATCGTCATATACAGTAAGATTTCCTTTTTCCAGTTTATAATGGTAATCCCCTGTAGTAACTTCCAACATTGTCAATACAACCGAATCGTTAACAATAAATTCAACTTTTACAGTACGCCCTCTCTCGACCTCGTAATTGTATTCGCTCTTACCGCTACCATCTGTTGAATCCAGTACAACACCGTCTACTCGCCACTTATATGCAGAAGCACCTACAGAACAACTCACGTTTATTGCTTCGCCGGTATTATTGTCGTCGCAAATACCTATGTACACTTTCTTCCCTGCTGTTACGCTGAATTGCACATTTTGAAAATCCATGCCGGCAGCATTACTATGGCTAACGGCACGCAAATTTTCATCGAATATACTGATTGCAACGCTGGGGTTGTCATACTTAAGAGTTATTGTACATTTTCCGCTTTTTTGTGCAGTATACGAATAATACTTAGTTACCGAATCTCCGTAAACAGTTTTGGGCAAACCTTCAACATTTGCAAAATACAGTTCAACGGTTTCTTCATTCAGTCCTTTGTTTGCCAATTCGATTATGTACAAATCACCTTCCGTAAATCGTACTCCGACAGTTTGTCTGCCAACCTCACCGTAACTTTGCAAAGGCTTAAATCTGTTGGCAATGTACTTGATGTTGACCTTCGGCGAACCACTGCAGACATCAAGTATTTCCGTCTGCGTTGCCTTGTAAACAAATGCAGTAGATTGTCCCGACTTCAATTTGACAACCTGCGGCTTATCTTTGTATATTTCCGTAAGCGAAATAGACATAGTATCTGCTATTACTTTATCTGTTTTGTTTACTACATCTATGCAATACGTTTCGCCCTTTTTAAGATAAATTCCTTCAAGCGATGATAAGGGTGCTACACTGCCGCTTGACGATTGATAGATATAGTAATCGTAATTTTCCGACGAGCCATGCTTAATGTTATATTCACCGCTGTATTCAGGCGTAAATCTGAACATCTTTTTACCATAAGGCAATGTATAAACAAGTTCATTTGTGTTCGATTCCATTTCTTCACGATAATTATTGCTGTGCACGCTGTACTCACATCTTTCACCTGAAGAAATTGTTTCTACATTTCCTGTCACACCAACGGAAACAATATCGAGTTTTATGTTTTCATATACTCTATATGATTCGCCAAGTGTTTCCAGCAACAATATGCTCTGTGCATAATGGTCTTTATCAACACCATAAACAACATCGTCCGACGTAAAAATCATACTTGTTCTGTAATACGGTTCATTTACACCATAAGAATTTCTGTCTTTATAAGTAATAATGTTCAGTTCATTGTTATATGTAGCCGAAGTATGTTCTAACGTTACAAAATTTTTCACTGCCTCAACATCATTATATAAGTCCAAAATTCTATATGCGGCATCCGCATAGGCTTTAGTTTCTTTGCAAGAAGTCAATACTCTTCGAATAAGAATTTTCCCCGTTTCGCGAGCGTCTTCTTTCCATTCTTCAAGCGAATAACCCATACTATTATATCTTGACTGTAGAATGATAGGCCCATTGTCCAACGCCTTGTTGTAACCATATGAGTCCTGAATATTGTATGAATTTTCATTAAAAACGGATAACCCGAAACAAACGTTTTTCAGGAAAAATCTTTCTTTAAGAATTGAATCGTCAGCAATAAATTCTAAAGTAATACCACTTGCACTGCTAACATATTGAAACTTAAACAAAGGTTTAACACTGTATGTAAGTTCATTTTCATGTTGATTCATACCAATATCAATATCAAAAACCAACACGTGAGAACGATATCCCGCAATAATTTTTTCTGTCTTTATGAAAAAGCCGTATTCTTTGCCGATTTTTGTTACAATTCCTGAATTATAAAAATACTCTCTCGGCACAATCTGCACAATATAATCGTCATTACCGACCTTCTTACCGGCAAGCAGTGTGTTGTACTGTTGAATTTTGTAAGATGTGTTTTCAATTTGGTTAACAGCATCATATAAATAGTCACTATTCGTAAATACTTTTACGACTTCTTCTATAGATTCCGTTGACATCGCAACATCTTCCGCGTAAGCCAAAAATGCAGTATTCCCGAATATAGATAGAATTGTCGACACTAAAATAGTAATCGCCAAAACTATAATCAGTTTTTGTAATTTGCCATTAACACTACAGCCGCTAAATTTTGTTTCTTTCATAAAAATCATCCTCCTCATTTGTTTTTAATTCTTTTTTGATTTCAAACGTCGCCTCGGCAACATTTTCTATATCGTAGATAACATATCTCTTATCCACTGTAGTCAGAATTATCTCACCGCTTCTGACATGAATTTGCAAGGATGTAGTTGTCCTGTAATTGATTTTCTTTATATCGCTCAGTTTTACCGACACCCATTGCTTTTTATAGTAAAAATTAAGCATTTCACCATCACGACTTACAAGTACGTTTGGCTTTTTGACTGTCAAAATAAGCGACACGAGCGGAAGAATAAAACACACACCTTCTACTGTGATACAAAGCAAAAAATCTATGAAAAACATGTGCTGAACTATCGTGACAATTAAAACGCTATTGGCAAAAATAAAACCTGCAACTGTCAACACTAACCGCTCGATAATCATTCCTCTGCTCTTTCTCGCAAGCGGAACACATTCCGACTTGCCAAAATCTTTCTCTTCCATTGATTACTCCTTTTAGATTTTTTTGAAAAATCTAACTATATTGCCTGTTTTTCGAAAACGTCCGCCGTATTTCCGTACATTTTCAATAGTTTTTTGATTTCATCTACCGCAATATCGACACATCTTATATCATAGACTATGTACTGTTTACCGTCTGTAATTAAGATAATATCTCCGCTTTTGAATGTTCCATCCAAAAACGACGACAACTTGTATTTAACTTTTCTAATTGAACTCAATTTTATTGACATCCATTGTTTTTGTTTATCAACTTTTCAATGCTCATTGAAGATTCAACAACATCGTTTATGCTAAAAAGCATGTAGGTCTTTTCTTTGGTAACAATAATCAGTCTGCCACTTTTAAGAGGAACCCTCATAAACATAGCAATTGTGTACCTGACTTTTTTCACATCGTTCAGTGATACTTCTACCCATCCCGTCTTGTAGAAAAATCTTAGCACGCTTCCGTCACTTTCAACCACAACTTCGGGTCGCCTAACCGCCCATATAAAACAACAGAGAGGGGCAATAAAGCCGACAATTGCAACAAAAAGTGTCAACAAAATCATTTCAAGGCTTTTTCCTCCGCCGATTAAAAGCACAGTTAAAATAAGTCCAATTGATGCCAGAATCGGCAGAATAATACGTGAAGCGCGACTTTTTTTCGCAAGCGGAATAAATTCCGATTTAGCGACTTCTTTGTTTTCCATTATTTCTCCTTCCTGTTTATGTAAAAAAACACAAACTCATGCGAAATTAAGTTACATACAAACTGTAGTACTAATCTACAAAACATTATCTCACATTATACTTGCCCCCTCGATTAAAAATTCTGATAAAAAAGTCCTTTTCAAAGATACTTTCTACAATTTAATTTTACCATATGACATAATGCAAGTCAATGTACACTTCACGGCAACGTGTTCACATTTTGTAATCGGGCAACAAAAAAAGGAAGCGCAAAATTACGCTTCCTTTTGATTGATTTTGCTTACTTTTACAGGCACAAACGCAATCAGTCCTTGTAGCCGTTGGGGTTTTTTTCCTGCCATGCCCACAGAGAACTGCACATGTCGTCGATGTCGTGGGTTGCCTTCCAGCCAAGTTCCTTGGCGGCCTTGCTTGCGTCTGCGTAGCAAGCGGCAATATCACCGGGGCGACGGGGCTTGATTGTGTAGGGCAGTTCGCGTCCGCAAGCCTTGTCAAACGCCTTGATTACCTGCAATACACTGTAGCCGTTGCCCGTGCCGAGGTTGTACACGTACACGCCGGGGTGCTTGACGCCTTCGATTGCCGCAACGTGACCGAGCGCAAGGTCAACCACGTGAATGTAGTCGCGCACGCCCGTGCCGTCCGGGGTGGGATAGTCGTTGCCGAACACGCCGATTTCCGGCAGTTGTCCGATTGCCACCTTGGCGATGTAGGGCGTAAGGTTGTTGGGAATGCCCTGAGGGTCCTCACCGATAAGTCCGCTGGGGTGTGCGCCCACGGGGTTGAAGTAACGCAGCAGGACAATCGTCCATTCGTTGTCCGCCTTGTAGATGTCCTGCAGCATGATTTCCTGGAAGTACTTGCTTGTGCCGTAGGGGTTTGTGGTGCCGCCCGTCTTGCAGGTTTCGTCAAGGGGCAGACGTTCGGGGTCGCCGTAAACCGTAGCGGAGGAACTGAACACCAACTTTTTGCAGCCGTGATTGCGCATTACTTCCAGCAATACAAGCGTGCCGTACAGATTGTTGTTGTAGTACTCGAGCGGTTTTTCGCAACTTTCGCCGACAGCCTTGAGCCCTGCAAAGTGAATTACCCAGTCAATCTTGTGCTCGCTGAAAATCTTATCCAGCAGTGCCTTGTCCCTTACGTCGCCTTGGTAAAAAGCAACGTCTTTGCCCGTGATTTCCTTCACGCGCTCGATTGCCTTGGGCGAAGAGTTGGACAGATTGTCCACCACAACCACGTCGTAGCCTTTGTTAAGCAATTCCACATCTGTGTGCGTACCGATGTATCCGGCACCACCCGTAACAAGAATAGTCATTTCGTATTCCTCCTTATTTATTAACGCGCGCCGTTTGACACACTTTGCCGCGCGGCGCGACAGTTTGCGTTGTTTTGTTGCCGAAAGCGGTACGTTTAACGCCGCCAAGCGTCACTTTACGCACGTTTCGGCAAACTTATTTGTCAAGTTTTTCCACAATGATTCCGTCGGCGATGTCCGCGTCGTAGAACGACGGTTCGTAGCCGATTGCCTTGACGTAGGCGTCGTGTACCGTCTTTTTGAAGTCGTCTACGGCGTCCTTCCCGACGATGCTTATCGTGCATCCGCCAAAGCCTGCGCCCGTCATACGGGAGCCGAGGCACGCGGGGTGAGCCTGTGCCGCCGAAGCGAGAGCGTCAAGCTCCGCACCGGTAACTTCGTACTTGTCGCGAAGGGAAGCATGCGACTCGTTGAGCAGCTTGCCCAGCAACTTCAGGTTGCCGCTACGCATTGCGTCGACGGCTTCTTCCACGCGGTAGCATTCGTACACCACGTGTTCCGCACGGTCGCGCACTTTGCCCGGCAGTTTGTCCTTGTATTTTTCAAAGTCCGACGGCGTAACTTCCGCAAGGCAGGTTACCGGCAGGTACTTTTGCAGTATTTCTAAAGCCTGTTCCGTTTCGGCGCGGCGTTCGTTGTACTTGCTTGTCACAAGGCTGTGCGGCTTGTTGCAGTTGGTAATTACCAGCGTGTAATCCCCAAGTTGCAAAGGCACATACTCGTGCGTAACCTTGGCGCAGTCCAGCAGAATGGCATTGTCCTTTTTGCCGTTTGCCGAAGCGTACTGGTCCATTATGCCGCAATTGACGTGGGCGTATTCGCGTTCCGCCTTTTGCGCAAGCAGAGCGATTTCCTCGGGGTCGATTTTTTCGCCTGCAATGGTAGCAAGCGCAGCCATAGTGGAAACCTCGATTGCCGCCGAACTGCTGAGTCCGCTGCCGAAAGGCACCGTGCAGTCCTGCAACATGTCGCATCCGATAAGTTTGTGACCTGCCTGTTGCCATATGTAGGCGCAGCCTGCCTGGTAGTTGCCATACTTCAGGTGATCGTAGCCGCCGATGTTTGCGATGTCCAGCGTAACTTCGTCGGGCAACGTCGTCCATTTGATGTTGATTTTGTCCGTGCCGTTTGCGCGGATGTAAACGGTGTTTTTAAGGGACAGCGCGGCAGGGAAAACTTTACCGCCACAGTAGTCTACGTGCTCGCCGATGATGTTTACGCGGCCTGCCGCAGACACCTTGTAATCGTAATTATTTTTCTTCAAAGCCGATCTCCTTCAAAAATTCTATTGTCTGACGCTCGTCCTTAAAAACGGCTGTATTTTGTAAAATGCGGTAACATATGCTGCCCAGTTCGTCCTGCATTGCCGCGTGGACGCCTTCGGGCGTAAATTCCTTGACAAGTGCCTTGGTTTCGTCGTACACCTTGTGGAATTCGGCATATTCCTCGCTCAGTTTGCCGTCCAGTATGCACTGCTCGACGTCGGCAAGTTGCTTTACAAGGCGACCCGGCAGGATAAACAAGCCTTGCGCTTCGATAAGCCCTATGCTTTCCTTCTTGATTACGTGAAACTCCGGGTGAGCGTGGAACACGCCGTCGGGGTACTGCGCCGACGTGATGTTGCAACGCAGAATAATGTTGACCTCAAACTTGCCGTCGCGGTACACTACCGTCGGGCTGATAGCGTTGTGATGTCCGTCGGCGTCGTCGGCGATTATGCCCAGTTTTTCGTTGGTATACTCATTCCAGTGTCTGCGGATACGGTCGGCAAGGTCGACGATTTTTTCCTTGTCGGTTCCCTTGAGGCGAATACATGTCCCCGGCCAGTCAAGCGTGCCGATTTCCACGCTGTGGTAGTCGGCAAATTTCATCTGCGTGCGGATCGGAGCATTGAACAGCGGCAGAATTTCACCGCCGCCCTGATAGTGGTCATGGGCAAGCACACTGCCGCCTATGCGGGGCAACGCCGCGTTACTGCCGATGAAGTATCCCGGGAACAATTCCACGAAGTACATCAGGTTTTCAATCGTATCGTGATCGACATGCATGGGTACGTGCTTTTGGTTTACGCAAATGCCGTGCTCGTGAAAGTAGCCGTAAGGACTGAACTGCCAGAAGTAACTGCCGTGCGCAAGGTCAATCGGGTCAACGCGAAGCGTGCACTTGGAACGGGGCACGTAGCCGACGTTTTCCCGGCAGATTACGCACTTGGGGTAGCCGCCCTTGACGGAATTGCCGCTGGCTGCCTTTTTCGGGTCGCGGAACTCCGGCTTAGCAAGGTTAATGGTAACGACAAGTCCGTGACTTTCAAAGCGCGGGTTTTTGTCCAGTGCCGCCTTTTTGACGTAGGTGTTTTTTACGCAGTAGTCGTAAAACCAGTGCATACGTCCCATCCGGTCTTCTTCGCTCGGGCGTCCGCACATGCGCATGTGCATACGTTGTTTGATTTCCGACGGCAACAGCGACAGACACCCCATCACTTTGTCACACACGGCGGCTGCGTCCTCGCGGGCAAAAATACCCTCGTCAACACATTCGTCGGTAAACTTTGCCAATGCCTCGTTGATGTCATTGACGTAGTACGTTTCCGCATTTTCGTCAAACGTCGGCCAGCCGAGAATGTCCAGCACCTCGTTGGTTTTGTACGTCATATCCAGTTCGTCAAGTTCGAGATTTCTTCTCGCGTAGTCCACCAAACCTTTGATTAAACCCGAAACACTCATCTGCACCCTCCGCAAGGCATCCGCAGCCACAACGCCTATGTGTTGCGCATACACTTTGCCTTATCCTTTTCTTTCGTCCTAATAATATTACCCGACGACATTATATACAAGAAAAGAATACACAAAAATATGGTCATTTATTGACTTTTTTTTGTTTGACGTGTACAATGTAACCGAAAGAAACGCGACGGGCGCAACGTAGGCGCACAAAACCGCAAAAAGGCAGAAAAAATGAAAGCAAAGCGCGAAATCTGGAATTACCACAACAAAAGCGGCGTATGGGCAGGCAAATACCGCAATTCGCACAATCTGCCGCACTGGCACACCGACTGCGAGTTGTTGTACGTCAACAGCGGCACGATAGACATTTTTTGCGGCGACGTGGCAATGACATTGAAACAGGGACAGGCGTGTTTCGTCGAGCCTGAAACAATCCACTACATGCACGCCAAAAGTACGGACACGGTGCTGTCGGTAATCATATTCAGTTACGGCATAATAGAGGGCGTGATGAGCGGCAAAGTGCTTTCATCGCCGCGTATCGACCGCGACCATGGCATCGGTTCCGTGTACAATCTTGTCAAGGCGGAACTTGTCGGCAGACAGATCTGCTTCGAACAGATGGTATGCGACGCAATCCGCGATCTTTTTATCCGCATTATCCGCAGCGAACCGACCTCCGACCGCAAAAAGGAAACATCCACGTCGGGACAGTTGCGCAAGTTGCTGGACAAAATAAACGACGAATACGCCGACATCACTTTTGATGAAGCCTGCCGCTTTATGGCATTGGAACCTGCCTATTTTTCGAGATATTTTCGCCGGAACACGGGTATGAGTTTCAGCCGATACCTCACCTTTACCAAGGTTGACAACGCCGTGCGGCTGTTGCAAAAAGGCGAATTGTCCGTAACGGAAATCGCTCTTTTCTGCGGGTTTGACAGTATACGCACCTTCAACCGCAACTTCAAGGAACTGACGGGCTACACCCCCACCGACCTGCCGAAAAACTTCGACATGACGGAATACTTTGTGCACAGCGACGACACTTTTGACCCCACAGGCAAGGAAACCGCTTTGATTGAGTAGTTTTCGGGGGCGTTTTTTGCGGGGCAGAATATCGGGGAAGGGAAACTTTTTGAAAAAAGCTTCCCTTCCCCGCACCCCTGCCCTTCAAAAACTTTCACGCCGATGGTTACGCAGTATTTTTAGCATCATATTAAACGAAACCCGGTGTAAACGAAACGACCCGAGAAAAGATATTGTTAGAAAGGGCGCCGAAGGGCGAAAGTTAACGTAATGGGGTCCTGCCGAGGAATTGCAATACAGGCGACCGAGCGACGGAAAAAGTAAGCATTTGCGCGTGCTTGTTGTGCGCTTTTCCCGCTTTGCGGTTTGCCAAATGCTCGCTTACAGTACGTCAAGTACAGTTTCGCTCGCCTTTGGCAAAAATCATCACAACAAGCAAGCGCAAATGTGCTCGCAGTTGTGGGGTTGGAGATGTAGTACAAGGCGGCGGTAGGTGCCCGAAGCAATACTTGTCGGTATTGCGAGGGTGCATATCGGCGCATTGTGCAAATATACAACCCCACAACCTTGCCTTTTCCGTCGCTCGGTCGCCAACGGCTGATGCCTCGCGCCGCTTCGCCTATTGAGGCTTTGTGGTAGGTACACTTCCCAGCCGCAGGCTCGCGGTGATGTCCCTAATTGGCAACACCTCGACACCCCCGAAACGATTACTAACTGTTTGTAATCGGCTTACGTACTTCAAGTTGACTAACTTCGGCGTTGTTGTTTTCGGGACGTTATTTTTCGTTATTTTCCATTACACTAATACGAGATTAAGTCGCCCAAGATTAAACATATTTGCAAATACACCATTTACGCAAAACGTCCGTTCGTATTTTCGACTCGTTTACACCGCAATGCAAAAGCAAATCGGGCGGTGCCGCCCCCTGTGGGGCAGAAAATGGTCAAAGACCGTTTTGGGGTAGCCTCGGTTTTATAAAAAAAGTCCGACATTAAATCGGACTTAGTTTGAGGAAGCAGTCGAACTTTGCAAAAGGGCGGTTTCAAGTTGCATTTTGAGGCGTACGCTTTCTTCGCTCCATGGTTTGCGGTCGGCGCGTGGCGTAGCAATCGTCGCGATGTGCGTAAGCGTGCAGGGGCTGCCCTCCGCCAGATACACTTCGTCGGCAAGCATAACTGCTTCTTCTACGTCGTGGGTGACGTACAGCGTGGTAAGCGGTTTTTGTTCAAGCATTTGCGACAACGTGACATACAGATTGCGCTTTACGCCGAGGTCCAGCGACTTCATCGGCTCGTCGGCAAGCAAAACGTCGGCATTCGTTGCAAACGCTCGTGCAAGCGAAACCCGTTGCGCTTCGCCGCCGCTGAGAGTTGCCACATTACGGTTTGCCTTGTCCGCAAGTTGCGCCATAGCCAGCGCGTGCATTGCCGTGCGTCTGCGTAGCTCTTTATCCTTGATGTCGCGGCGCAGTACCAACTCTACGTTTGTCAGTACGCGGCACGGAGAAAGTCGCGCTTCCTGAAACACATACGAGCAATGTTTTGCACCGCTTACTGCGCCCGAATGTGACACTAAGCCGCTTGCAACGTTCAAAAGTGTGGTTTTTCCACAGCCGCTTGCGCCAAGGACAACATGCACTTTGCCTGCCGCAAACGTTACGTCAAGGTTGTCGTACAGTGTACGCTCGCCAAACTTTACCGACACTTTTTCAAGGTGCAAATCGTCTTTCGTCGTTGTTTCGACTGTATTGTCGCAAACGTTTTCCGCGTTTGCGTTTTTGCCTTGCGGTGTGTCGTATTTGTCGTTTACTTCATTTGCGCTGTCATTTTTTGCCTTTTCGTCAGACATTGCGACAGCCCTTTTTACCAGGTATTCGCCAAGGGCAAACAGTCCGTCGATTGCGTAGCAACACACCAGTGCGGTCAATGTCCAGGCAAGCAGATTTGCCGTATCAAGGTTTACGCGGGCAACATACATTTCCACACCGATGCCGCTTCGGGGCATGGCCAGTGCTTCGCCGGCAATGCACACCTTGACAGCCAGCGCGATTGTACTGCGGCACTGCAACGCAACCTGCGGCGCAAGGGTCGGAATATACACAAATGCCGCCTTGTCTGCCCTTTGCACATTGAAAACTTTGCACATGTCGGCAAGAGGTTTTGCCTGCGCAAGCGCGCCGTCGAACGCTGCATACATCACAGGGAACGCCACCAGAAAGGTCACTATATAAGCGATTGCCCTACTTGGGAAAAGCACGATACACAAAAATATTATGCTCATTGTGGGCAACGCCCTCAACAGCGTTACAACTGCCGACAGCGGACGTCTGACGGGGAACAAATTTGCCAGCAGTGCCAAAGCCAGCGCAAACGCAAGCGAAACGGCAAAGGCAAACAATGCACGACCGACCGTCACGCCGACGCTTGCGTAAAAACTCGGTTTGGCAAGCAATATGCCTAGTTCCCGACAAACATCGGGCACGTTGGGCAGCACAAAACTGTTGCCGACAGCCAATGCCGCAACCATCCACAGCGCGACCAGTGCCGCAGCCATGGCAACGACAAATATTAAGTTGTCCAGCCATTTTTTCTTTGTCATTTTTAGTGTTTTTTTTTGATTTTGATGATATTTTGCGGGGAAGGGGAAACTTTTTTCAAAAAGTTTTCTTTTCTACTTCGCGGCGAAATAAAATTACGTGATGTTTCAAAATTGCCTGCGTGGTCACAGACTATTCATAGTGGGTGCACGCCGCGTGCCCACACCCCTACCCTTTCAAAAACTTAGGGTAGAGTGAGGGGATAACAAATTTATCTTACTTAGTCAAACGCATAATAGAATGCGTCGTCGGGCAGTTTGTCGGACGGTTTAACGCCGTTTGCAGAGAAACCGAATTCGGCAAGGTACGCAGCAAGTTCCGCCTTAAGTCCGTCGCTGTTTGCCTTGATATAGCTGATGTTGCAACGAGCGATGATTTCCGTCGTGTAGTCCACGTCAACTTTGCTGCCTGCACCGGCAAGGGTAGATTTAAGCGTACCTGCATTTTCCGCAAGGTAAGCGGCATTTGCGGACATTGCCCGGTCAAGCGCCGCGGCAAAGGTTTTGTTTGCAAGCAGACTCTTTTTGACAATAAGGCATGCCTGCGGATAGCCAGCCTTTGTGCCGCCGACAGCGTCCTTCCACAGCTGCTGCACGTCAAACAGACGGTAAATTGTCTTGCCTGCGGCTGCGGCTTTTGTTACAAGTTGCGTTGCGGCAGGTTCGCCCAGAAGTCCGAACTTAGCCTTGCCCTGCAGCAGCAACGGGTTGATTCCCTGAGCGTTGTCGGTGTACTTTACAGCCAGTTTGCCTTCCTCGGCAACGTCGCTGTTGTTTACCTTTTGGATGCCGGCGTGCGCAAGCACCTTGTCAAATACGTATTGCGGCACCTGTCCCATACCGATACTGTACAGTACCTGTCCCTTAAGCGCGTTGAGGCCCGAAACCTCTTCCGTGCCCATGATGTACAGCAAACCGTAGGTATTGATGCTGAACAGCACGTAGTCGCCCTTGGTTGCGTTGTACACCGTAGCGGCTGCGTTGGTGGGAAGCACTGCCAATTCCAGTTCACGCTCCGCCTTGGTAGCCTTGGCAACGATGTCCTGCGCATTTTGCGCTATTTCAACCGTTGCCGTAGTGTCGCCGATTTTACCGTCGGCAATGATTTTTGCCACGGACATTGCGGGGGCACCGTCGGGTGTGTACAGCGTTACGCTTGTCGGAGCAATGTCCTCGTCGGGCAGGTTGGGCTGACACGCCGCAAGCGTGAATACCATTGCCGCAACAAGAACAATCAGAGTGATTATTGAAAGTGATTTTTTCATATTTTACCTCGCATTAAGTTAATTTTTTGTCGTGAAATTTTTGATACGTATGTATTTTTTGCCAACACTGCAATATACGTATTTGCGACGATCGAACGTCCGCGCCTGCACTGTCGTCATGAATAATTTCGCAATGGCAGGCACACTTGTAATACACCAAGCGAGCGCACACTTGAAAGAATCGAAAAGACTATTCCCACGATTGCGACGGCAGACAGACGAAAGCCAATCTATTCTTCCTTACTGAGCAGACTTTTTGCAGATACGCCGTTTAATCTGCCCAGGGCACCGCTGAGTGCGGAAATCTGTTCGACCGTGCCTTTGACAATCAACGCAATTACATTTTTGCCTGTTTCGTGGTCGGGTATGCCCATGCGGCCGCTGATAATATCACCGTGCACGGTAAGCACGCTTTGTACCTGCGGCACTGCCGTCCTGTCGGTGACGACAATCGCCACGACGCCTATACGCTGTTCCATTTTTCCTCCTTTGCCTGCACGCGCAGACATAAAAAATACGCCCTTCCGCGACAAATGCGAAAAAGCGTAACACACAAATATGTCGTACATTGCCAAACCGCGCCGAAACGCCGCCCAGGATGTCCGTTGTAGGTGTAATCCGCCTCTCCGAATTCATCGAGAAAGATTTTATAACCAAATATTACCACATTTTCAGCCGTCTGTCAATGCGTTTGCACAAACTAAACGCACTGCGGCAACAGGACGGCGGTTGCACTCAACACTTCTCTGAGGCGACAGATTGGTGCAGATTGGCGCAACTGTGGCGGACGGACAAGGGGAGTGTACAAAGATGTACATGACCCACGGACGACCGCCAACGTAGCGCCAAGATGTGACGATATGTCGCCCACTACTTTTTCACGCAAACACAAGCCGAAGGCATAGACGAGTGCGAAGGACGGCAAAAGGACGGCGGCTACAGTCAACGCTTCTCTGAGGCGACAGATTGGTGCAGATTGGCGCAACTGTGACGGACGGACAAGGGGAGTGTACAAAGATGTACATGACCCGCGTACTACCGCCAACGTAGCGCCAAGATGTGTCGATATGTCGCCTCAGAGAACGATGTCGCCGACGCCGTTAAGAATAAGTCTCGGTCTGAAGGGGAAGCGCGTGACCGTTTCGCGGCTGGAAACGCCTGACAGCACAAGGATAGGGTCAAGACCGCTTTCCATGGCGGCAATGATGTCGGTGTCCATACGGTCGCCGATCATGGCAACATCTGCGCTGTGTATACCCACCTCGTGGAACCGTTCCATTGCGGCGCGCATCATAAGGGGATTGGGCTTGCCGACAAAGTATGCCGCGCGGTTTGTAGCGTACTCGACGGGCGCGACCAACGCCTTGCAGGCGGGCACTTCGCCCTTGTCGGTGGGTGTCGTAAGGTCGGCGTTTGTACCGATAAGTTTCGCGCCTTTGTTTACAAGCATTGTTGCCTTTTTGATACTTTCAAAGTTGTAATTTTCCGTTTCGCCGATTACCACGTACTCGGGGTCAACGTCGTTGATGGTAATGCCCACGTCATACAGCGCATTGGTAAGTCCTGCGTCACCTATTACATATGCCGTGCTTGCGCCCTGGCTTTGCAAAAAACTTGCCGTGGCAAGCGCAGCCGTATAGAAATTTTCCGCGGGCACGTCCAAGCCCATACGTTGCAGTTTTTGTTGCAGTTCCTTGGGCGACTTCTGACTGTTGTTGGTCAGGAACAGAAACCTTTTGTTGTTTTTTTGCAGCCAGTTTACAAATTCCTTAACGCCGTTAAGCAATGTGTTGCCGTGATAGATTACACCGTCCATATCGCATATAAAGCCGAGTTTGCTACGAAGTTTTTCCATTATTTTCTCCTTAAAGACAAGTCTTTTGCACCGCATTTGTAATAAAAATCACAATACGTATGTGCTTTTCTTTTACAAATTTTTATTTTGATACTGTCCGTAGCACGCAAACGCGCCACGTTACAAAAAAATGCCGACGGCAAACGTCGGCATAAAATGTTGTCAGTTTTTGTTACGTCCGAATATTGCCGCAATTCTTACAAGCAATTCCAGAATTTCAAGGTAGATGTAGATAAGCGTAGTAACGATTGCAAAGGCAACGTTCCACTCGTAACGCTTGTCAATGCCTCCGGTCACCATTGCTTCCGCGCTTTGCAAATCGCTCATAAGCATAATTGTTGCCAGGATGATGCAGACTGCCGAAACGATAATTTCAATCCACCAGTACGCGCCGAAGAAACTGCTGTTGAACGCATAAATGACACCGGCAACCGCACTTACCAGAAGCAGGCTGATAAACGCGATAATCACACCGCGCATAACTTTACTCGAAATCCTGACTTCCAGCACTTTGTTGAGCAAAAGTGCCACAACAAACACGATAAGCGTGCCAAGTACCGCAACAAGCGCAAGCCCCGGCATAAAGATGTCCACTACGCACACCAGTGCGCCAAGAAGCAATCCTTGCAAAGCCGTATACAAAATGCCGCAAACCATTACCGTGGTAGGGGCAAACGCAATAATAAGCGACAGAATAAACATCGGCACCGACGAGCAACCCACAATGATAAGCAAGGTCGTCAGCGTACCTTCGTCGCCGATTTCCAATGCGTTGCGCATAATCACATATGTGACGATCGCCAACACAATTGTAACAATGCCGTAAATTAAACTTTTGACAACTACGCCCTTGTAGGACGCGGCTCTGCCGCCTTCCTGCACGGACATTTTACCGTTGGCGGCTTTGTTTTCCAACCCGCGAACGGCAGCGTTGTTAAATTTCATAAACAACCTCCGTATTTAATCCGTATTTAGTTGCGCATTACCGTACTTGCGCCGTGCATACCTATGCCAACGCAAAAGCGAAATGCCTTGTTTGGACTAATTATATCACACACAACTTATTTTTGCAAATGATTACGACCTACTTGCGCGCCGTGCCGCACTGCTATCGATCCGAGCAATGACAAAAAAAACAACCTTTGCAACAATAACGCGGTCACTGCTTGACAAAATACGCGCAAAAAACTACAATAGACTTACAAATTTTTTGACAAGCAGGAGAATACATATATGGCTCAACTTACCATGGACAAACTTGTAAACCTTGCCAAAGGTCGCGGCTTTGTGTATGCCGGCAGCGAAATCTACGGCGGACTGTCCAACTCGTGGGACTACGGTCCGCTTGGCGTTGAAATGAAAAACAACATCAAGCAGGTGTGGTACCGCAAGTTTGTGAAGGAAAACCCTCTTAACGTAGGTATAGACAGCGCAATACTGATGAACCCCAAAACATGGGAAGCAAGCGGTCACCTCGGCGGATTTTCCGACCCCCTTATGGACTGCAAAAGTTGCAAAACACGTTACCGCGCCGACAACCTGATTGAGGAATACCAGGCAAAACACGGCGAGGACGTACCCGTGGCAAGCATGACCAACGAACAGATGTCCGACTACATCGTCGAGCACCAGATTCACTGCCCCGTGTGCGGCAAATGCGACTTTACGCCCATCCGCAAGTTCAACCTGATGTTCAAAACATTCATCGGCGTTACGGAAAACAGCACCAGCACGGTATACCTGCGCCCCGAAACTGCACAAGGCATCTTTGTCAACTTCAAAAACGTACTGCGCACCACCCGTCGCAAGATTCCGTTCGGCATCGGACAGGTAGGCAAGAGTTTCCGCAATGAAATCACCCCGGGCAACTTCATTTTCCGCATACGCGAATTCGAGCAGATGGAATTGGAATTCTTCTGCAAACCCGGCACCGACCTCGAATGGTTCGAATACTGGAAAAACTTCTGCAAACAGTGGCTGCTTGACCTTGGCATGAAGGAAGAAAACCTGCGCCTGCGCGACCACGACAAGGAAGAATTGTGCTTCTACAGCAAGGCAACAACCGACTTTGAAGTGAAATTCCCCTTCGGCTGGGGCGAACTGTGGGGCATAGCCGACCGCACCGACTACGACCTGACCCGTCACAGCGAAGTAAGCGGCACCACACTTGACTACACCGACCCCGTCACCGGCGAACGCTACATTCCCTACGTAATCGAGCCGTCGCTCGGCGCAGACCGCGCATTCCTTGCATTCCTTGCAAACGCTTACGACGAAGAGGAAGTTGGCGAAGGCGACACCCGCGTTGTGCTGCACCTTCACCCGGAACTTGCGCCTTACAAGGCGTGCGTGCTGCCCCTTTCAAAGAAACTCGGCGACAAGGCAACGGAAATTTACACCGATTTGCTTAAGGAATTTACCTGCGACTACGACGAAGCAGGCAGTATCGGCAAGCGTTACCGCCGTCAGGACGAAATCGGCACGCCTTATTGCATTACCGTTGACTTCGACACAGAAAACGACGGCTGTGTGACGGTGCGTGATCGCGACACAATGCAACAGGAACGCGTTCCCCTTGCAGAGTTGAAAGAATACCTTAAAAAGCGCATTTATATTTACTAAGAAACACAGTAATGCACATTTGCCGAGCAACAACACACCATTTTCCGCATTAAAACAAACGCGTGTATTCAAATTGCCGTATACGGAAGCAATATCGGACGGCATACCACCGAAAGATACACAAAACAATATTGGAAAAGGACGTATTTGACACAAAAATCTAATACGTCCTTTATTTTGGTTTTGTTGGTTTTGTGTCAAATGTCGAGGTAAAAGAAAGTACTCACACTGTAGTATAATTCACCTATTTGCTTTTTGCCGGTCGTCCGAGATGTCACGGACGACTGTTTTTCTCTTTTTTAACAACTTTTTACCGTTTTACAAAAACAATCAAAAAAAACCGACAAGGGTAAAAAAAACCGCTGTCGGCGCAAAAATTCGTTATACGTATAAGGATTGTAATGACAAAAGACTACTTATCAGCCTTTACGACGTCAGCGTTTTCCGCCCATTTGGCAAGGCTGGCAATGCCTTTTTTGCAAGCGTCTTTCGTGGCGTAGCCGCTTTCGCAACGCACGATAAGTTCTCCGTTGCTGGCAAACAGACGATAACGGAATTTGCCCTCTTTGTCCTGATAAAGTTCAAACTTCGGGAATCCGAGAGTCGTTGCCTTGCGCAAAGTCTGATCTTCCACAGGGCTGTTTACCCACTTTTTCATGGCTTCGATACCCGCTTTGCAGTTTGAAGCTGTCGAGTAGCCCGTGCTTCCGCTGACCGCAATCGTTTCGTTGTTGGGTGCCTTAAGCCTGTAATTGAAGTAACCGTTTGCCGTTTTGTAACACTCAAATCTGCCTTTAAGTTCCATGAGGGCGTTCTCCTTTGTATATTTCCTTCGACGTGTCTGTCCTTGCCGACAAAATTGCTCAAAAGCAAACACGACGCATCAGATATCTTCTAATAATATTATATACCAGTTTGTGCACAATTGCAAGGCAAAATTATTGATTTTGTACAAAAAAGCGAAAAAGTTGTAGTGTTTTTATCTGTCTATCGACAAGTTTTACGCTGCGACGACAGGGTAATTCGCCGCGACGACAGAGTAATTTTCGCACTTACGGGCAACAAATTGCGCGCCACACATTTTTCGGCAAACAACACTCAATTCCCATTGCCACTACCAATAGTTTTGCGTGGGTGCCGACTGCCGGGTACACGTCAGACGACCTTGCCGCATGTCATCTTTTGTTCAACGTCCTATATGTCGCAACCGCCGCTTTTTCGGCGGCCGATTTCTCCCAAAATCAAGCGAGGAATGCCGATTTCAAAACTTTTCGAGGCAAGTTGCACGCATTCTATTGCAATTTACAAAGTTTTGTGCTACAATAATCAAGCTTTGGGGGCATAGCTCAGTTGGTAGAGCGCTTGAATGGCATTCAAGAGGTCAGGGGTCCGACTCCCCTTGTCTCCACCAAAAACCTTATCAAAAAAGCCTTGTACTGAACTCAGTATAAGGCTTTTTTCTTATTATCGTGATGTTTTATCTCTGCGCCGTGGCAGTAATACGTCTTTTATTCGGAAAATTTTTTTTTAATTGTCAGTTTTTATCTTTCAATTTGCCGACGGTCGGTAGAAAAACAACCGATTGCGCCGTAAAGTTTCTACGCGCGTACGAAATCACTCCGCAAGAATTTTGCCGATAATTGCCGACATTTTGTCAAAATTCCGTTCATGTTCGGCAACAAGCGCAAACTGAGTACGCGCACGCACAAGATTATGCTCCGCGTATCTCGTGGCAAAATAAACATTCCCTTCGAGATAGTCCGCCAAAAAGCGAGAGCCGCATTCCAACGTCATAAGATACGCCGAGTAAGGCAGCAACTCCGCTTCCGTTGCGGTAATGCTGCTTTTTACTTCGCTGACATAACCGCGCGCATACGCTTCAAACAGCCCGATGTCGAAATGCACCTTGCTCGTGTCCCTTTCATCCTCTGCCGCGGTACTTGCGCCGAAACGAATACTGTCGCCGAAGTCGTACAGCATAGATCCGGGCATAATCGTATCCAGGTCTATTACGGCACGCGCTTCTTTGGTAACAGCGTCCATAAGCACGTTGTTCAGTTTTGTATCGTTGTGCGTTACTCTGAGAGGAATGCTGCCGCTCGCAAGTCCGTCAACTATTTTTCCGACAGTTTCCGCACGAGAAAGGACAAAGTCCACCTCTTCGCGACAGGTTTTTACAAGATCGTATTTATCTGCCTTTACCGCCGCCGCAAAGTCGGCAATACGTTTTGGGGTGTCATGGAAATGCGGAATCACCTCAACAAGCACAGACGCGTCAAAATCCGCAAGATAATTCTGAAATTTGCCGAACGCCTTGCCGCTGTTGTACAAAACCTTCTTGTCCGTCGTGGTCTGGTAACTGACGGTGTTTTCAATAAACTTGTACATACGGTAGTTGCCGTCGGCGGCTTTCAGATACGGTTTGCCGTCATCGGTAAACACCACGTCAAGAGTTTCCACTCCGCGGCTGCGCAAAGACTGCGTAACGTACAATATGTTGGACATAAGTCCGTCGCTGTCCGGGAAAATACCCGTATTCATCTTTTGCATAATGTACCGCTTGTCAGGCGTTGTTACGAGCAACGTTTTGTTGATGTGACCTTCGCCATACGGGCTTACGTCAACAATTTCGCAATCATGCAAAAAACGTTTTGCGGCGGCAAAATACTCTTTTGTAAAATCTTCCATTATTAAAAACTCCTTTTCAACAAAAAAAACACAAAAAACCGGTTAAAACGGAAGTATACGCTTACATTCGTCAAATGCCCGATTTTTGTTGCGTGTCCGTCAAATGTCTTTATCCACAAACTTATTTGTACTTCCGTCGCAACCGTTTCCGATACGACATTCTGCCAAAAGTTTCCGCGTTGACATCCGACGTTTCAAAGTCTACTTCAACAGCTCTGCGGCGTGAGCGAAATTGTACTTGATTGCTTCGAACGCGTCGGTCAGGCGGCGGCCGTCCACAAAACAGTGGCTTACCGTGATGTTGAGGTTGAGCACATATCTGCCGTTTTCGCTGCGGTACTTGTCCCAGCAAACGCGCGGCACGCTGCTCGACTCGGGGTTGTTGCTCGGCAACGGATGCGTCATCGAGGCGTAACTCATCCAGGGTATGCAGGTAATGTAGTAGTCGTCATAAGAGGACGAATCGTTGTATTTTTCGTTTATTTCCGTCTGTCGTCTTACCCTGTCCAGTTCCGCAAGACACGCGTCGTAAAAGCCGCGGTAATCGTCCACCATCGGGAAACCGGCATTTTCAAACTGCCCGTTGTCCGTCATAACGGTAAATGTCGGATTGATTACGTCGTACAGCCGTATTTCGCCCCCGACCTGCCGCATTCGCATTGCGGGCACGCTGCTGAGCCCCTTTGTAACAAGATACAGCATATTGGCAAAAAAGTGCGTGCCGTTTTGCTTGCCGACGCGCACGACTTCGGTAACGTCGCACGCCACATCGAAACCGTAGCAAGGGTTGGCAAAACTGCCGAACCACTTGTACTGCGAAGCGTTTGCCAGTTCTTCCACTTTTACCACTTTGTACATAAACTCACCTTAAATATACCGCTTTACGGCGTTAAACGTTGCAAAGCGGTACTTTTTTATCTTTATTAAATGCATTGAGATTACATCAACTTCGCAAGCTGCTTGTCTACCTTGCGCTTATGTTTGAAACGCGGTTTGTCGTAAATTATGCCGCGGCAACACACCATCGACAACTTTTTGAGAGCGGCAAGGTTTTCAAGCGGATTACTCTGCATGACAATAAAGTCGGCGGATTTGCCAACTTCCAGCGTGCCTGTAACATCGTCAACGCCCGCGATTTCCGCATTGATTCTGGTAGCGGTAGTCAGGGCATAAGCGTTGGACACGCCCACATAGTGCGCGAACATCGCAACTTCGTCCGGCATTGCGTACTGCGTTACAAACGGACAGGAAGAGTCGGTACCCATACCCAGCGTAACGCCCTCGATTGCACAGCGGCGAGCACCGTACGTCATGCACTCAAGCAAAACCTGCGTATTGTAGGTGGCAAGGGCGGTAAGTTTGGTAACTCTGGGCGGCAAATTGGCAAGGGGCACCGCAGGAGAAAAGGTCGCAACAACCTTCGTTCCCTTGCTGCGCATATTTGCCATGTCTGCGTCGGTAAAGTCTGCGCCGTGCTCGATCGTGTCAACGCCTGCGGCAACCGCAATCTGTACGCCCGCGTCGCTTTCCGTGTGGGAAGCAACGTACATACCCAGTTTGTGCGCTTCGTTGCAAACGGCATAGGTCTGGTCAAAAGTCATCTTAACCTCGCCCGGTTCGCCGCGCTTTTTTGCGTCGATTACGCCGCCAGTCACGCATATTTTGATAAAGTCAACGTTATGCTCGGCATTTTTGCGTACAAGTTCGCGAAGTTCCTCGGTGTCGTCGGCAGTAACGGAAAAGGTTCCGTCGCCGTGTCCGCCCACCGCCGTAATAGCAGGTCCGCTGACAAGCATACGCGGCCCGACGGCGTTGCCTGCCGCCACCTTGTTGCGGATACGAACGTCACTGTAACAAAAGTCGCCCACCGTGCGTATTGTGGTGCAACCGCTCATAAGTTGCGTTTTTGCACTGCTTGCAACAAGACGGTCCAGCACTTTTTGCCCGAGTTTCGTGCGGATAAACTTAAGCACGTTTTGCTGCATTTTGCCGCCGCCGAGAATTTTGGACGGCTGACCGCTGCCGAACAGGTGTACGTGCAGGTTGACAAGCCCGGGGCACACATATTGTCCTTTCAGGTCGATGTATGCAACGTCCAGCGGCGCGTTTACGTTGTCGCCGATCTGACGGATTACGCCGTTTTCCACATAAATGCTGCACGGCAGAATCTCGCAGTTCTGCTCCACCCTGATCAGGTTGCAATTGTACAAAACAAAAGATTTTTCGTTCATATTCACCTTGCTTCGCAGGTGCACAGGGCAGCCTGCAACTCGTCCAGATATTCGTCCGTCGGCACGTCGCCCACGTAGGAATCCACCTTTACTATGCCGTAGTCGCCGCACAGTCCGTTGTCGCGCATAAGTTGGTTGACAATGCGGTCGGGGCGCAGGTTTTCGTTGCCGACAGCCAGCGTAATCTCGGCGGCGTCGGTACCAGTGCGCACCACGTCAAATATACGTGCCGACACGTCCTTACGTACCTCTTTGTCGCGTTCAAAGGTCACAAGTGTGTAGTTGGGCGCAGTTAATTGCGACACAACGTCACCGATACCTGTTGCCGTGACGATGTATTTCGCCTTGGTTATTTTTGCGGCAAGGTTGACGTTTACAGTCCACATACGCGTAAAAGTCATGCCCTGCGGACAAACGGCGTTTACCCGTTCAAGCAGGTTTTCTTCCGCTTCCGCCTTGACGGAAACGTACTCGGCGTAACTTTCCACGCCAAGTGGCAACGGCGGCGAAAAGCCCAGTTCGATGTGCGGATTGAACCCCTGCGAATATGCCGCGTCGATGTTTGCACGACGCACAAGGTAGGTTACGGCGCGGAGGGTGTCCACATGCGCAGCCAGTGCCGAAGTTGAAGTTTTTGTAAACTTGAATATTATCATTTCAAATGTCTGTTGCCCTCGGTATTTTGGCAGTAGCCGTATTTTTTCAGTCCGCAACCGTTGCACTGCTTGTTGCACGACGGCGTTGTTTCCGCCTGCATTGCCTTGTTGTACTCGTGCTTGTAGTATTGCTTTGTCACCCCGACGTCAACGAAGTCCCACGGCAGCACTTCGTCAAGGTCGTACGCGCCGACAATTTTGCCTGTGTCAACGCCCGTCTCGACAAATGCCCTGAGGTAATGGTTGTAATCGAAGTGTTCGCTCCAGGCGTCGAAACGCGCGCCGTCCTTGTAGGCAAGGTACATGGCGTCGGCAATGCTTCTTCCGCCGCGGGCAAGCACCGCTTCCAGTTCGCTGCAGTCGTAGTCAACGTAACTGAAATTGATACCTTTGCTGCGAAGTGCGTCGGCAAGGTATTTTTGCTTTTCGGATATGTCCTCACGCCCGGCAAAGGCACACCACTGGAACGGCGTAAACGGCTTGGGAATAAAGGTTGACGTACTGACGGAAATTTTGCAATCTCTGCCGCCGCGCCTGACTGTGCGGTACAGTTGTTTGATGCGCACCGCAAGGTCGACAATGCCTTGTATGTCTTCCATCATTTCCGTCGGCAGCCCCAGCATGAAATACAGTTTTACCGAGGTGTACCCCTCGCCGAAAGCGTCGGCAAGCGTACCGAAAATATTGTCCTCGGTTATGTTTTTGTTTATTACGTTGCGAAGGCGTTGTGTGCCTGCTTCCGGCGCGAAGGTAAGCGAACTCTTGCGGTTGCCCTGTGCCATTTTTCCCTTGAAACTGTCAAGGCGCAGGCTTGGCAGATTAAGTTGCACGTGATGTTTTTCGCAATACGGCAACAACCTGTCCAAAAGCGGCATAAGTTGGCTGTAATCGCTTGTAGACAAACTGTTGAGCGACAGTTCGTCGTAGCCTGTACTTTCCAGCAAATTTACGCACAGATTGTAAGCGTTGTCCAGCGTGCGTTCCCGTACAGGGCGATATATGAAGCCTGCCTGACAAAAACGGCAGCCGTTTGCACAGCCGCGGAAAAGTTCCGCAACGGCGCGGTCATGGACGATTTCCATGTTGGGTACAAGTTGCGTTGACGGACAAAAGGTCGTGTTCATGTCCGCCTCGATGTTGCGCCACACACGACAGTCCGGCGCGACAACGCACTTGTCTCCGTCGTACACCGCCGGGTGCAGGCTTGGCACATAAATACATTCGTAGTGCTCGTCAACGTACCTTAAAAAGTCTTTTTTGGTACATTCGGGCATCTTTTTGTAGTCCTCGATTATCTCGCGCCATGGCGTTTCGCCCTCACCCACGAAGAAAAAGTCGAAGTACTTGTACATCGGTTCGGGGTTGACCGTGCACGGTCCGCCTGCGACGATAAAGGGCATATCTTCGCCACGCTCTTCGGTAAGTACGGGGATCCCTGCAAGTTCCAGCATGTAAAACACGTTACTGTAGCACATTTCGTACTGCAACGAAAAGCCCACAAAGTCGAAGTCGGCAAGCGGCGTTTGCGTTTCCAGGCTGGCAAGCGGCAGATTGTTTGATTTGAGATAATTTTCGTAGTCGGCAAACGGCGCGTAGCAACGCTCGCACACCACGCGGTCGATACTGTTGAACAGGTAGTACAGTATGCGCACACCGAGATTGGACATGCCCACTTCGTAACTGTCCGCCACGCACATGCAAAAACGCACGTCGCAGGGTTTGTTCATGTCGGGCACGTTGTATTCGCCGCCGAAGTAGCGGTACGGTTTTTGTACGGAATCGGTTAGTTTTGTCATTATTTGATGAATTTTGTAACGTTTTTTATTATGGTTAATTTTTGCACCTGCATTTGCCAATCCGCAACTCAGAATACATTTACGAATGTCGGTTACTTTTTACAAAATCTGCGTTGCCATCAGCGTGCCGACAAGGTTAAGTTCGTTGCCTTGCAGAATTTCAAACCTGATGCCTTTTTCGTCAAGTATTTCGTGCAGATACTTTTCAAACGCGGCACGGTAGCCCGACAACTTGTTGAAGGTAGTACCTTCACACACAATTCCTACCGGTCTGGTTTTGTCGTGACAGGAAGCAATACTCATTGCCGAGTTCATTATTGCGCCGATTTTTGCCGCGCGGTCGACAAGTTCCGCACAGATGTCACGAGCAATCGTCTTGTCCGCCTCGCTTGCAAACATGCCGCCGAGGTCCTCACCGCCAAGAAACATCGAAACGTCTTTAAGTTCGAAACGTTCCAGCTTAAATTCGCCACTGAACAAACCCTCGTTTGCCGCGCCTGCTAAGCAATGATAAATTACGTCGGCAAGGTATCTGCCCGAAGTCATCTTTTCAAGACGCTGCACTTCGGGACGAGCCGTTTCGTTTGCGGCAAGCTCATCGTAGTCGCCGCGCGCAAGTTTATCAAAACCGCCGCATTCTGTGTTTATCAGCATATGCCCCGCGTCAAGCCCGTCATCCTTGGTGATGTTTGCGGTGTCCTCCATGTAGCAGGCGTTTGTGCCGGTGCCGTAAATGTAGCCCACGTATGTACTGTAACCCTGCGGATAGGTTGCCATGCCGCCGAGAAGCGTCGCAACGGTATCATTGAGAATGGCAATTTTGCGAGGTTTGTCACTGTAAGTGCGCATTGCCGCAAGCGTTTCCGCGCCGACGCGAGTGCCTATTACTTCGGGCGCCTTCACTTCCTTGCTGAACACAACCACTTTGCCGTCGATATCCTTGTCCATTGCCACGTTGTAGGAAAAACAAAAGCCTACGTTTCCCGTTTTGTCGGCAAGGTAACGTACGTTTTCGGCGATTTGCGAGTAAAACTCCGCCTTGGTCAACTGACGGTCGATTGCAGGCATCTGCGTTTTGCGAAGTTCATCGATGTGCACCTTTCCCTGCTTGTCAAAGTAACCGTCCGCCGAACGGAAGTTCGTGCCGCCGGCATCGATAAGCAGCATATGTTTGTCGGGACAGATTTTTTCCGCGCCGATATTTTGCAGATATGTAGGTATCATCGGAATGGACGACGGCTTGCCTTCAAGCCCGTTTTTCATTTCCGAGATAAACGCCGCAAGCGTTTCATTCGTGTTCACTTCCGCGGCCGTTTGTCCGTGTTTTGCCAAAAATTCCTGTGCTTTGTTCATATTAACCTCTCACTTCGGGTATTGTCGGTTTGTTTTTATATTATTGTTTGTTCGTTATTTGTGCCGATGCACAACGTTGCCACAATGTTTTTACATCTTGCCGTCAATCGACATTTGCGCAAACATTGTTGCAAAGGTGCCACTTTACATACTTAAATTGCCTTTATTGTGTGCTTAAACCGCAAAATGTACGTGCTTATTTACACATTTCCGTTCAGCACGTCGGCAACCGAAACGACTTTGAGCAGACCCTGCTCTTCCATCCGCGCTACGTGCACCTGCCTGTTGACGTCCGTCGGAGTGGGCTTGTCCGTCGCGACATAGACGTTACATTTTGCCAGCTTGCTGCAGTACTTTGCCCCATGCGAAGCAATTGCCGTAACCACCGCCCACAGTTCGTGACTGTCGGACTGTTCCAGCGAGCGGGCCAGCGCAAAGGCTTTGCCACACCATGCGTTGTCGCGCTTCGGCATTGTAGCGCAGTAGTCGCGTATTCGTTGTACGGCAACCTGCGTAATCTGCTTTTTCGACACCTGCCCGAGAAGCGACACAGGGCGAAACAGTTGTTTGTTGACATTTGTGCCGAAACGTATGCGGTATTTGTCGATAAGTTCGTCCACGCTCAAGCCGCTGTCCCCGACAAGAAATTTCATCGTCATCATGGAAGCGTAAGCGTCCTCTTCCGAGTTGTGTTGCTGAAACTCGACGCCTATGTCGGCGGCAATTTTGTTAAGTCCTTTCACGTCCTTATCGCCGCGATACATCTTGTACAGCAGTTGCGAACAGACAAAACGGAAGTCAATCCCGGGCAACTTGTAACGGTCGCAGGCGGCGTTGAGCATACGCACGTCGGCGTCCACGGCGTGTCCCAGCACAAGCGTGCCCTCTGCGGTAAGCAAACGTTTAAGTTCCGGATACACCTCGGCGAAGTCGGGCGAAGCGTCGAGAAGGGCCTTGTCGAGGTGCAGATCTATGCCGACATTTTCCCGTGTGCCGTTCAGGTTGTACTTCGTTTTGGGATTTATCCATATATTGCGGCGCGAAAGCACGTTAAAACTTTCGTCGGCAACAACGACGCCTACGCTGCAAATGCTGCTCGGCATGTACCCGTTCGCCGCCTCTATGTCAAAAGATAAGTATCTCATATAGAATATATTTTAACAAACTAAAGGTTATTTTGCAACAGATTGACGGCACATAGAAGCGCAATGCGTGCGAAAAAGCATTTGCGCGTTAAACTCATCTCTTGATATTGCTTCGCCCTGTGAAATGCAAGGTGTGCAAAAAGCATTTGTTTGTTAAGCGTCAACGCTCATTACGTCAACTTTTCAACAAAAAAAACGACGCCCGATGCGCCGTTTAATTACCCGATTTTGCTTTTCGGATTTTACGATAAGTTATTTTTGGCTTTTGCTGTCGGTATTTTGCTCGTACCCTTTGCAAAATCGTTAAAGTTTTTCTGCAATTTGTAACAAAATTTACGATACGTATTGATTTTTTGACGACAACAGACGTTTCGGACAACATTTCAGTTTGCCGCTCGGACAATATGCGACAAGCAGACTTTTCTTTTTGCGCAGAATAAACTTTGCAGCCACAACAATCTGCCACGAGCCGACGACAATCAGAAACACGCCGAACACCATGCGCAGCACCTTGTTTGCCGTATCGCCTGCGACAAACGCCCCTGCCACGGCGAACACAACCGCAGGCACGGTAAGCCAGCCTATCCCTTTGGTCTTAATCAACTTGTTTTTGGCGTGCAAAATCAGCGCGACCACGCACATCGGCACAAAACTGATAAGATTGGTCGCCTGTATCGTCTTTTGCGGAATGTCGAGAAAACTAAGAAGCGGCACAAGCAACGTACCTCCGCCCATGCCCATTCCGCCTACTATTCCCGCCAGAAATCCGAATAATACCAACAAAAATATCTGCATTTTACCCTCGTTCAACAACCGGAAAAGTCACGTCACTCTACGACTAATTCAACCGCCGCTAACGATTATTGCAAGCGTTACGACGAATAGAGCCTTGGGGATTGATTTTTTTTCGATTATTTCGGGTGATAGCGAGCGAGAGTATACCCACGTGGTAGGGCTTGTACGGTCACTGTCGCTTACCCTACTTACGGCTTCGCCGCGGGAAAGGACATCCCCAAGGTTGTTGGTAGTGACGAAATTAACCCTGTAAAAAACACAAATTCCACACTACGTATGCAAAATTTCGTTACAAACCGCCGCCTTTTTCGCCCGTTTCGTTTGTCGTCACAACACCATACGCACGCCGCCCGCAATCAACACAAGAGCAAATATGATTTTTGCGGCATTGCCCTTGATTTTGTTCAGCAACAACGCTCCCGCCACGCCGCCGACAAACACGCCGATACTTGCGTACAACGTCACGTTCCAATCCACCGCGCCTTTAATGAGGTAAACCACCGCGCTTACAATGGTCAGCGGAAGAATGATAAGCAGTGCCGTCGCCTGGGCGTTTTTCTGCTTGAATCCTGCCAAAGCAAGCAGCGACATCACCACCACGACGCCACCGCCACCGCCCAGAAATCCGTTTACGAAGCCTGCCGCCGCACCTGCAAGCGCAAGCCACCATTTATTTTTATCCGCAGTCATTCCGTTTCCCCCGAAATTACGCTTAAAATTACGCCGCGTATTAGCCGCAAAAGATTGCTTTTTTATTTATTTTGTACTATAATAGCGTTATGTATGTATTCGATACATACTTTTTTGTGCGCCACGAGCGCAAAATACAGAAAAAGGTATTGAAGAAACTATGAGCAAAAAACAAGTTACAACCAAATCGGCACTGTCTGAAAGTACCAAACGTGCCATTTACATTGCGGCAATCATCGCAATCGCAATTGTCATCATTTCGGTATCGCTTGCGTTGATACTCAAACCTACCGAAGTTGTCAAGGCGGACGACTCCGACGTAATCAACAACGAGCCGACCGACACGATCAAGAACGGCACGTTCGAGTCCTGGATAAAAAAGAACCTCGACGAAAGTTACCCTCACCTTGCAAGCAAATGGTGGGCGGCAAAGACTCGCGACAATTCTTCCACGTCCACGACCACTACCACCCTTAAGGAAACACTTGCATGGAGCAGCGACAGCCGCGACGTAAACGGTTACCGCACGGCAAACGACGCAGTGTACGGTGTCATCGACACGTCCGACAAAAAATGGGACACGGTCAAGAGTGACCTTGCCAAACTCGGCGTCGAACTGCCTGCAAATCCCGGCGTACACGAAACCGCCAAGGAAGACGACACCAGCATCTACATGATTGCCGGCAACAAGGAAACCACAATCGGTATTTTGTCCAACAGCTTCAGCGTGTCCGGTGGCAGCTACGTAAAAATTTCCATGTGGGTAAATACGGAACATCTCAACGGAACAGCCAAGATTGCCATACAGGACAACAAGCAGTACAGCGTGGAGCACTCCAAGGAACTGCACCTGACGCAGGAACTGAAGCAAGCAAAGGGCTGGCAGGAAGTTGTGTTTTACGTATTCAACCAGAACACGTCCAAATCCCTGAGAATCATGCTCAGCCTCGGTGACATCTACACCGCCAACGTAAACGGCAGCGGTATCATGTACGTAGACGACGTAACTTACGAAGCGGTATCCTCCAACGAATACAGCCTTCACAAGGACGAAATCAACGCAAAGGTATTTGAGCCGACGGAAAAGGACAGCAAGGCAGAAGCGCTTGTAGCAACCGACATCGCAGGCAATGCTCTTGCCAAGATTTCCTACAAGGATTACCTTGCGGAAGAAGCCGCTCAATACGAAGGCTCGGCATACTCGCCTTTCTTCCCCCGCGAAGACACGGAAGCCAAGTTGTACAAACTGACCAACAACAAGTCCACGGAACCTGTAGGCGTAAGACTGCCGACGCTTAACCTTCAGAAGAGCAACAACTACGACATTCTCGACTGCATCCACCTCAGTTTCAGTCTGCGCGCATACGCTAAATCCGCAAACACCAACGCCAACATCGTTGTAGAAAAGGAAACGGAAAGCGGTAAATTTGAAAAGATCGATTCCGCAAGTGTATCTGTAGAAAACGTGCAGGACATCTCCGCAGCCAGCGCAAACTGCGGTTGGAAACTGTACCACATTTACCTGAAACCGTCCGACTACGGCACACTGGACAAAATCCGCGTAACAATTTACGTAGGTGAATCCACCGTAGGCGAATACAAGTACAACGGCACGCTGTACCTGACCGACGTAATGATGGAAAAGGTTTCCTCTTCCACCTACAGCAGTACTTCCACAAGCAGTGACTCGGTTGTCAAAAAGGCTTCCCTTACCGACCACACTTCCGGCACAAGCGTAACCAACGGCAGTTTCTCCGACACGGACGTAATTTACGGCACGCCCGGCAACTGGACGGCAGTGTTCGGCGGCAGCAACGACATCTTCGTTGACGGCGCTGCAAACACCATCGACGCAACAAGTCTGCCGGCAAGCGCAATCGCAGGCAGCGGCGTAGTACAGGACATCACCGAAGGACGTATCGACGACGACGTTAAAAACGTACTGAAGATCCACACCGAAAACACCGCTTACGGTTACCTGTCCTCTTCCATGAGTCTGTCGGCAGGCAAAGTGTACGTAATCAGCGTACTTGCCAAGACCGAAGCCGGTTCCAAACCGTACATTTATCTTATCGACAATGCGGCAGGTACCGAACGTAAAGACAAGGTAATCGCTTCCATCGAAGACAATGCAGGCAGCAAGGTAATCGATGGCGGCAAGTACTTCTGCGAATCCATCAACGAAGGCGAAGGCTGGACGCGTTACTACTTTGTTGTGGTTACAGGCAGCACGACGCGCAACGTTAAACTTGCCCTTATGAGCGGCGGAATTCTCGGCGACAAACTTCAGACCGGCACCGTTTACTACGACATCGCAATGAAAACGGAAATCGGCGCATACACCGCTACTCAGGAAAACGAAGATGACGAAGTCAAGACCGTTACCTACACCGCCAATGACGGCTACACCGCTTTCGACGAAATGAAGAAGGCAGAAGACATCGGCGCAGACTTCAGTGCAAACACCCTTACCAACGTCAAGGTTGTGGAACCCACCGCCGACGAATGGAAGGAAATCACCAAGGTTGAAAAGAAAGACGACAACAAAGACGACGACAACAAGGATACCGACAACACGACAACCACATCGGACGTCGACCTCGGATTGCTGTTCTCCGTTCTCAGTTCCGTACTTCTTGTTGCGGCACTGGCAGTTGTGGTAGTTGTACGTATCTTCAAAAAGAAGAACTAAAAATCAGTACTCTTCGTTTCAATCAATACAGTAAATAAAAGGACGAAACCGCGCGGTTTCGTCCTTTTTGCTTGTTAAAACTAACTATCCAACGTACTTGTCAAAGTACAATTAAATCTTAGGGTTAATTTAGCAATCACTAATAATTTTTGCGAGTGTGACGACGGCTAATTATACGTTAAACGACACTCACTGTACGTCCAGTACAGTTTCGGTCGTTTGCCTTTAATTATCTCGCCGT
>OLXG01000025.1_pt1 | contig 61825 bp, 51 predicted proteins | sample 1673861 | NCBI WGS metagenome assembly OLXG01 (sample SAMEA103958130, study PRJEB25191) | human gut metagenome | biome: human-associated habitat [ENVO:00009003]; feature: intestine environment [ENVO:2100002]; material: feces | place: Germany | collected 2013/2015
AGTGTAATTATCGGCATATTCAGCCGCTCGCCGCTGTCATTTATTCCTTTGCAGGCGCGGCAAAAAAGCAGTAAAATTACGCAAGAGGACAACGTGAAACGTGTAATCGGATTTGACCCGGGACTTGCAATCGTCGGATACGGCGTGATGGACTACGACGGGGTCAACAACAAAAAAATAGTGGATTACGGCGTGATTACCACCCCGAAAGACGAATCTTTCCCCGTCAGGCTCGCGCTCATTTACGAAGGCGTGACGAAACTTATCGAAACTTACAAGCCCGACGAAATTGCCGTCGAAGAGTTGTTTTTCAACACCAACATTACGACGGGTATCAATGTCGCACACGCAAGGGGCGTGCTGCTGCTTGCCGCAATTCATAGCTGTGGACGGTTGTACGAATACACGCCGCTTCAGATCAAGCAGGCAATGACCGGTTACGGCCGCGCCGACAAAAAACAAATTCAGCAAATGGTAAAGGTGTACCTCGGTTTGTCGTCCGTGCCGAAGCCCGACGACGCTGCCGACGCAATTGCCGTTGCGCTGACCCACATACAGACGGGCGGTTTTACCGACAAATTTTACATCAGATAGACCCTTATCTTAAAAGGAAAACATTATGTTCAATTATATTTACGGCGAAATTGCCGACAAAGACGCGCAAACGGTAACGCTTGACGTAAACGGCATAGGCTTTTGCCTTAACGCAAGCGCGTATACAGTTGCCGTATGCAACATCGGCACCAGACGGAAGTTGTACACCTTTATGCAGGTCAAAGAGGACGACATTTGTCTGTTCGGCTTTGCGACGGTTGAAGAGAGAAATATGTTTTTGCTGTTGACCTCCGTTTCCGGGGTGGGTCCCAAGGTGGCAATCGGCGTACTGTCGGGCATGGATTGCAACAACCTTGCCGCGGCAATTTTCAGCGGTGACACGCGCACCCTTACCAAGGTTAAGGGACTGGGCAAAAAGACCGCCGAGCGCATAGTGCTGGAACTTCGCGAAAAAGTGGTCGTTGACAGCGTGTACATCGGCGCGGGTCAGCAATGTTTCGACTTCGCGACGGAAAAGACCGACGAATTGTCGCCCGACGCTCAAAAAGCGGTGGCTATTTTGTGTTCGCTGGGCAAAACGCCGGTGGACGCGGAAAAACTTGTCAAAGCTGTGGTCAAACTGGGCGCAACCTCCACGGAAGAAATCGTCAACATGTCTTTCAGAATGTAGTTTGCGCTTGCGGCAAATAACGGTATCAATCGGTAAACAAAAATGGAAAATCAATTTTTTACAAGCACGCTTACGGAAAACGAGCGTGACACGGAAAATATTCTTCGCCCCAAAACCCTTGACGACTACGTCGGACAGGACAAAGTGAAGGAAAATATGCGCATTTACATCAAGGCTGCCCTTGCACGCGGCGAAAGCCTTGACCACGTTTTGCTGTACGGTCCCCCGGGACTTGGCAAAACCACCCTTGCGCACATCATTGCCAACGAAATGGGCGTGCCCATCACCGTTACAAGCGGTTCGGCAATCCCCAGCAAATTCGATTTGTCGGCGATTTTGTCCAAACTTAAGCCCGGTGAAGTGCTGTTTATCGACGAAATTCACCGTCTTAACAACAGCCTTGAGGAAATCCTGTACCCTGCAATGGAAGACTACCGCCTTGACTTTGTGGTGGGCAAGGGTCCGTCGGCTACAAGCGTCAACATCAAGTTGGAAAAGTTTACGCTTATCGGCGCAACCACCAAGGCAGGTAACCTTGCCGCGCCCCTGCGCGATCGTTTCGGCGTGCAGATGCGCCTTAACCTGTACAGCCCCGAGCACCTGCAACTGATTGTAAAACACTCGGCAAAAAAACTCGGTTCGGAAATCGACGAACACGCCTGTTACGAAATCGCACGTCGCAGCCGCGGTACGCCGCGTATTGCAAACAGATTGCTTAAACGTGTGCGCGACTTCGCCGACGTCCTTGGCAACGGCAAAATTACCGACATGGTGGTGGCGCACGCAATGAAAGTGATGGAAGTGGACGAACTGGGTTTGGACAGCGTGGACAAAAACATTCTTACCACGATTATCGACAAATTCAGCGGCGGCCCCGTCGGGCTGGATACACTTGCATCGGCAACGGGCGAAGACTCGACCACAATCGAGGACGTATACGAACCGTACCTGTTGCAACTGGGTTTTGTCGCACGCACACCGCGCGGACGTATCTGTATGCCCAACGCCTACAAACATCTTGGACGCAAAATAAGTAAGGAACGCATGGAAATGCTGTCAATTTACGACGACAGTATCGAGGCGGACGAGGACTGATGAAAACAAGTGATTTTTACTATGATTTACCGCAGGAACTGATTGCACAAACGCCGGTGGAACCGCGCGACAGCAGCAGGCTGCTTGTGTACGATCGTAAACAAAAAAGCATAACGCATAAGCATTTTTACGACATTGTGGACTATCTGCACGCAGGTGACGTACTTGTTGTCAACAATACAAAGGTGTTGCCGGCGCGTATTTACGGTACAAAAATTCCGACAGGCGGACACGTAGAATTTCTTCTGCTTAAACGCCTTGACCTTACGCATTGGGAAGTAATACTTAAGCCCGGTCGCATTGCAAAGCCCGGAGCCGAATTCCGCTTTTCCGACGATCTGACCGCCACTGTGGAATCGGTCGGCGAGGACGGCAGTCGCATTGTGGAATTTCACTTCGACGGCGTGTTTGAGGACATTTTGTCGCGCGTCGGCGAAATGCCTTTGCCACCCTACATCAAGGAAAAATTGACGGACAAAACGCGCTACAACACCGTCTACAGCAAAATCGACGGCAGTGCTGCCGCGCCTACGGCAGGCTTGCATTTTACAAAGGAACTTATAGACAAACTTAAGGCAAAGGGCGTAATTTTTGTGGAAGTTTTGTTGCACGTGGGGCTTGGCACCTTCCGCCCCGTCAAGGTGGACGACGTGACAAAACACCATATGCACAGCGAGTTTTACAGCGTCAGCGAGCAAGCGGCAAACGAGATTAACGCCGCCAAAGCCGAAGGGCGCAGGGTAATTTGCGTGGGTACCACAAGCGTACGCACGTTGGAAAGCGCAGCCGACCGCCCAGGACACATTGTTGCGGGCAGCGGAAATACCGACATTTTTATCTATCCGCCGTACAAATACAAAATGGTGGATGCGCTTATCACTAATTTTCACCTGCCGGAAAGTACCCTTATCATGCTTGTGTCGGCACTTTGCAGCCGCGAGGAAATACTTGAGGTGTACAAAGTGGCGGTTGAGGAGCGTTACCGCTTTTTCTCGTTCGGCGACGCTATGTTTATCGAATAACTAAGCGGTTGACTGACGGATTGCTGTATTTTGTCGAAGCGGGCAGAATATGGAAATCGAAGGAAAACACGGTGCGCAAAGCCGTCAATTACGGCAAATTCGTGGTGAGTGTTGACGCTTGCAAACCGGGAAACAACAAGTTGCCATCGGTGCGATGCGCAGAGAGAATACGGACATACGCAGGAAATTGCCAAGCAAAAGAAGGTTTTTACCAATGGAATTTAGTTACGAATTACAACATGTAGACAAACATACGGGGGCGCGCGCAGGCGTGTTTCACACCCCACACGGCGACATCGAAACGCCTATTTTTATGCCTGTCGGCACATGCGCTACCGTCAAGTCGCTGCTACCCAGCACCCTTAAGGAAATCGGTGCGCAAATAATACTCAGCAACACCTACCACCTGTATCTGCGACCTGGCAGCAAACTGGTTGCCGAAGCAGGCGGCTTGCACAAATTCATGAACTGGGACCGTCCGATACTTACCGACAGCGGCGGTTTTCAGGTGTTCAGCCTGGGCGATTTGCGCAAAATTTCCGACAACGGTGTCGTTTTTTCGTCACATATTGACGGAAGTAAACACATTTTTACTCCGGAATCGGTAATGGAAACGGAACACGACCTCGGCGCAGACATCATCATGGCTTTTGACGAGTGCAGCACTTACGGATGTGACAAAAGCTACGCACGGAGCGCAATGAATCGCACCCACAAATGGCTGGACAGATGCGCACACGCGCACACCAACGGCAAACAAATGCTGTTCCCCATCGTACAGGGCAACATGTTTGAAGACTTGCGTACAGAGTCGGCAAAATTTGCTTCGCAGTACGCCGAGTGTGGTATTGCCGTAGGGGGACTGTCCGTCGGTGAGCCGAGTGTCGTAATGTACAACATGCTGGACGTCATCCGTCCGTATCTGCCGGAAAACATGCCGCGCTACCTTATGGGCGTCGGCACGCCGGATTACCTGCTTGAAGGCATCGAACGCGGAATCGACATGTGCGACTGCGTGCTGCCTACCCGTATCGCCCGCAACGGAACGGCATTGACAAGTCACGGCAAGGTGGTTGTCCGCAACGGCGCATACAAGGCGGATTTTTCGCCGCTTGACGACGAATGCGACTGTTACTGCTGCAAAAACTTTACCAAGGCGTACCTCAGACACCTTATCAACTGCAACGAAATACTTGCTGCGGAGTTGCTTAGCATACACAACATTACATTCTTGCTCAAAGTGGTCAAGGACGCCCGCAAAGCTATCTTCGAGGACCGCTTTGCCGACTACAAGCAGGAATTTTACGCCAAGTACTACAACAAGTAAACGATCTGATCGGCTTCGCCCCGTTTGCAAATGCAATGTTTTTTGCACACTCAGGCTTGCATCTGTGCGCGTTGTCCGTAAATACATGTGCGCGTGCGTAAAGTTTTGTATATCATCAGGCACATTGCAGTCTGTTGCGTAAATTACGTTGCCGTCCAAAACCTTAAACAATGTTGAATGTTATTTTGTGTCAAACTTGTTGCGTAAAGGTGAAAAGTAGTGTATAATTAAACCAATCTCGGTCAATGTTTGTTAAACAGACCGAAAAATCTGAAGGAGTACAAATATGCTTGATTTGTTAAACTTTTTGTCCGATGGCGCAAGCGGTGGCAGTTCCGGATCTGCCGGCGGCGCGAATAATTGGGTTATGATTGTCGTGTTTGCCGTGCTTATCGTCGGTATGGTGCTGATGATGATCATTCCGCAACGCAAGCAAAAGAAAGCTCAGGAAGAAATGATGAGCAAACTTAAGGTCGGCTGCGTAATTACTTCCATCGGCGGTATCGTCGGCGAAGTAGTTCAACTGGATGACCAGAACGTATGGATCGAAACGGGCGTTGACGGTAGCAAAACCACAATGAAGTTGCTTCGTCAGGCAATCCACAGCATTGCCCCCGCTCCGGGAAGCGCCGAAGCGGTAGCCGAAGAAAAGGCGGCAAACGACGAAACCGATGAAATTAAGTAATTTAATAGTCTAACACGACAAACCTCCGAATAAACTTACATTGTTCGGAGGTTTTGTTTTGGCTGAAAAGAAATCCGTTGTCCTTGGCGGCGTAAAGGGCGGCTTGCTTGCTTTTGTAATCTGTACCGTGGCGGTACTTGTAACCGCGCTGTTTGCCAAGTGGTTCAATTTGTCGCAAACAACGCTTAATATTGTCGGTCAGGCGGTAAAGGTGGCGGCTGTATTTGCGGCTGTGCTTATTGCTGTCCGCGATGGCGCGTATGTACCGAAGGCATTGCTTGTGGCGGTCGTTTTTTGCATTGCAAGTACCGTTTGCTCGCTTATTGCAGGCGGAAGTTTCAGTTTCGGTCACGTAATGCTGGACCTTGTGATTGCTGTGGCAGCGGCAGTAATTGCCGCTCTTATCAAAAGTAAACGAGCGTAGCTACGCTGTCGATAAACGCAATGCACCCGATATTGAAGTAAATTTTGCGAGTCAACCCTTGTAGTTGGCTCTTTTTAGTTGTCTTTTTGTGCCTTTGCGAGTAAAAATCGGGAAAAATAATTGACTAATTGACGATATACCTTTATAATAGAGTAGTTAATTTAGGCTCACGCCTTAGGCAAAGACAAGGAGGCTCCATAGATGAGTAAGAAGGCATCCGCCATAGTTTTGGTAATTGTGGCGGTAATTGTACTGGCAATCGCATTTTTTGCAGTTTATCCCGTGACCATTTCCTACGGTCAGGACGGTTACAAACAATATCATTCACCGCTTAGTCTTATCCAGACAAGCAGTCTTTATACAGACACCGTAGAAGGCACTTACACGCTTCGTCTTGACAAAGACGTAACTTCCGATACCGTTGTCAAGCAAATCGGCAAAAGACTCGACAATATATACGGTTACTATGCTTGCCCGATTTCCGTAAACGGCGACACGCTTACCCTTACCGTACCCAAGACAGCCAACAGCGAAAAAACTTCTGCGGAAACCGTTCTCGGCAACGTTACCGCAGTAGGCAAGGTGGAAATTCTCAACACGGTAGTAAGCAACAATAACAACAATTCCGCAAAGTACAGTTCTTCGGCAGTTGTAGTAAAAGACGGTCACTTCAAAAGTGTGAAGGCTCGCACATACGCAAGCGGTACAAACACCTACTTTATCGTGGAAATCACCCTCAACGACGAAGGAACAAAGGCGGCTTCCGCTCTCAGCACGGGTACCGCTTACTACGTTGCTCTTGACGAATCTTTGTCCACCTACTGCTACAAAGCAAGCAACAGTCAGATTCAGTTGTATGCGCAATCTCAGGCTCAAAGCAACCTTTACGTAGGTTACCTCAACAGCGGCGCATTGGGCGGAACACTCAGCCTTGACGACACCGTTACTCATACCGGCATCGGCGGACTTATCGTAGCGTGCGCATTTGCGGCAGTTGTCGTTATCGGTTGGATAGTGCTTCTTGCCAAATTCAAGGCTCTGGGTATTGCAGGCATCTACTCGCAACTTATCGTTCTTGTTGTGTTTGTAATTGTTGTAGGTCTTGCTGGCGGTCAGGTGTTCAACACGGCGTCTCTTGTGGGACTTCTGTGCGGTTACGCTCTGATGCTCTACTTCACATACACGCAGTTTGCCGCTATACACGGTTACGCAAGTGAAAAGACATTTGCCAGCGCATGCCATCGTGGTTACGCAGACACCAACAAACTCAACCTTATTGTACACGCCGTGGCGGTAGTGTTGGGCGCCATTATGTGGCTTATCCCCACGCTTGTTACGGCACCTTTCGGCAACATCTTCCTGTACTTGGCTGTGTTGAGTTTCATTGCGACATTCGGTCTCAACCGTCTGTTCGTCAAGGTTGTTGCTCCCTTTATCGAAGGCGCAAGCAAGTAATAGCATATTCAGTTTTTACCAAAAGCCTTCTAAACAATTAGAAGGCTTTTAATGTTTTTTGCGGATTTTGCCTTTTCACTGACCAAAGGGAAAATCCGATATCTATCGCGCGAGTTGAGTAAAATGAAGGAAAAATACGTCAGACGTACACAACCGAATAATACGGAATTTTTGCAAAGCAAAGGGTTTTCGCCTGCGATGGCGGCGGTGGTTGCTTCCCGATGCGTTACCGAGGACAACTACGACGAGTATTTCGGCGACAAACTTTGCTTCCACTCCCCCGAAGAAATGACCAACATGACCGAGGCTGCGGAACTTATACGGCTTTGCATGGAAAACGACGGCAGTGTGCTTATCTGCGGCGACTATGACGCCGACGGCTTGTCGGCTTCGGCATTGCTTTCGTTGTATTTTTCCGACAACGGTATCTTTAACACAGTGCTGATTCCGACGCGCGACGAAGGCTACGGCTTGCACGCCGACGCGGTAATCAATGCGTTTGGCAAACACTTTTATGACCTTGTAATCACGGTGGACTGCGGTATCAGCAACGCCGACGAGGTTGCGCGCATAAGGGACGAACTGGGCGTGGAAGTGATTGTTACCGACCACCACGAACTGCCGGAACAACTTCCCGATTGCATTTGCGTAAACCCCAAAATCGGCTATCCGTTTGCCTACCTGTCCGGTAGCGGCGTTGCCTGGAAACTTGTCGAGGCACTGACGGACAGACAAACGGCAATGCGGTATGTAGACCTGGCTTCAATCGGCACAATCGGCGATATCATGCCGATGCAGGACGAAAACCGCGCCATTGTCAAAAGTGCCATCGCCAACTGGAACCACAAGGGACTGCGCAAACTCGGCGAACTGAGCAAATGTCCGCAAACTCTCACTTCAACGGACATTGCCATGCGCATTGTGCCAAAAATCAACGCCGCAGGGCGCATAGGCGACCCGTATGCCGCACTGGAATTGCTTCTTATGCGTGACAAGGTTGACACAGCCTCCTGCGAAAAACTGCTTGCCATGAACGACACACGCAAGGAATACCTTGACGACATCGTTGCCGAAGCGGACAAAATGATTGACCCCGAAGAGGTGCGTAAACAGCGCATAGTGTATCTTGCGGGCAACAAGTGGCAGCACGGACTACTGGGCATTGCCGCGGCAAAATACAAGGAAAAGTATTACGTGCCCGCCGTTGTTATGACAGACGACGGCGACAACTACGTCGGCTCGGCACGTGGTATAGACGAAGTGGATTTGTTTGACGCCTTCCGTCGGTGCAAAGATTTGCTTGTCAAGTTCGGCGGACACAAGGCCTCCGTCGGCTTTACCGTGGCAAAAGAAAACGTCGACGCGCTCGGCAAGGCTTTGTCCGCTGTCTTTTGTGAACTGCCCGAAGAGGTGTTTGTCAAAAACGTTTACTACGACGTGGAAATCGGTGATGACGCGACGGTGCAGGAAGTGTACAAACTGCAGAATTTTTTGCAACCGATGTTGCCGCAGGACAAGATTTTGTGCCGCGTGCGCGATTCGGTAAAGTTTGCCAACAGTTTCGGCAAGGACGGCGCACACCTTTCTGTGACTCTCGCAAGCGGACTGGAAGTAAAGGGCTTTTTCAAGTACGGCGTACTTGCGCCCTACATCAAGCACGGCGCGAACGTTGACCTTGTGTGCGGTGTGGATATGGACAGTTACACGCACAACGTGACGGGCATCGTCGAAGACATGACCCTTGTCAACAGCGTATGCTTCGACGACTTTTACAAACTCAATTTTGTCAAAAACTGCGTTTGCGACGAAGCCGCTGACGTAACTTTCGACAAAGTCGCGGCGGACGGAGCAAATTCCGTCTGTGTGGTATTTGATGATTACGAAACTTACCTTGCAAACGTCGACAAACTCTGTTTGCAGGATTACGCCGTGGATATATTTTTCAAAAATGCCGACAATTCTCACGTGGCGGTAATTTCGCCGCTGCCCGATTACGACTACTCGGGCTTTGAAAAGGTGGTGTATTGCCACGGTTTTTCGGCGCACCTTGCCGTTCCCGACGGCACTGCATTTGTGCAGACGGAACCCGCCAACAAGGATTTGTACACAGTCGGGCTTACGCGCAACGTATGCACATGCGCATATTCCGCTCTTCGCAAAAAGGGCGATTACGACAGCATAAAAAGCGTGTACGACAAGCAGCTTCTCGGCAAAATCACCTATCCGCAATACGTTGCGGCGTTGCGTGTGTTCGGGCAGTTGGGACTTGTTGAAATTGTCGACCAATACACGGTCCTGTTCAACAACGGTGCTCGTGCCGAACTGGACGATTCGGAAATTTACAGACTGATGAAGAGCGAAGAATGACGGGCAAACTTGCCACGCGCTTTTTGTTGTTTAACGGAGAAAAACATGTATACGGAAAAGGAACCTGCCGAGGTTACGATACAAAACTTTTTAAGTAAGGTCAAGCATTACTACCATGCGGCAGACGTAAACAAAATAAATGACGCTTTCGAGGTGGCAAACAAGGCGCACCAAGGGCAATTTCGTGCCAGCGGTCGCCCGTATATTACCCACCCGACGATTGTTGCGGACACCCTTATCGACCTCGGTATGGACGTGTCCACAATTTGCGCCGCCCTTTTGCACGATACGGTAGAGGACACCTACGTAACCGACGAGGACTTACGTAAGCGTTTCGGCGACGAAATTGCCGACCTTGTCGCGGGCGTAACCAAATTGGAAAAAATCACCTTCCACGACAAGGAAGAGGAACAAGCGGAAAATATGCGTAAGATGTTTTTTGCAATGGCAAAGGACATCCGCGTTATGCTTATCAAACTGTCTGACCGCCTGCACAACATGCGCAGTCTGCAATACATGATTCCCGAAAAGCAACAACGCACGGCAAAGGAAACATTGGAAATCTTCGCGCCGATTGCAGGCAGACTCGGTATGTCGCAAATCAAGTGCGAGCTGGAAGACCTGTGCCTTAAGTATCTCGATCCCGACGCATACTTCGGTATTGCCGAAGGTATCGCCCTCAAAAAGCAGGAACGTGACGAAATAGTAAACGACTTTATCGGGCAGGTGCGCGTCGAACTTGCCAAAGCAGGCATAGAAGACTTTGATATTTACGGTCGCGTCAAACACCTGTACAGCATTTACCGCAAGATGCAGAAACAGCACAAAACACTGGACCAGATATATGACCTGACGGCAGTGCGCGTGATTGTCGATTCGATAAAGGACTGCTACGCCGTGCTGGGCGCAATCCACGCAAAGTGGAAGCCGATGCCCGGCCGCTTCAAGGACTACATCGCCGTCCCCAAGCCCAACCTGTACCAATCGTTGCATACGACGGTGTTTATCGAGTTTGAGGGGCACAGTTACCCCATCGAAGTGCAGATCCGTACCCACGAAATGCACAAAGTGGCTGAATACGGTATCGCGGCGCACTGGAAGTATAAGGAAGGAATTGCCGGCGTGACGTCAATGGACGACAAACTGCGCTGGGTCAAGGAAGTGCTTAGTTACAACGACGATTTCCGCGACAGTAAGGAATTTCTTGACCTCATACGCAAGGATATCAGCAACACCAACGAAGTGTACGTGTTTACCCCAAACGGCGACGTAAAGGTTCTGTCGGCAGGTGCAAACGCACTCGACTTTGCCTACGCGATACACAGCCAGGTGGGCAACAAGTGCGTAGGCGTAAAGGTAAACAACAAAATAGTACCGCTCAGCACGCCGCTGAACACCGGTGACACGGTGGAAGTCCTTACCAACCCCAATGCAAAGGGGCCGTCACGCGACTGGATAAAAATTGCCACAACGCCGTCGGCAAAGGCAAAAATCAGGCAGTTTTTCAAGCGCGAGCTTAAGGAAGAATACATCCGCACCGGAAAATCCATGGTGGAACGCGACTGTAAACACCGCGGATTTCTGCCGTCGGATTTGCTTACCCCTGACGCAATTGCCGCCGCATGCGAACGTTACATGTTCAACGACATCGACGAAATGTACGCCGCGGTAGGTTACGGAAGCATAGGGCTCAGCGCAGTCATGAGCAAGCTGATTGCCGGCAACAAACAACTGCAGGAACGCTTCCGCAAGCAACAAAACGATCGCAAGCGTAAAAACGGCACCTCGCGTGAAAATGCCGTGGTGGTGAAAGGCATGGACGACCTGCTGGTACGTTTTGCCAAGTGTTGTTCGCCGGTACCCGGGGACGACATCGTAGGTTACATTTCGCGCGGTCGTGGCATTTGCGTGCACCGTGCCGATTGCCCGTCGGTAAAAGGCATGGAAAAGGAACGTCTTGTCGAGGCAAGCTGGGTGCAGACCGAGGGTGCGTCGGCAACGTTTGTGGCTACAATCGAGATTATTGCCGATGACAAGGGCGACATTTTTGCGGAAATCACCAAGGCTATTGTCAACGAAGGTCTGCCGATGGTGGGTATCAACGCCCGTAAGGACAAAAAGGGCAATGCAGTCGCTACGGTGTCTGTCGAAATTACCAACCACGATCAAGTTGCGCAACTTATGAAAAAGATGCTTACCATACCTGCCGTTATCAACGTGTATCGTACTCATGGTTAAAATAAAAGTTATTTCTCAGGGCGTAATGCCCACCAACTGCATAGTGGTGTCCGAGGGAACAAATGCCGTTGTTGTCGATCCTCCTTTCGGATGCGAGGACGTAATCAAATACCTTGCAAACAACGGCTTGATCCTTACTGCGGTACTTCTTACGCACGGACACTTCGACCACTGTGGCGGCGTAAATCAGCTGCTTAGCCGTCTTAACGCCGACGTACCTGTGTATATTCATCGTAGCGACCTTTACCTTGCGCACAACGCTGCAAACAATCCGTGGGGAGTAGTTTGCGACAACTGCTACCCGACCGACAACCTTGCCGAGGGGGAACTGACGATTGCCGGAATGCGCTTTTATGTGCTGGAAACGCCGGGACATACGACGGGTAGCGTGGTATTTCTTGTTGAGGACTACATGCTGAGCGGCGACACTCTTATGGCACGCAGCGTGGGACGCACGGACTTTGCCGAAAGCAACCCGTATCTTATGCGCGGCTCGCTGAACAAAATCAAACTTCTTGGCAAAAACTACATTGTGTTGCCTGGTCACGGCGGTCAGACAACGCTGCAATTTGAAAAGGAACACAACGTGTATCTGAAATGAAACTGTACACTAACTTTATTTATCCGACGGAAGTGCATGACGTAGTCAAACTGTTTCTGGACGGCGTTGTTTTAAGCGAAGACGGAAGCGGTGACATCACTCTTGTGGAGTACGTCGATGACACAAAATTCAAATACGTATCGACTTTTTTTGCACGAGTTGCGCAAACCGAAGTGGACACGGCAGGTCTTGACGAACTTCAGCAGGTGCGTCTTCGCAAACGTTTTGCAAAGGTTTGCATGTATGATTTGCTTGTAAAAGTTACCGGCAAACACATGCCCTGGGGCAGCCTTACGGGCATTCGCCCTACCAAACTTGCGCGGCAACTTGCGGCGGAAGGACAAGATTGGCAACAAACTTTCAGAGGACTACTGGATGTGTCGGAACAAAAGACAAATCTTGTCGCCGATATTCTTGCCGAGCAGGGCGATTTGTACGGTTACCGCACAAATACCGCCGACATGTACGTGGGTATACCTTTTTGCGTAAGCAGATGCAGTTACTGCAGTTTTACAAGCGGCGAAATCGGCAAAATGAAAAAATACGTTTTGCCTTATGTTGCGGAACTAAAAAGGGAACTTGCCGTAACGCTGAAGTTTGCCGAGGACAAGGGCATTACGCTTCGCAATGTGTACTTCGGCGGTGGTACGCCTACGTCGCTTTCGGCGGCGCAACTTGACGAGATTTTGTCCGTCATCGACGTCACTCCTACGGAATATACCGTTGAGGCAGGTCGCCCCGACACGATAGACAAGGACAAACTGGACGTACTGGCGGCGCATGGTGTAAACCGTATATCCATCAATCCGCAGACATTCAATCAGTCGGCGCTGGATACAATCGGGCGCAAACATACCGTTGCCGACATCTACGACAAGTACAACCTTGCACGCAAGTATGACTTCGCGATCAACATGGACCTGATTGCAGGGCTGCCCGGCGAAACTTACGAAATGTTTTGTCACAGCGTGGAATGTGCCGTTGCGTGCGGCGCGGACAACATCACGGTGCACACGCTCGCGCTTAAACACGGCAGTGCTCTCAAGGAACAAAACTTTGCGCAAGGACAAAGTCCCGTCGCGAAAATGGTGGAATTTGCCCATGCCGCACTGTACGCCGCAGGATACATTCCGTACTATATGTACAGACAAAAGTACATGTCGGACAACCTTGAAAACGTCGGTTTTACCAAGCCCGGCAAGCCGTGTCTGTACAACATCGACATTATGGAAGAGATTTCCGACATTATCGCATGCGGAACCAACGCCATAAGCAAGCGCATTTCCGTCGAACAAAACCGTATCGAACGTGCCGCCAACCCCAAGGACGTGATTACCTACATCGAGCGGCTGGACGACTTTCTGCAGAAGAAATTTGAACTTTTCAGCTAAAAATGTCGCGCGGAAAATGTCGCTGCCTTTTAAGCAATAAAAGGGTTCGTTGCGCGTGCGAGCAATCCGGCGGAAGTATTCCTTTCGTCTTTTATTACATCTCGTAATGAAATATTTGTAACAAAACGACAACCGAACAAACGACCTTTTACATTCATTCACAAAAAAAAGACAATGAAACAATCGAAGCAACGCACACGTACAGCCGACGACGTTAAACGCCGTCTTATACGCAAAATAGTAGTCTTTGTAAGCCTTGCGCTTGTGTTTATGTTTTTGTGCATTCTGCGCGGAAACGAGCAAATCGCCGAAGCCTTTACAAGGACGGTTTCGCGCGCCTGGGTAGCGGTGTTCGGCACGCTGTTTTCGTGGATTCCGTGCAGCATTTACGAATTGTTTCTGATTGTGGCAATTCTTGCCGCAATATGCGCGGTTGTATTTATCATAGTCGCGCTTTGCAAAAAGAAGTTTGTGTGCGTGTTTTCGCTGCTACTGTCCGTAGGCATTTTTGCCTTTGCGTTCCTCAGTGTGTACACGACAAGTGCGTCTTTCGCTTACGACCGTGCGCCCCTACCCAAGGCGGTGTACAGCCGCCAAAACCCCGAATCGTTTACTCGCGAGCAGGCAATAGACATGGCTGCAAACATCGTTAAGGCTACAAACGAGGCATACAGGGCAACGGAACACGACGAAAACGGCAACATTGTTTTGCCGAGTATTGCCGAGATACGCGCAGACCTGGCTGAAGAGTACAAACGACTTGACGAGCCGCTGTACGAGGGGTATTTTTCAAGTTACGACCCTGCGGTCAAAAAAATTGTGAACAGCCGCATAATGAGCGAAATGCACATCGTGGGTGTGTTTTTTGCCCCGACGGGAGAAGCCAACATAAACGGCGTTGAAAAGAACTTCAATCTTCCGCATACGATGGCACACGAAATGGCGCACGGCAAGGGCGTTATGCGTGAAAACGAAGCCAACTTGGTGGCAAGTTATCTGCTTCTTACAAGCAGCAAACCTTATCTCAGATACAGTGCACTGATGAAGGTATTGAACTCGGCAATAAGCCTTGTGGGCATGTACCCTGACACAAACGACACGGTTAAATTGCTGTCGGCAAGTATCGACAGGGGCATACTTGCGGAACGCTCCAACTACAACAAACTATGGTCACAGTTTACGCTTGTCGGCGACATCGGCGACTGGTTCAACGACTTGTATCTGAAGTTTAACAAGCAGACGGGCAGCGACAGTTACTACAAGCCGGGACAAAGCGAAGATACTGACCAAAAAGATAACGACGGCGAAATAATAAAGATTATTGTAAGTTTCAGCGACACGCAGGATTTGCTTGTAATGTTGTACAACCGCGGTGTGCTGTAAAAGCACGCGTCGAAATGTGCCGCGCTGTGGATGTAACAGGGCTTTTTTTCAACTTGCCGCATGGCTGTAAATTGCCTTATTGCAGTATGCGGTGGCGGCAGAAACACGCATTTTGATTGAACTGCCCGAATGTGTTTGACGTTGTGTAATCGCGCGGAAAAATCGTCAAAAAAAATCCAAAAAAAATGTAAAAAATGTCGGTAAAAAAGTTGACACTTTTCGCCATATGAAGTATAATGAGTAGGCTGTTGAAGCGCGGGTGTAGTTCAATGGTAGAATACCAGCCTTCCAAGCTGGCTGCGTGGGTCCGATTCCCATCACCCGCTCCAAACTACAAGTTTGCCTGTGCCTGTAGCTCAGCAGGATAGAGCAACGGCCTTCTAAGCCGTTTGTCGGGGGTTCGAATCCCTTCAGGCACGCCAATTATGGTGGGCTTAGCTCAGCTGGTTAGAGTGCCAGATTGTGACTCTGGAGGTCATGGGTTCGATTCCCATAGCTCACCCCATTATTTGTAGGGGTATAGCCAAGCGGTAAGGCATCAGACTTTGACTCTGACATCTCGTAGGTTCAAATCCTGCTACCCCTGCCAACCATGACCCATTAGCTCAGTCGGTAGAGCACATGACTTTTAATCATGGTGTCCCGCGTTCGAATCGCGGATGGGTCACCAATATTAAAAGACACAGGCAATCGGACGTCAACTTAATATGCATCTTTAGCTCAGTTGGTAGAGCAACTGACTCTTAATCAGTGGGTCCAGGGTTCGAGTCCCTGAAGGTGTACCAATTACTTGTTTCGTGCGGATATGGCGGAATTGGCAGACGCGCTAGACTTAGGATCTAGTGTCTTCGACGTGGGGGTTCAAGTCCCTTTATCCGCACCAGCAAAACAAACTTCAACAGCAAGCATAGTTTACTATGCGGGAGTGGCTCAGTGGTAGAGCGCTGCCTTGCCAAGGCAGATATCGCGGGTCCGAATCCCGTCTCCCGCTCCATGCCTCGTTATCGCAAGATAGCGAGGCTTTTTACATCCGTAATTCGGACCCGCGTGGATCGCGGGAACCCCCGAATCCCGTCTTTGCCATGGCCTGTTGTTGCAGGGCAGTGAGGTTTTTACATCCGTAATTCGGAACCGCGTGGATCGCGGGAACCCCCGAATCCCGTTCCCGCCCATGACTTGTTGCTGCAAGATAGTGGGGGCTTTTTACATCCGTGATTCGGGTGAAAATTGATACAATTACATTGGAAAAACGTAAAATATAAACTACTATTACACGCATAGTATATCGAAAATAGGGAAAAATGAACAATGAAGTACAAGTTTTTACTGTTTGATGCAGACAATACGATACTCGATTTCGACAAGGCGGAGGACAATGCTTTGGCGGCAGCCCTGCAAAAACACGGTTTGCCGTTTGACAATCACGTACTGGCAACCTACCGCAAAAACAATATCTACATGTGGGAACAATTGGAATTGGGACTTGCGGACAAACGCACTGTTTGCGACAAACGCTTCTTGCTGACGTTTGAGGAGCTTGGATGGAATGTGTCCGACGAAGAGTTTCACTCAATCACTGCGGAATACGAAGAAGGGCTTCACCACGGGTTTGACGTAATAGAGCACGCCGACGAGGTGCTTACCGCGCTTGCCGCAAACGGTCACAAGTTGTACCTTGTCAGTAACGGCATTTTGTCGGTACAGACGGCTCGCCTTGCCGGAAGCGGAATGGGCAAGCATTTTCCCGTGCGTTTCATAAGCGAGGAAGTTGGCGTGCCCAAGCCTGCAAAGGAATTTTTCGATTTTGCATTTGCCCACATTGACGGCTTTGACCCGAGCAGTGCGCTTGTTGTCGGCGACAGTTTGACCAGCGACATCAAGGGCGGCAAAAATGCAGGCGTTGCAACCTGTTGGTTCAATCCCAAGCACCTGCCCAACACAAAAGGCATTGTCCCCGATTACGAAATCGACGATCTGAGAAAATTGTTTGAAATAGTGTAAAGTAAAACGCTCGCCGCATTCAATGTGCAGTGAGCGTTTTTTTTGTAGTTACGGTAAAGTTCAATAATAAAGTTTTTAATTCAGGTTTTTACAAATAAAAACCGACGATAACTCGCCCGGAATTTTGGACAAATCATATTGTCGAAATGTCATGCCGAGCGTGGTTGCCCTGTGTCAAAAGTAATTGAAAGATGTCTTGCCTGAGGCGTTTCTTCAGGCTGATTACCTTTGTTGCAACAATGTATAGTTTTTTTTTCTGCAAAAAGACTTTTTGCCACGGGTTACGGCAAATATTTTCATTCTTAATTACGTCAAAGACGTTCAAATCGGGGTTCTGTTTGTCTTTTTTACAACTTTGCCAGCAAATTGGCAAGGGCGCGTCCTCGATGGCTTACGGCGTTTTTCTCTTCGGCAGTGGCTTCGGCAAAACTTTTTCCAAGGTCGTCGCTGTAAAACAAACTGTCATACCCGAAACCGCCGTTTCCTGCTTCGGCAAGTAAAATTTTGCCGTCGACTCGTCCTTCGGCTGTCACGACTTTACCGTCCGGGTACAGCAACACAACGGCGGTACCGAAGTGAGCGGTGCGGTTTGTTTTGCCGTAAAGCGCACGCAGCAGTTTCGCGCGGTTGCCTGCGTTGTCGTGGTTGCCTGCGTATCGTGCCGAGTGCACGCCGGGTGCGCCGCCCAAAGCGTCTACGCACAGTCCCGTATCGTCGGCAAGCACTGGGAAATCGGTGTATTTTGCGATTTCGCGTGCCTTAATCATGGCATTTTCGGCAAAGGTGGCTCCGTTTTCTTCGGGGTCGCAAACAATGCCTGCTTCTTCAAGTGAAAGTATCTGCTCAAACTTGCCGCCGAGTATTTGTTTTATTTCGGCAATTTTGTGCGCGTTGTTGCTGGCAATTACTAATTTCATCTGTGTGTCCTTTTGCGTTGTCGGGGCTCGGCGTTCAATCGTCGCTTGTCCCTTTGGCGGCTTCGTCGTCGTTCCAGAATTGGATATTCGGGTTTTGCACCGTCAGAATGGCTTTCATTTGCTCGTATTTTTTTGGCGAAATTGCAATACGCGCAATCACCGGGTCGGGTCCTTTCCAAAGGTAACTGACGTACATTTTGCCGTCCTTGATTACGATGTTGAGAATTTTGCCGATTTCGATTCTGCCGCCGAGCATATCCCAGAATGCTATTTTTAGTTGCAAGTGAGTGTTTGTCACTTTGTAGTGAATGGTGGCAAAAAGTATCGACAGCAGCGCGGAAACGGGGCAAAAGCCTACCAAGACGCGTGCCTGGCCGACAAAAATGCCTGCGACGTTTACGCCGAACATTACCAGCGCGCCGCACACAAGCCCGACAACGGAAACTGCCGCCATCGTCCACAAAATTATGTCAATTACGGGTGAAAATTTAGCGTTGAATCTCATAAAATAAGTATATCACATTTTTTTTCGGCGGTAAACCCTTTTGTTGAAGATTGTATCGGGCTGCCTTTGTCGGTTTCACGTTGGTTTCGTGGCGTTGCCGTCGCAAAAAAAAGTAAACGTAAATTTTGGGGTACGGTTTTGCAACAAATAAACTTGCACGCGATTGTGCAGAATGCGCTTGCGCTTAAAAAACGCGTTGGCGTTCCGCTGGTTGCCGTTGTCAAAAACGACGCATACGGGCACGGGTTGGTGCGTGTGGCAAACGTCCTGCGCGACGTGGTTGACGGCTTTGCCGTGGCGACGGTTGACGAAGCGTTGAAAATCGCCGATACGGGCGTTGAAACAATGATTTTGTTGCCCTGTCTGACCGAAGCCGAACTTACCGTTGCAAGCAAACGCGGCTTTGTCGTCACGTTGTCGGACTTTCCGTCGCTTTCCCTTGCCGAACGGTGCGGCTTGCCTCTCGCAGTTCAGATAAAGGTTGACAGCGGTATGTCACGTCTCGGATTTTCGGCAAAGCAACTGCCTGCGGCAGTCGGACGAATCGCAGCTAACAAAAATTTTGACGTGCGAGGCGTGTTCAGTCACTTTTGGGGAACAGACAAAGCCGACTGCGACAAACAACTTGCCGAGTTTTTGCCCTGCGCCGATTACTTGCAGCAAGCGGTCGGGCACACCGTGACAAAGCATATGGCAAACACCAACGCGGCACTGCAAGGCGAAAAATATCGCCTTGACGCGGTGAGAGTGGGTGTAGGCTTGTACGGCTACGGTGCGGACTTCCTTACCCCTGCAAAAACGGTTACGGCAAGGGTAATTGCTTCGCGTCTTGTTGCGCCGGGGTGCGCCGTCGGTTACGACGCTGTATTTCGTCCGACGGTTGCCACAAACCTTGCGGTACTCAATATCGGCTACGCACAGGGGCTTCCGCGGGTGCTTGTGGGGCAAAACGTGGTTGTGTCCGGGCATACTGCTCGCATTGTGGCAGTGTGTATGGGTATGACGATTTGCGACACAGGCAACTTCCGCTCAGCGGTCGGCGACGAGGCAATTTTGCTTGGCAACGGAGTAAATCCGTCTGATTGCGACACAATTGTTTATGAATTGTTGTGTAATTTGCGCTGATGGTGTACAATATCTGTATGAGAATCATCACCGGTATTTACAAGGGGCGCAAACTGGTTGCCCCGAAAAGCGACACACGCCCGACCCTCGACCGTGCAAAGGAAACATTGTTCAACATGCTGGGCGACCTTGACGGCTGCACTGTGCTAGACCTGTTTGCAGGCAGCGGACAGATCGCGCTGGAGTGCCTGAGCCGTGGTGCAAAGCGCGCGGTAATGTGCGACAACGGACGTGACGCGCAGACGGCAATCAACGAAAATTTCGCAAAGCTGGGTATTGTGCCTGAACTGTACAGGTGCGACTACGCGCAATGTCTGCATGCGCTGGCGGGCGTAAAGTTTGACCTTGTGTACCTTGACCCGCCATACAAAAGCGATGTGTATGCACCTGCCGTTGAGCTGCTTTGCAAACAAAAAATGCTTGCAGGCGGCGCAACCGTGGTGTGCGAACATTCCGCGGACGTTGCCATTCCCGACAAAATGTCGTCGCTTGCTTTGTACAAACGGCGCAAAGTCGGCACGGTGGTGTTTTCGTTTTATCGCGATGACAAAGAAAACTTGCCCGAAAAGGAGTAAAAATGCAAATCGGAATTTTTGCAGGATCGTTTTGCCCTGTTACGATAGGTCACGTTGACGCAATCAGGCGCGCAGCCTCGTTGTGCGACAAATTGTATGTCGTGGTCGGCGTAAACATCGGTAAAAAATATGCTATGAGCGACGATGATCGCCTTGCCGCCGTAAAAGCCGCAACGGCAAAAATCGCAAATGTCGAGTGCGTGCTGCACCGCGGACTGCTTGTCGATTTCTGCAAGTCGGTAAACGCAAACGTAATGTACAAGGTGGTGCGCGGCGCGGACGAGTTGTCCGAAGTGACGACGCTTGTTGACATCAACCGCGACATGTGGGAGGGCGAAACGGTGTTTATCGTTGCCGACCGCAACATGCGCCACGTGTCGGCTTCGCTTGTAAGGGAACTTGCTGCGTTTGGCAAAGATTACTCGGCGTACGTGCCCGAAGCCGCGCTTGAAATTGTAAAGCGCAGTTTTTAGACGAGCATTGCCGCTACTCAAAGAAAAAAATGTACAAAATAATTAAAGATCTACCTTCTGTTGCGGACATTGTCGGCATGTTGCCCGTCAGCGACAAACTTGCCGCGCGTAAAGCCGCCTTCGACGAAGAGATAAAACAAAATATAAAAACGCGTAAACGCCTGACCGTTGTTTGCGGACCTTGTGCCGCCGACAACGTTGACGCTGTCGCCGAGTACGTGCGCAAACTAAAGAAAATTGCCGATGATTTGCCTAATCTGCTGGTTGTTGCGCGCATTTACACAAGCAAACCCCACAGCGACGGCACGGGTTACAACGGCATTATGTTTGGCGACGGCGACATGACAAAGGGCTTGCTCGATTGTCGCAAAATGATGCTGGACTGCCTTGACGTCGGTTTGCCTGTTGCCGACGAAGTGTTGTACCCCGACATGTTTCCCTATGTTGCCGACCTTGTAAGTTACGCCTTTATCGGCGCACGCAGCAGCGAAGATTCCATTCATCGCGGCGTTGCTTCCGCACTGGACATTGCCTGCGGCGTTAAAAACGGTACCGACGGCGAAATCGCGAAGGCGGTAGACTCCCTTTACGCGGTGGCACACCCTTGCACATTCCCTGTCTGCGGCAAGTGCGTTACCACAAGCGGCAACGAATACGCGCACATCGTGCTTCGCGGTGGCTACACATGGCAGTGCTGGGGCAACATCGACCGCACTCACGTATGCATCGCAAAAAGTCTGCTTGCCAAAAAGGGGCTTAACGGCTTCGTGATGGCGGACTTGTCGCACGCCAACAGTTGCAAGATGGCAAAAAATCAGATTAACAACGCTCGCATGGTTGCGACAAACGAATTTGTCGACGGCGTAATGGCGGAAAGTTACCTTTACGGCGGCAACGGCGGCGGCTACGGTGTGTCGCAGACCGACGAATGTCTGGGTATCGACGATACTGCCGAATTGCTGAAAATCCTTAGCGACGGTTTTGCGGAAAGACGGTAGCGCGTAGTGCAAGGCAGGTTGGCGTGACTGAAACGTCTGCGTGTATTGAAACGTCTGCGTGTCGAGAAAAAAATAGTGGGTTAATCAAGAGACATGCGGATTACTACATTAAAAACGCAGTAAACAATCCGCTAAGCCGTTGGCTTAATTTATTCACGAAATACTAAATGAAAAACGACATTTGCCTGTCAAAGGTAAACGTCGTTTTTTTTTTAAGTACCGTTTTTCGGTAAGGTTGTTTGAAGTAATTTTGGTTGGCATCTTACTTTGCGCCGCGTTGGTTGCGTTTGCCGGACAGGTTGAAATAGACGACTATCGGCACAGCCAGGAGCGACAGCAAAATCGACTTCCAGATGTTTTCGTCGCGGAAAACGTTGACGGAAAACAACGTCAACAGTATCGGCACTATTTGTTCGTTTATGCTTTTGCGGAAAATAAAGCCCGTGTCGCGGTCCACTTTTACGACGGCGTTAAGCCGTGTAATCCCCAGTTGCTTGCGCAGGTGCACCGGTATCCCGATGGCATTGTTGATGTTTATCGGCAGATTTTCCTTGTAAAACATGTCATTGTCGTCTATTTCCAGTACGGCAACGGACAGTGATTTGTTTTTGTGGCGGAGAATTACCCTGTCCATGTTGTCTATCCCCAGCAGTTTCATGTTGGAATTGCTCATGCGCACGACGTCGGAACCCTCGTCGGTGTCGTAGGGGCGTCGGCAAACAAGCGGCATGGTGCTTTTGCCTACAAAAAAGTCGGCAAGACGTGACCAGAAGCGGTGCGGTTTGTTGTTGAAAGATTGCAGCACCGGGCGGATGGTAAGGTTTGTCGGCAGATACTTTTCGACGAGTTTATTCAGGGCGCGAGTGGCTTCGTAGGGCAGATCATCCGCGAGCATGCGAGTTTCGGGGTCGTAGCCACGGCTGAAAAGTTTCTGTTCTTCCTTGTCGATTTTGGTTGCTGCTTTCAGTTTGTCGTACAGGTGTTGCGGCAGATACAGCGGCGTTTGCAGTCCAAGGTAAGTACGTTGCTTTTTGTTGAGCAAAATTTCACCCTTAGCAAGTTTGCCGTCGACTTTGATATGGTCGCGCTTTACAATCATTTCTTCGCCGGTGTAGCCGTTTGAAATTGACAGCAATCTGAAGTTGGACATACTGCCCGCAACCACGTCGTAGTCCGGGCGGGACATCACGATGTAGTCGTTTTTGATAAAGTCGATTTTTTGTACGGTAACTTTGCTTGCGACAACAGTTTTGTTTGTAAGCAAAGTCAGCGTGATTTTGTCATTCGCGGCATCGTCAATGCCAAGCCACTCGGCGACGTAATTGGATATTTTGATTTTGTCGTCACCTATGTCTGCTTTTGCCGCGACAACGTCCGTGTACATTCCGTTTGAACGGTTCAACAGCGTAAGCGGTGCGCCGTCAAGTTTGTCCATATTGCTTGCCGACAGCGAAATTGTGTTGAGTACGTCGCTCGAACGTTTTGCAATGCCTGCGCAACTCAACTCGGAAAAAACGGAAAGTTGCTCGTCGTTTGTCCTGCCGCGACAGGAAATGCACACTTTGTTGTCGTCCGTTACGGTTATTTTTGTCGGTTGTTTACTCATTTGCGCCCTCTTGTCTGTTGTAAAGTGTAATTATGCTTTTCAGCGCGTCGTAAACGCCGTCGAGGTTGTAGGTGGGGTACTTCTCTATCAGCAGGTTGCTGTTAAGTTCCAGCTGTAATGTCGGTATTCCGCAATTTACTCGGATAAAAGACGAAACAGTGTTTTGCCCTGCCCCCTTGAAGATAAAATCCACCTTGACAGGCGTGATGTTGCGGCTTTCAAATTCGCTCACGATTTGCGCGACAAAGTTGTCGTCGGCAAAGTTTACTTTGTCGGCGGTGCCGATATCGGCGGCGATGTCACGCTCGGGCGCAAGTTGGTGCAGGTCAATAAGTAGCCTGATGTTGCCGTGAGCGTTGATGTACTGCGCAAGGCTTTGTTTGTACGGACTTACTTCGTCAAAGTTGGCGTCGTCGTTGTCGTTAAACGTTTTTACAATGACCGGCACATGCAACTCGTCGTGCAATTTCAGCGCAAGCACGCCCGTTTGCGGCTCGGCAAAGCGCATTTGTCCGTTGCGCAGGTGCTCTACGTTGTGCGGTGCGGAAAGCATAACCGCGCCGTAGCCGTCAAAAATTTCAAATGAATCGTTTTTTTGTTTCATACCGACAGTATAACAAAAAATCCGCACTAAATCAAGGCAATGCGCCAATTTAGTGCGGTTATATTTTGTTGAGAGATTTTTTTTGTTTAGTACAGTGAGTGTCGTTTAACGCATAATTAGCCGCCGTCATACTCGCAAAAATTATTAGTGATGACTAAATTAACCGTAGGGTTTCCATTGTCATTACTAATCATTTTGGGCACCCGCGCGTACACGATCAGAGTTACAGCCGTAAACTATTTCAGGCAATAAACTAATAGTGGTCAAGCCTCGGCTTGTGGCACCCGCGCGTGCACGATCAGAATTACAGCCGTAAACTATTTCAGGCAATAAGTTAATAGTAGTCAAGCCTCGGCTTGTGGCAGCGGCTGATAATGTGTTAGCGACACTTGCTATCATAATAATATCAGGCAAAGAAGGAATGAAACGATTGTGGCAATTGCCGCCTGTGTGACTTTTTGCCAAAGGTACGCGGCAACCTTTACGCCCTTTGCGGACAAAAATGACATGCTTTGCAGCAGTACGCCTGCTCCGCCGAATGCAAGCAGTGCCGAACAAAGTGTGGTTGCTACGGACAGGTTTTGACAAAGCGACGTAATTACAAAAACGCCGTTGGTCATTTCGGCAAGCCCCAGTGCAAAATTGAAAACAAGACTTTCGGAAACGTCCGACGGGAAAAGCGACTTCACCATACTTGTAAACATGTACACAAGCGCAATCAATGCCCCTACGGACAATACAGACAGTATCGCGTCGGTGAGGCTTTGCCCGAAGTTTTTGTCGGCGGTAGAAGTGGTTGTTGCCTTTGTCGTGCCGCCGTGAAAACGTCCGTTAAGTAGTCCGCAAAGGACACATGCGACAAGTTGCGACACGGCAAGAATTGTCGTTGCGCGAGCGTCCCCGAGCAGCGGACCTACGGTTGCGACAACAAAAATCGGTCCCGGGGTAGAGCAGAACGAGGACAATTTTGTTGCCGTATCTTTGTCGCAATCCGACATGGAAATGAGTTTCGCTCCGACAGGGTAGCCGCATATAAGCGACGGGAGAAACAGTCCGTCGGCACGCACGCCGAACAAAAATCCCGTAACGGAAACCTTGCGCGGCAACGCCCTTGCGGCAAGCGGCGCAAGCAGTGCAAATGGCAAAAGTACCGGTAAAACGCTTACCGCCCATATTGTAACCCCGTCGATAAAAGCGCGGCAAAAGGCGGCAGGGCTTGTCGCAAGCATTACGGCAACAAACAAAAACAGCAAAATGTACAGCGTGCTCTGAAGAATTTTCATACAAAAAAGTATATGCGAAAATCCGTTAAAAAATGGTGTCGATGGCAGAGAAACGCCCGATTATGGCGAAAAATGCCGTTTTGTAAAATACTATTACACACATAGTATATCAGAAAAAACTGATTTTGGGACAAAAACCGTAGTAAAAAACCTCGCTTCGGGCAAAACTGACCGAACGAGGCTTTGTGGCGATTATTTGAGTTTTTGTTCGACAACCTGCAACTTTGTCGGTGGCGTTACCCCATTGGCAAAGGAGTAGTACAGTCTGTCGCTGCGTTGCGTGACGACGTCCGTCATGTTGTCGGTGTGTTCCAGAAGGGTTGTGGCGCGCGGGCTTACGGCAAGCACTTTGGTGTGCGGCGTAGTGCGCATTTGCGTGGCAACTTCGTTTTTGGTCATGGCGACGGTAGCGGCAAAAATCAGTCGCTGTATTTTTGCACGTGTGTAACGTTTGGTTTTGACGGCTTCGCACAGCGTTTCGTATCCGCCCGATTTGTCCGCGGCAAAGATGCGGTTGTTGATACCTTCCGTCATGCCTTCGATGAGTTCCAGTTCCTCCGCGGTAAAGGTGGCAAGGGCGTGGGGCGCGTATTCCTTGAATGCCGTTTCCGCCCCGAGGTTCATGTCCTCGGCAACAAAGGGGTAACTGTACTTGCCAATGATTTCGGGGTTGGCGCGTATTGCAGTGCTGCTTGCGTATCTGCCCTTCGGGTGGGTTGCAGTGTAGTTGTCGGTGCGCTTCAGCGTTACCGGTTCGATGTTGACATTGAGCCGCTGTATCGCCCTGATGTACTCGAGGGCAAGCACGTTGTTCGGGCTGTCCAGTATCGGCAGACCCAGTGCCAGCGCAACCGCCTTTGGGTAACTTGCGCCCTTGGCGATTTCTTCGCGTATGCGCTCGTTGGTGTCCGGCCGCTGAAGTAGTTCCGCCGTCAGCCGCAAAGTGGTGATGTCGCCGCACTCGCTGCCGAACAGCAACGTTTCCGCGCCCATCATTGACGCGATTTTCACGCCGCCCAGCGCAAAGTTTTCCGCCGAGGCGCAGGCAAAAACCGTTGGCAATTCCACAACGAGGTCGGCGCCGCACCTTACTGCATGGCGAGCGCGCGCGTACTTGTCTGCGCAGGCAGGCAATCCGCGCTGGGTAAAGTTGCCGCTCATCACGCACACGACGTAGTCGCTTGTGTTTCGGGCAAGGTCGATAAGGCGTTTGTGTCCTTTGTGTATAGGGTTAAATTCACAAATAATTGCAGAAATTTTCATGTCTGTTTCGGGGTTCTGTTGCAGTAACGTCGTCGGTAATAATTTTATTTGCTCGGCGTTTTAGTTTACTTTATTTTTTTTATGTGTTATTATTAAACTACATTAAAAACATTGCAAGTGTTTTGTCTACATTATACATTATTTCCTTTCGTTTGACAAAGCGTTTGCGACAAATTTTAACATAATTAAGGAGCGTTGTTTCTATGAATATTCTTGAGCAAATCAAGTCCAAAGCAGCCGCACTCGGCAAGACCATCGTTTTGTGTGAAGGCGAAGACAGTCGTGTAGTACGCGCCGCTTCCGACGCAACAAAGCAAGGCATTGCGAAAATCGTCCTTCTCGGCGACGAAGCGGCAATCAAAGCCGCCAATCCCGACGTTGATCTTGCGGGCGTTACAATCGTCAATCCGCTTACAAGCGACAAACTTGCGGACTACAACGCAAAACTGTGCGAAATCCGCAAAAGCAAGGGTATGACTCCCGAACAGGCTGCGGAACTGCTGAAAGACGGCACATACTTCGGCGCAATGATGCTTAAGTGCGGCGACGTTGACGGACTTGTGTCCGGCGCATGTCACAGCACGGCAAACACTCTGCGTCCCGGTCTGCAAATCATCAAAACCGCGCCCGGAGTGTCGGCTGTATCCAGTTTCAACCTTATGATTTGTCCGCCCCAGGGCAACCAGTATTGCCCAGACGGCGTAGTGGTGTTTGCCGACTGCGGACTTAACCCCACGTACACGAGCGAAGGTCTTGCCGACTGCGCAATCGCTACGGCAAAATCGGCACAGGCAATAGCAGGTATCGACCCGAAGGTTGCAATGCTCAGTTTCAGCAGCCACGGCAGCGCAAAACACGACAACGTTACTTTGGTTGCCGAAGCAACGCGTATCGCTCATGAAAAGGCACCCGAACTGAAACTTGACGGCGAACTGCAATTCGACGCGGCAATCGTACCGTCGGTAGGCGCAATGAAGGCACCCGGAAGCGAAGTTGCCGGTCACGCAAACGTGTTTATCTTCCCCGACCTGCAGGCAGGCAACATCGGTTACAAAATTGCCGAACGTCTTGGCGGATTTATGGCTGTAGGTCCCATTTGTCAGGGATTTGCCAAACCGCTCAACGACCTTAGCCGCGGATGCAAGTCCGACGATATCGTAGCCGCAGTGGCAATTACGGCATTGCAAACGCAGTTTTAGTGAGGTAAACAATGAAAATACTGGTAATCAATTCCGGCAGTTCATCTCTTAAGTACCAACTTATCGACATGGAAACGGAAGCGGTGCTTGCAAAAGGCAACTGCGACCGTATCGGCATTGCCGACCCGACATTCAGTTACAAAACCGACAATGTCAAGATCGAACGTCCTGCAGACTTCCCCAACCACCAGGTTGCAGTCAAGACAGTGCTTGCAACACTTGCCGACCCCGAAATCGGCGTGATTTCCGACATGAAGGAAATCGACGGCGTGGGTCACCGCGTTGTGGCAAGCGGCGAAGCGTTCAAACAGCCGACTCTCGTTACCCCTCACGCAATGCAACTGATGGAAGAAATCAAGGACCTTGCGCCCTTGCACAATCCTGCGGCGATTATCGGCGTAAATGCCTGCCTTGCCGAAATGCCCGACACCCCGATGGTGCTTGTGTTCGATACGGGCTTCCACTTTACCATGCCCGACTACGCCTACATGTACGCAATCAAGTACGAAGATTACGAAAAGTACAAGATTCGCCGTTACGGCGCGCACGGCACAAGCCACAAGTACGTTGCAGAGCAATGCGCAAAGTATCTGAACGTTGACATCAAAGATACCAGGATCATCACCTGCCACCTTGGCAACGGCTCGTCAATCACGGCTGTTAAGGGAGGTAAGTGCATCGACACCAGCATGGGCTTTACACCTCTTGCAGGCGTACCCATGGGCAGCCGCAGCGGCGACATCGACTTTGCGGCGGTGGAGTATCTTGCAAAGAAAGAAGGCAAAAATATTTCCGAAATGCTGACCTACCTCAACAAGGAATGCGGCATGCGTGGTATTTCCGGCGGCAAATCCGACTTCCGCGACCTTACCGCGGGCGAGGACAACGGCGACTATCGCTGCAAACTGGCGTTGGAAATGTTCTGCTACGCAACAAAAAAATACATCGGCGCATACATGGCTGCCATGGACGGCGTTGACGCAATCGTCTTTACCGCAGGTATCGGCGAACACGTCGATCGCGTTCGTGCCGCCGCGCTTGCCGACATGGACTACTTCGGTATCAAAATCGACCCCGAAAAGAACCTCAATTGCCCAAGTGGTCAGATTGCCGAAATTCAGGCAGACGACAGCCGCGTGAAAGTGCTTGTCATTCCCACCAACGAGGAACTGGCAATCGCACGCGAAACAATGGTTGTCGCAAACTTGGCGTAAACCGTTGACAAATCGGTTGTAACTTTGTATAATAATGGACGTGTCTAAAGAAATTGTAATAGAATTGTCGGAAAATATGGCCAATGTGGGCAAATCGTTGCCCTTTTCCGGTCACTTCAAACCTGACGGAGATCTGTTGCCTTACCCCGAGGCGGAGCTTGCCGACGTTTACGTGCAATTTGACGTAACGTTTGTCAATCCCGATGTAAAGGCGGAAGGCAAAATTACCTGCCTTGTCAACGGTTACTGCGACAAGTGCCTTGCACCCGTCACCAAACAAATCGTACTACCTTTTCAACAGACTTTTTACAAAGACTGCGGTCCCGAAGAGGATGACTACGTTTACTTTGACAGCAAACTGGACGTAACGCAGGCTGTAAGGGATGAAATAGTGTCAGGCGTACCGACGTCGCTCGTCTGCAAGGACGATTGCAAGGGATTGTGCCCGAAGTGCGGAGCAAATCTCAACGAAACGCAGTGCGACTGCGACACAATCAAGGAAAACCCCTTTTCATTCCTCAAAAACATTAAATTTTAGACGGAGGTGCACTACAATGGCAGTACCCAAGAGAAAAACATCCAAACAAAGAAAGCATACGCGCGCAGCAAACTGGAAGGCTACGGCTCCTACTTTGGTGGAATGCCCTCAATGCCACGAACTTAAGGTTGCCCACAAGGTTTGTGACGCTTGCGGCTACTATGACGGAAGTCAGGTAGTGGATGTTACCACGGACAACAAGTAATTAAACCTGTTTTTGCGTTGCGACATGCGGCGGTGCAGCCCTGCAAAATCGCAATCCGTGTGACAAACTTCATTTTGTGCATTTAGCCATTGGCATAGTTTTGCCAATGGTTTTTTGCGTTGTGGATTTTTCTTATTCGCTTTACGCTTTATAGTTGGTTTTTGTTGTTGCGTCTGTGAAACATAATGTTGAAAAACTTTAATTCTGTGAAACAATATCATTTTACTTGCCGTATCAGTTGCAAAGCGGGCGTTTTTGTTGTATAATTACAAGGGTTAATTTCGACATCATTAACAACCCTGGGGATGTCCTTTCTCCTTCTTTCGAGTGGACGTTCGCTAAGTGTACATCAGGTAACACACTTTCAAAAATTATTAGCGATGTCGAAATTAACCCTAAAATTGTAAAATCGGGGTAGTGTGACTACGCGCCTTGTCTGATGTCGATTTTTGTTTGTCTGCAAGCCGCGTATGTCAAAAGGTGCTACACGCCCGACGGGAATTAAATGGACAACAACCGACTTAGTGAAATTCAACGGAATATCGGCTACGCGTTTAACGACGAAAGTTTGCTTGAACAAGCCTTTTGCCACAGCAGTTACGCTCGGCAACACGGACTGGACGACAACGAACGAATGGAATTTTTCGGCGACGCCGTCCTGGAGTACATCGTTTCGGAATATCTTTTCGACAACTATCCCGAGTTCGACCAGGGGCAATTGTCCAAGGTGCGCGCGCTGCTTGTGTCCGCCGACGGACTGCGACCCGTAGTGGACAGGATGGACATCATGCGCTTTCTGCTTGTTGCCGACAATGCCGCGCAAATTAAAAAACAGTCAAAAAAAATCGAAGCCAATCTGTACGAAGCGGTGCTGTGCGCCGTGTACAAGGACGGCGGAATGGACGCGGCTCGCAAGTTTGTACTGGACACGCTGAAAAAGGAACTTGACGACGTCAGGCGACTTCGACTGAAAGACTGCAAAACCGCATTGCAGGAATACTGTCAGCAAAAGCAGTGGACGGTGGAATACCGCCAGACAGGCAAAAGCGGACCGGACAACAAACCGACGTACTACTCGGCATTGTACATAAACGGGCGGCACGAAGCCGACGGCAGCGGACTTAGCAAAAAAGCCGCCGAGCAGTGCGCCGCAAAAAAAATCGTAGAAAAATGGGGAGTAAAGTAAGTGCTGTATCTCAAAAAAGTAGAAATTTACGGATTTAAGTCTTTTGCTGACAAAATGGAACTTAAATTCGATCAACCCGTTACGGGCATTGTAGGACCCAACGGTTGCGGCAAAAGTAACATTTCCGACTCTATCCGTTGGGTTCTCGGTGAACAAAGCACCAAAAACCTGCGCGGTAAATTGATGCAGGACCTTATTTTCAACGGAAGCGGAAATCGTAAGTCGATGAGTTACTGCGAAGTGTCGTTGTTTATGGACAACTCTACGCGGCTGTTCCCCATAGACATGGACGAGGTAATCATCAGTCGTAAGTTGTATCGCAACAACGAAAGCGAATATCTTCTCAACCGCAATGTGGTGCGTCTGCGCGACATTCAGGCATTGCTTCGCGGTGTGGGACTTGGTAAGGAAGGCTACTGGGTTGTAGGACAGGGACGTATGGACGCCATCCTCAATGCCAAGCCGGAAGACCGCCGCGCCATCTTCGAGGAAGCCCTGGGCATAAGTTCCTTCCGTATCAAAAAGGACGAAACGGAACGCCGTCTGGAAAAAACGCGCAACAACATCGACACGACCATGGTAATAGTGGACGAACTCAGTAAACGTCTGCCCGTGCTTAAACGTCAGACGACAATGGCTCGCCGCTACCTGGACATCTACGAGGAACTGCGTCTGTGCGAAATCAATGCCTACATTTACGGCTACGACCATGCAAGCAGCGACAAGGACAACTGCAAGACCAAAATCGCCGCTTTGAGCGAAGAATTACTCCTGAGAGAATCGCAGCTTGCCGACGTCAACGACAGACTGGACACCGTAACGCACGAACGTAACGACATCGAAGGCAATTTGTCGGGACTTCGCGAGCGTCAGGTGCAACTTGCCGAAGAAATCGGTAAGTCGGGCGGTCAGCGCGACGCGGTGCAGGCTCGTATCGACGGTTTCAAGCGTGAAATCGAAATCACCGAAGAGCAGATTGCCGAAACGACGAAATCCATCGAAGAACTGCAACGGACAAACGTCGACCTTACGGAAACAAACAAACGTCGCGAAGTCGAGCGCGTAACACTGGACAAGGAAGCGGCTACGGCAAACCTGCAGTACGCAGACATCTGCCGACGCGTGGAATCGGTCACCGACGAAACGGAAACGGCTCGCGCCAAACTGGACGAAATCACATCGGCTGTCGCCAACGCAAACAACCGCCTTGTGGCGTTTGAAACGGAAACGACCACCCTGAACGACCGTCTGGGACAGATTGCCGTCAAGGAAAAGGAGCTCGCCGACAAACTTGCCGAGTCTGAAGGCGACGAGGGACAACTGCTTGCCAGGTACGACAGTCTGCGCAAGCAACGTGACGAACTTGTAAAAACCGCCGCCGACCTTCGCCAACAGGTCAAGGACCTTGAGTACCGCCAATTCGAGCAGAACAAGGAACTCAACCGTGCGCAACAGGCATTCAGCAGCGAAAACGGCGGAATCAAGATGTTGCAGGAATTTGCCGACAACTACAAAGGCTACGCCTACGCCGTGCAAAACCTGATGCAGGACGCCAAGCGCGACGCGGAACTGAACAAGCACATCTGTGGTGTTGTGGCAAACCTGCTTAAGGTAGAACCGAAACTGCAAATCGCCATCGAAACCGCACTCGGCGGACGTTTGCAAAACATCGTCACCGAGGACGAAAACGACGTAAAATACCTTATTACCTACCTCAAACAGCACGATTACGGTCGTGCAACCTTCCTGCCGGTCAGCAGTATGAAACCACACGGCATTGACCGCGCCGAAGTGCTTAACGAGCCCGGTGTACTGGGCGTGGCAAGCGACCTGGTGCAGTTTGACCGTCATTATAGCAACGTAATGGAATCGCTTCTCGGCGGCACGGTAGTTGTGGACACCTACGACAACGCCGTAAAAATCAGCCGCAAGTACCGTTACGCGCATCGTATGGTTACGCTGACGGGCGAACGTATCAGCAACGACGGTAGTTTGGAAGGCGGCAGCAACAAGAAGCAGAACGTTGCCAACCTGCTTAGTTACGAAACGCAGATTGCCGAGCGCAAAGCCAAACTTGAAGACGCTAAGCGTTTGCTGACAGAGGCGGAAAACCGCAAAACGTCGGTGGACAAAAATCTGACGGAAACACGCAACACCTACAACGGCTTGCTGGAAACGATAAACGCCCTCAATGTGGAAATTGCCACCGCCAAGGAAAAAATCGAAACCAGCAACACGCTGAGTAATTCCGACAAAAAGACAATCCTCGGCTTAGGTGAAGAAAAGGAACGTATCAACAAACGCCTGAAAGAGATTGAACAACTGACGGTAAAAATGAACCAGAAACTTGTCGAGGTGCAATCCGCCGACAAGAAACTGCGCGAAAAGCTGGAACACCTCAAAAAGACCCTTGCCGCCGAAACGTCCGCCAAGGACGGCATGCAGCAAATGGTGTCGGACAAACGTTACCGCCTGGGACTATTGAACAGCAACATAGAAGCCGCCGAAAAGGAAATTGCCAACAACACCTTGCTTGTGGCAAAGTCGCAGGAAGACATTTCTTCCAAGCAAGCCTACATCGGACAGGTCAAGGCAGGCATCGACCTGTTGTACGCCAAGTTGAACGAAGACGTCGCAAACAAGTCTTTGCGTGAAGAAATGGACGCGTTGACGGCAAAAATTCAGGCATTGGACGCCAAGCGCGTGCAACTGGAAGTGGACTACAAGCAACTGAACGAGGACCACAGTCGTCTGAACGGCGAAGTGCAGCAAATCAACGGCGACATAGACAAGCAACAGTTTATGCTTGACTCCATCGACAGCAACCTTGCCGAACTGCAACAGCGCGTACAGGACGAATACGGCATTACGTACAGCGCGGCAATGCAGTACAAGCAGGAAAACTTCGACAAGGAAGCGGCGCGCGCACGTATCAGCGAGTTGAAGCAGAGTATGCAGCAACTGGGACCTGTAAACGTCGGCGCAATAGAGGAACTGAAGGAAGCGCAGGAACGTTACGACGACTACATGACGCAAATCGACGACCTTCACCGCGCCGAGGACGACCTCAACACCGTGCTGAAAGGGCTTGAAGATGACATCGAAACCCGTTTCCGCAAGGGTATGGAACAAATCAACGACAACTTCAAGACCATTTTCCGTGAGTTGTTTAACGGCGGAAGTGCGCGCTTGTATGTCGAAAACGACCCCAACAAACCTCTTCTCAGCCAGGGCGTGGAAATCGAAGCGCAACCGCCGGAAAAGAAATTGCAAAACATCTCGCTGCTGTCGGGCGGCGAGCGCACGATGACTTCCTGCGCGATTTTGTTTGCAATTCTGAAGTTCAACCCGATGCCCTTCTGCGTACTGGACGAAATAGAAGCCGCATTGGACGACGCAAACTGCGAGCGCATTGCAAAGTATCTGCGCAAGTTCAGCGATTCGACGCAATTTATCGTAATCACCCACAAAAAGCCGACAATGGAAAATGCCGACGTGCTGTACGGCGTAACCATGGAAGAACGCGGCGTAAGTAAGATTGTTTCGGTAAAACTTACCGAAGCAACCGCAATGGCGCAGTAGCACAACCGTGCAAACGCGTGTCGGTACGCGGCGTTGAAAAAGGCAGCCACGGCAGGTGCGGAACTTACGCGTTTCGTATCTGCTGCCGGGCAGGTCAAAATTTGTAAAAAGGTAACACTATGGGATTTTTTCAAAAAATTATCGACGGGCTTAAAAAGACCCGTGACAAAATCGGCTTCAAACTGAACGAACTGTTTAAGCGCGGGATTTTCGACGAAGATTTTTACGAAGAGCTGGAATTTATTTTGCTGGAAGCCGACATCGGCGAAGACACGACGGTGGACATCATAGACGAACTTCGCGAACGCATGCGCCGCGACAGCGTGTCGGACAGCAAGCGCGCCTACGACTATCTGCGCGAAGTAATGGCGGACATTCTGGGCGAGGAAAAGTTTGAAACATCTTACCCGACGGTAATTATGGTAAGCGGCGTAAACGGCGTGGGAAAGACGACTACTATCGGCAAACTGGCAAACATTTTTGTAAAACAGGGCAAGTCGGTGGTAATTGCGGCGGCGGATACTTTCCGTGCGGCTGCAAGCGAACAACTGGAAGTGTGGGCCAACCGCGCCAAAGTTCGTATAATCAAGCACGAAGAGGGTAGCGACCCTGCGGCGGTGGTGTTTGACGCCATCAGTTCGGCAAAAAGCCGCGGCACCGACGTGGTGCTTGTGGACACTGCCGGCCGACTGCACAACAAAAAGAATCTGATGGAAGAATTGAAAAAGATCGACCGCGTGATCGACCGCGAGTTTCCCGAGGCGGAACGCCACAATCTGATTGTGCTTGATGCGACGACGGGACAAAACGCGCTTAGCCAGGTGGAAATTTTCAACGAAGCAATCGACATCGACGGCATTGTGCTTACCAAACTTGACGGAACAGCCAAGGGCGGTGTGGTGCTGGCAATCAAGCACGACATGGACATCCCCGTCTATTTTGTGGGCGTAGGGGAAGGGTTGGACGATTTGATGTTGTTTGACGCATCGTCTTACATCCACGGCATTATATAGCGACGGCACATATCGGCACATCTTGACCCTACGTGGACGAGCGTGCGCAAGTCACGTACGTTTAGTACGCTCCTCTTGCCCACTCGTCCCAGTTGGGTCAATCTGCACCAATCTGAGCCGTCGCTATTTTTGTGTTTGTCGTTGGCAAGCAACTGTTGCCTCCATCTGCACGTATCTCCGCCCTCGTCAATTTATTTATAAAAAGTGTTTTGTGGTGATGTCCGTGCCCACTCGTCCCTGTTGGGTCAATCTGCACCAATCTGAGCCGTCGCTATTTTTTTGTTTGTCGTGGACAAGCAACTGTTGCCGCCATCTGCACGTATCTCCGCCCTCGTCAATTGTTTTTAGATAAAGTGTTTTGTGGTGGTGCCGTTTTTTCACTCGTCCTGGGTGGGTCAATCTGCACCAATCTGAGCCGTCGCTATTTTTTTGTTTGTCATGGACAAGCAACCGTTGCCGCCATCTGCACGTATCTCCGCCCTCGTCAATTTTGGTTCTGTGTCAAATGTTGGGGTGCAAGAAAATTCTCGCACTGTAAAATAATTTGCATATTTGCTTTTTGCCGGTCGTCCGAGATACCTCGGACGACTGTTTTTTTTTCTCTTTTTCTCAACAACTTAGTAAGATTCTTTTTCTGAATCGTTCAAAGTTTTGCACTCCGTAGGCGTTGCGTTTCAGTACTTTTATCCTGTTGTTTTTACCTTCCACAAAACCATTCGTATACGGTGTATCAAGCGAGTTCAAATGTACTCAAACCAATTTGTAAACGCTCTTATGCAATCGTCAAACTCTCGCAAATTGAAACTTCTTGCAAGGTTTAACCATTTGGTCAAAAAGGCTTTTCCCTCTTTGCTGTTTTTGCAGTTTCTAATTAGCAAAAACTCTTCTTTTAGTAGCCACGCTTTATACAACACTTCGCTTAGTGCATACATGCACTTAACGACAAGTTGAGTTACTCCGTACCGAAGTACCGGAAGTACAAGATTTACATTGCGCCGCAGTTTCAGATGAATATAGACATGCACAATCCGATAAGCTACACCGACATACGTTTGTTACGTCGTATCGTGCGTGACAAGAAGTATCGAGGAGCCAGTGCCGAGCGGACGTTGGAGATGTTGCATTCCGTACGTATGGGCGAGTTTAAGTGGATTTATCCCTTCCAAGAAGGTTGCAACTACGTGTACAATTCTGCGCTGACCTACGAGCTGTGCGTGCTAAAAAAATATGCCTTGCCCGCCCTTAAAGAAGTCCCGTCGGACAATGCATTTTACATAACGGCAAACAGACTGATAAAGTTTTTGAAATACTTCAAGGATATGGACGACAAGTGGGTTCCCTGCAACTCGCTGTTAAGAGAGTTTATCGGTGGCAGTTGTTTTGCCGAGGTTGACGAATAACAACATACACAACAAAAAGGGCGATTGCAACATTTTGCAATCGTCCTTTTGTGTTTTTGTGGGACAAAACGGTTTAACAGTTGACAAGCGACATCTATTCCTTACCGAAAATCAATCTGTCTGCCAGGTTGTACGTAATTATACCGTCGGCATAGTTGATGCCGTTGCGGTAGATTGACTTGTTGTGGGTAAATTTTTTGCCGTCCAGTGTGTACGTAATGTTTCCCGAACGATTTTTAAGCAAGTTTACTTCCGTAAGGTTGGCAAATTCGACGTGATTGTTACTGTTTAGCGCAATGGTAAGATTGTCTGGTTCCTCAACAGTGTGCAGGTTCAGCGTTGTAAGTGCGCTGTTGTTAGGTACGGAGCCGATTATGCCGTATATATCGGCAAGTTGTCTGTAAACGTGGTACTTGTGGGGCAGTGTAAGCCGAGTGACGGTATCGCAGCCTTTCAGCGCGCGCGGCTCTATGGTGGTAATGGTGGAAGGCAGGTAAATTTCGACAAGGGACGGCAGGTTGGCAAATGCGTTTTCGTCAATGCGCTTGTAGCCTTTCGGCACGTACACGTATTTGATTAGTGCGGCTGTTTGTTTGTCAAGTTTGGCAAACACGTTGCTTGCCATGACATCGATGCTTACCTTTTGTTCTGTCCCTGTGACATTGTATGTACCTCGTTCGGGCAATCGTATTCGTCCTTCCGTTTTTTGCAGATATTTCAATAGTTCGGGTATGGATTTTTCTTTTACACTCTTTATTGCAAAACCGTAATTGAAATTGGAGTAATTGAACCACGCAATGCTTGCTTCATGAACGGCGGAACAAGTATTGCGTTTGCACTCGAACGTGGAGTAGTCGTAGTCGTGTGAGGTTTGACCCATCTCCCACACGACAGTCAAACAATCCTGACACTCTCCGAAGTGTCGCTCCATGCAGGTGGCTTCGTTTACAGGATCGTTTTTTTCCACAACTTTGACATGCCTTGTCGGGTCGATGGGCGTAATTTGCGTTTCGGGTAGGTAATTACATCGTTGGCATTTTTTGGCGGCAATGCCGGTTTTGGTGCAGGTCGCCGCAACCGATCTGTCATTGTCATTTGTAAGACTGTGGCTTTGTGCCATGTAATAGACGTCCTGACTACAACGACGGCATTTTCTGTACTTTTTGAAGCACAGTTCGGGGTCTGTACTGTCAAGGTAATCGTACACATATTGCGGTTTGTCGCCGAATGTGTGTCCCAACTTGTCTAATGCGGTGTTTTGCACGTCACCGCAGCCGTCGCATGTGGTTTGTTTGTTGCCTTGTTCCGTACAGGTCGGTTCGGTGCGTGCCGTTTCGACGTAGTTATGCGCATTTTTCGGCAAGGTGATCGTTTCGGTGTAGTCGCAGTATGCGCAACGCTTTATTGCTTTGCCTTCGTTGGTGCAGGTGGGCTTCTCGATGGTTTCGGGGGAACCGAGTCTATGATCGATTTTTGCAAGCGTATGTTGATTTTTTGTACTGCAAACCGAACATATCTGTTCTTTCAGTCCTTCGGTAGTGCATGTCGGCTCTATCGTGGTTTGAAAGTTGCCGAAGTCGTGTCCCTTGGCGCGTAGAGGAATACCGCTTTTTTTGTGGCCGCAAACGGTGCAAGTGCGCGCGCCTTCGCCGGGCTCTGTACATGTCGGTGCAAGTACGATTTCTATGTCGTTGTAGATATGGTTGTTTGTGCCGCACTCGTTTGTGTTGAAAATGTCGCATGCCGTTACAGTTGCGCATGTAAACGCAAGCAGTATAAGTAACAGCAGGAATATTGTACGTTTTGTCATGTTCCACCCCTCCGGGAGTTTGTTTTGCGTACGTATCGTGCCGACCGTATAAGCTTTTTTGCGTTGTCATTTAACTCGACTGCAAAACTCTTGAAAGTATTGTCCTGCAATATTATATCAATCGATTTGAAAAATGTCAATACCTACGTATCCCCCCCCCACCGTAGAACAATTTTTACGCCGTCAAGTCGATTTGTGCTGCGTTAAACGACTTCCGAGTACGCCTGGTACATGTTCAACCGTTTACCTGTACGTTTGGTTTTTCTTCCGCAACACGGGCACACAACCTCATGAGGTTGTGTTTCAATCTTAACAACTCTTCTCAAAGAATTTTCTTCAATAAATGTGCATAAAACGATTTCAAACCGAGGAAATCTGTGATGGAATAAGACATAGAGCAAGAGCTTCTTCTTTTGTGATTTTTCTGCAAACTAATTATACATCATGGAGAATGTTCTTGCTCTATTTTTTTTACCTACACCCCAATATTTATTATAGAACCTCAATTTTTTGAAAAATTAGATGTTTGCATAATGACTGTACGTGTACGTGCAGTCATTTTTATTTGAATAAGTACTGAGGCGGTGAGGTTCCACGGAAGTCTGACACGAGTAAAAAAGCCCGACTTAAAGATCTAAGCCGAGCCAATGTGAAATTTTTAATTGTTTACATTATGACGAAAAAGGCAAGCCGCAACGGTTTGGTTTAACGATTGGCTACCTGTCAAATCAGTCTTTGGGTTCCGTACCGCGAGTGGCGAGGCATCTGCCGCCGTCCACTACAAGATTGTGCCCCGTGATAAAACGCGCGTCGTCCGAAGCGAGGAACATTACCGCCGCCGTGATGTCGTGCGGTGACGGAGTCATGCGCAAATAGTTGGTGTATGAAAGATCGCCGCCGGTAGCGTTCGCTGTGGGAATCATGCCCGGGCAAACCGCATTTACGTTTACGCCGAACTTGCCGAGTTCTTTCGCCATGGATTTTGTCATACTCAGCACTCCGCCCTTTGCCGCGCCGTATTCGGTGTGCATGACGTGTCCGTTAAGTCCCACAACAGAAGTAGTGTTGACTATCTTGCCGCCATTGCCTTTTTCTATCATAACTCTTGCGCACTGGCGAGCGAAATAGTAACTGCCGTAAAGATTGACCTTGATAATTCTGTCGAAAACCTCGGGCGACTGCTCGTAGGAAAGTGCGCGGTCTTTTCTCGCGCTTCCGCCGGCAATGTTTGCCAACACGTCCACGCCGCCAAAGTCGGCGACTATATCGTTTACGCACTTCTCTACCGCCTTGAAATCGGTCACATCGCAAACGTAAGCCTTTGCTTCGCCGCCGTTTTCGGTTATTTTCTTTACCGTTTCACCGGCGGTTTCGCCGTTGAAATCGACTACCGCTACTTTTGCGCCCTCTGCTGCGAATGAAATCGCCGTGTCCGATCCTATGCCGCCGCCTGCGCCTGTTACTACAACCACTTTATTTTCAAATCTTTTCATAGTAATTCTTCCTTTTATAGTTTTCTCTGCAGGGCAGAGTTTGGGCATTACCTACATAGTAAGTATAAATGAGTGTTCGCTGCGTGTAAATGGCTAAATTGATATCTTTTATGTTTTATGATACAAAATAAGCGCAGCGCACCCCAAAATTACGCAGGATAAGAAACTTCTGAACGTGCTTTTTGAAAAAGGTCGGACAATCGACAATTTTTGTTTGAAATGTGCTTGACACAATGCGCAAACGAGTGTAAAATGGACCTGTAAAGCGAAAGTGCTTTACAGGCGTTTGTTTACGGAGTTGATTATGGCTTTGTCCAAACTGGAAATTTCTCAATTGCTCGGCACCTACTCCGCATTGCTTACCGACAAGCAGCGTGCTGCGCTGAATTTGTACTGCGACTGCGACTGTTCGCTGTCGGAAATTGCCGACGAACTGGGTATTTCCCGGCAGGGCGTGCGCGACGCAATCGTCAAGGGCGAAAAAACGCTTACTCGATTCGAAGAAGCGTTGCATCTCAGTAAATTCACGGCGGCATGTGCCAAGGCTCTTGCCGAAAACGACATGCAAGCGGTAGTGACAACCGTAAACAATTTTGTAGTTAAGGAGTGACAACGTGGGAGCATTCGGAAATCTTACGGACAGAATAAATCACGTGTTCGGCAAGTTGCGCAACAAAGGTGCGCTTACCGAACTGGAAATCAAACAGGCAATGCGCGAAGTGCGCGTGGCTTTGCTTGAAGCCGACGTCAACTACGCCGTTGCAAAGGACTTCATCGGCAAAGTGACGGAACGCGCCGTCGGTGAGGAAATTCTGAAAAGCCTTACCCCGGGGCAACAGGTAATCAAAATCGTCAACGAAGAACTGATTGCTTTGCTTGGCTCGACCACAAGCAAACTGGGCGTTTCGCCCAAACTGCCTACCGTCATTATGATGTGCGGGTTGCAGGGCGCGGGCAAAACAACGATGTGCGGCAAACTGGCGTACTACCTGCAAAAGCATGGCAAAAAGGTACTGCTTGTAGCCGACGACATTTACCGTCCTGCCGCAATCAAGCAGTTGGAAATCGTTGCGGGCAAGGTAAAAGCAGGCTTCTTTGAAATGGGTCAGGGCAACCCGACCAAAATTGCCGAAAAAGGCATTGAATTTGCCAACAAAAACGGTTACGACACCGTAATCATCGATACGGCAGGCCGCCTGCACATCAACGAAGAGTTGATGAACGAACTTAAAGCCATCAAACGCGCCGTTGACGTGTACGAAACGTTGCTTGTCGTGGACAGTATGACAGGTCAGGACGCAGTAACCGTTGCCAAAACCTTTGACGAGGCGTTGGACATCACGGGCGTGATTATGACCAAGCTGGACGGCGACACGCGCGGCGGTGCAACGCTCAGCATTAAGGCAGTTACGGGCAAACCCATCAAGTTTGTAGGCACCGGCGAAAAGCCCGAGGACCTCGAACCGTTCCACCCCGACCGCATGGCAAGCCGTATTCTCGGTATGGGCGACGTACTTACCCTCATTGAGCGCGCGCAACTGGCAATTGACGAAGAGCAGGCAACGGAAATGGCACGCAAACTGCGTGAAGCCAGTTTCGACCTTAACGACTACATGGCGCAGTTCGACCAACTTGGCAAAATGGGCGATCTCAATGACCTTGTGGGCATGATTCCCGGCGCAAACAAACTGAAACTCGGTGACAAAAAGGTTGACGAGGTGCAGTTGAAAAAGCAAAAGGCAATCATTCAGTCCATGACGCAGGAAGAACGCCAGAACCCGAAAATTCTCAACTACTCGCGCCGCAAGCGTATAGCCGCCGGCAGCGGAACGGAAGTGCAGGACGTAAACCGCCTTATCAAGCAATTCGAGCAGACGCGTGACATGATGAAACGCATGAGCAAAAGCAAGAAGTTGCCTTTTTAAGCGGATAAACACCTGTGCAAATCAATGCGGCAGCAGCTTTGCCGCAAACCTAATCAGTCTGAAAGAAGAAACATTCTTTTAAGATACAAATCAAAAAACATATTTTTGGAGGAAACTAAAAATGGCAGTAAAAATGAGATTGACCAGACTCGGTGACAAGAAAAACCCGTTCTATCGTATCGTTGTCGTAGACAGCCACGTGGCTCGCGACGGACAATACGTTGACCTGCTTGGTACCTACAATCCCTTGACGGAAGAACTTAACCTTGACACGGAAAAGGCAAAGAAATGGATCGCAAACGGCGTACAACCCACCGAAACCGTCAAAACTTTGCTTGTTCGCAAGGAAGTAATCGCACCGAAAGCCGGCAAAAACGCGTAATCGCACGGAGTCGCTATGGTTGAACTGACAAAATATATCGTCGAACAACTTGTCGATGACAAGTCGGCAATCGACATTACTTCGTCCGTTGACGAGGCAGGCGTGGAAACAATTTCCATCCGCGTTGCAGAAGGCGACATCGGCAAGGTAATCGGTAAGCAGGGCAAAATTGCCATGTCTATCCGCACCCTTGCAAAAGCCGTAGGCATCCGCGAAGGAAAAAAATACAACATCGAAATTCAGGACTGACTTCGATTTACTTTTTGCCACAAATTTGCGTTTGTGGCAATTTGTTTATGGGGAGGTTCGGATGGCGAGGCACAACGGAGACAATTGGCAACATTGACAACATAAATGTTTCAGTGCAAAGGTCTCAACGTAAATAGTCATACCTGGCAAAGCGAATCCGTGTTAAAAACCGACTGAACAGGGTGTCCCTGCCCTTTCAAGTGACAAAAAAGGACGTTGCATGTGACCTGTATCGCGGAATCGTCCCTTATTAACAAACTGTCCTTTGATATTGAAGAAGTCAAGCCTCGGCTTGCTTCGGGAGAAAATCATGTCAATACTTACAAAAGCAATAATCGACAATCAGATTGTCGTGACGGCGGTTGAAACAAAAGATATCGTAAACAAAGCCATTAAACTTCACGGCCTTTCGCCGGTGGCGGCTGCGGCACTTGGTCGCACGCTTACAATGGCGGCAATGATGGGCAAGGAACTGAAAAACGAGTCCGACTACCTTACAATCAAAATTAACGGCGGCGGACCCCTGGGGCAAATCACCGTGTGTGCCGACGGCAAAGGAAACGTAAAAGGCATGGTGGACAACCCCGTAGTGGAAACCTCGCTTAACGCAAACGGACACCTTGCCGTAGGCGAAGCGGTCGGTCACGACGGCAGCCTGACGGTAATAAAGGACCTTGGCATGAAGCAGCCCTATGTCGGCTCGAGCAAACTTGTCAGCGGCGAGATTGCGCAGGACTTTGCCTACTACTTTGCAACAAGCGAGCAGCAACCTTGCGGTGTAACGCTGGGCGTGGGTGTAAGCAAAAAAATGTGCACGTCGGCAGGCGGCGTATTTGTGCAGGTTATGCCCAATTGCAGCGAAGAATTGCTGTCCAGGGTGGAAACGGTGATGTACGCCATGGACGAAATGAGTTACCAATTTGACCACAGCACTGCACGCGAGGTAATTACGCGCTTTTTCGGACAATTTGATCCGCAGTTTACCGAGGACAGCGAAGTGCGCTACAAGTGTGGTTGCAGCAAGAGAAAAATCAACCGCGTAGTGAAGTCGCTTGGTAAGGACGAAGCGCAAAGCATAATCGACGAAGTGGGACAAATCGAAGTTTGTTGCCATTTCTGCAACAAAAAATACGTCTACACTCAAGAGGACGTTGACAAACTGTTTAACAAATGATAATCGACATTGCCAAACGAAAATTTAATACCGCGCTGAACCTTGCGGAACATTCTCGCTACTTCGACGCGCTGACGATTTTTACGTCCTATCCCGACGACTACGAAGCGCAACTGAACCGTATCGGATGTCTGTCGGCAATGGGCGAGCCTATTGCGGCGGTACGGGTGTTGCGGCGATTGCTTGCCAAGCGCTACTTTACTCACAACGTGTTTGCCGACGTGATGTCGCTTGGCGAACCGACGGAACATATCGTCAAGGATACCGTGGCGAAGCTAATTGGCAAACGCAACTACGCACGCGACGACGACAAAATTTCCGCCGAACGTAGCAAACTTGCGCATTACGAATTTGTCCCCGACGACAACGACGGCTTGGGGTTGGAACTCGACTTTTTCAACGATTCGACATTGTGGGACGCGCCTGCGTATGCCGAGGACAACTTTTACGACATCAAGAGTAAGGTATATCGTGACCATTTGCGCCTGACGATGGAAAAATCTTTCCTGGAGGGTGACGACGAAAAGTTTCAACTGTACGCCAAGCGGTTGCTTGCGCTTAAAGACGCCGACGACATCGAAACGGTGGAAGCGCAGGTTGTGACGGCGTACTACCTCAACAAGCGCACCAAAGCGGTGGGCTTTATCGAAAAGTTGTGCAAATTCGACAACGTTTCGTCGCGTGCGCTTCGCGTTGCGCTGTCGGTGATGTTTGACGACAAAAACCTGAAGTGTAAAAAGGTGATTACCCGTCTTATGGAATTGGCAATGCCCGTTATTGCCGAATTCAGTCCGCTGGACCTTTGCGACATGATTATGTTTGCGGAAAACGTCGCGCAAAACGACGAATACGCCTACAAGTTTGCCAAGGAACTGTTTCCCGTTGCAGACACATGCTACGGCGCAATCGACTATCTGCGTGTGTGCGCATGTGCACTGTACAACGGTCACGACAAGGAAACGGCGCGAAATGCCGTACTGCGGATACTCGCAGGCTACCCCGAGGACAGTTTTGCGCAGTGCTTTTTGCAGTTTCTCAACGAAGATTTCGACCCGGATTACAGCGCGAAGTTTGACATTGCAGGCTTCGATTGTCGCCCGTTCTGGCTCTCCAAGCCGCTTATCATTTACGAAGAGTTTGTTTGTTTCGGCAACGTGGACAAGGAATTGCCGCATTTCGACAGGGAGAAACTTGTCGGCATCGCAGGGCTTATCGGGCACACCAAAGCACTTGCAACGGAAGGCAACGAGCCTGAATATATCGAACTTACCAACCTGCTACGGTACAGCCTTGCCGTCGGGTCGGTGGAAAAGGACGAGATGATTGCTTTTTGCAAAGAGCGTCTTGCCGACGTGGACAATCACGTGTACATGAACGAATCGTTGTTGCAACGAATGGTGCAGTACGGCTGTCGCGACAATGTGTTTGTCTGCGGCAAAAAGTGTTTCTGGCTGGACCTGTCTGTTGCAGTCGACGACCAATTGTTTGCAATGGCGTTGTGTAGCGCGGCCGCACTTATGCCGGTAAACGCCGCCGACCTCAAACAGAAGTACGACGAGTTGTACACTCGTGTTGGCGGCAAGTGGCCCGACAAAATAAATCAGTTGCAAGTGGCGTACTACCTGCTGTGCAAGACGGACAAAAAGTTTCCGAAAACCCCCGAGGCGACCAGTTTCCGCGCCGAAGATAAACAGGTTTTTGCCGAATATCTGGACGATTGACGGGTAAACAATCGGTGGATTTGTCTTTTTTCGGCATTAAAAGCGGTGGTTTTTGCGGAAAAACTGACGCAAGTTACGTCAAAACCGCCCTACTATATCGAAAAATAACAAAATACAGAATACTATTTCACACATAGTATTCTGTATTTTTCTTTATTTTGGTTTTTTTTAATAGCTTCAGCACGAAACTGACCGATACGAGCGTTGTGCCGACGACGGCAGCACACGTGTATCCGAAGTTGATTGCGATGTCTGCGCCGACCATTGACAAGGCAAGGCAAAAGGCAAAATAGACGTAGGCGGCAAGACTTTTGTCGCCGACAAGCGTAGATGTTAATTCAATTGAATTTTTTGACGTTGCGTAAACGCCCGTACTTGCCGACAGCACGAAACACGCCGCAGCAGGAACGGCAATGTACGCTTTGCCGCCCGGTGAAATTCCGCCGCGCAGTGCAATAGGCAAAACTATCGACGTAAGCAACAAAGTCGTAAGTGCGGTGGTAAGTGCGTTTTCTCCTGCAGTGTCGCCGTGATTTTTGCATTGCAGCCCCAGCAGCATTGTAGCGCAAAACATAGCGTAAACCATTGTCTTTATCGGCGGTTGCGGTGCGGCTGCGTAATCACTGCCGATAGTTGCCGCCAGCAGAATCGCCGCAAGAGCAAGGCTGACCCTTGCCGCAATGCTTGCCGCCCTGCCGCGACCTTTGCTTAGTGCCGCCGCAACAAGGCAGATAACAATGCCGAACATCGGCAAAGGAAAGTTCGTCGTCAGTTTTTGCAATGCGCTTTCCGTGCCGCTCAGAATTGCCGTTGCCGTAAGCGTGTCCGCCGCAAGCAACAGAAACAGTGCAAGCGGTGCGCCTTTGCCGAAAGTTGCGGTGCACAAACTTTCGCCGTCGCGGCAGTTTGTTTGCCGCGCCCACTCGCCGAACAGGAAATTTGCGCAGGCAAACACAACGGCAAACAACATTACGTTTGCCGTGCCGCCAACAAACAGTTGATTTTCTTTGCCGCTAAGCATACCTACGCCAACGGTGGCGGAAGCATACAACAGGGCGTTTTTCAGCGATTTTTTTATCACGTCTTAATTTATGCCGCGCGCTTTGTCGTTAGACTTTTTCGTGTAGTAACTCGTTTTGTAAGACTGCTTTTGCAAAATCGATGTGCGCGGATTTTAAGTAATACTTTATGTATGTTGCAACTAATGGCAGACGAAACGTACTGCGGTAACGGTGTCGCTTGTTTGTAAATGTTTTATTGCGGCAATCCGTGCACGCAAGACAAAAGGTTACCTGCATTATTTGCTTGCAATAATGTAAATAATATTTTATTTAATACGGCAAACCATTGCAAATTGCCGCAAAGTTTGGTACAATTTTAGTATGGCACAATACGAACAAAACTCAATATTTCAGCAGGACAAGGAAAAAAACGTCCCCTTGGCGGAACGCATGCGCCCCGTCGTGCTTAGTCAATTTATCGGGCAAAGCCACATAATCTACGACGGCAGCCTGCTTTGTCGTGCAATCCGCGCCGACAAACTGGGCAGTTGCATTTTCTGGGGTGCGCCGGGCACAGGCAAAACAAGCCTTGCCAACATCATTGCCAACACTACGGGCAGCCACTTTGAAAAGTTGAACGCAGTCAGCAGCGGTGTTGCCGACGCCAAAAAGGTAATCGACGACGCCACAAGGCGTTTCAACGCCTACGGACAAAAAACCTATCTGCTACTTGACGAATGTCACCGTTGGAGCAAGGCGCAAAGCGACTGTATGCTGCCCGCCATCGAAAAGGGCTACATTACCTTTATCGGTAGCACGACGGAAAATCCTTACGTCAGCATGACCCGAGCCATCGTGTCCCGTTGTCGCGTGTTCGAGTTTTTGCCGCTGACGACCGCCGACATCAAAAAAGGTCTGAATGACGCTCTTGCCCGCGACAAAGTTTTTGCCCGCATGAAAATAGTTGTCGACGACGACGCCATGGATTACATCGCGGAAACGGCGGCAGGCGACCTTCGCAACGCATACAACGCGCTGGAACTTGCCGTAATCACGACGGATATTGACGCCGACGGCGCAGTGCACATCACGCGGCTGATTGCCAGCCAAAGCATGCAAAAAAAAGCGTTGTCTGTGGATACGGGTATGTACTACGACATGATAAGCGCGTTTATCAAAAGCATGCGCGGCAGTGACCCCGATGCGGCAATGTTCTGGTTCGAGCGGCTGCTGGAGGCGGGCACCGATCCGTTGCTTCTTGCAAGGCGCATTGTAATACACGCCTCGGAGGACGTAGGACTTGCCGACCCGATGGCACTGTGCGTAGCGACAAGCGCGTTGACGGCATTTCAGAATATCGGCTTGCCCGAGGGGCGCATACCCCTTACAGAGGCGATACTGTACATCTGCAACTGCCCGAAGAGCAACAGCGTGGTAAGCACGCTTGACGCGGCAACCGCATGTGCAGTGGAGCACCCGACAGCACGTGTGCCGAGTTATCTCATGGACAAAAATTACAGCCGTGGAACAGAGGCAATCGACGAAACGCCCTACAAGTATCCGCACAATTACGGCGGATGGGTGGAGCAGCAGTATTTGCCCGACGAGGTGAAAAACGAAGTGTTTTTTGAGCCGAGCGGCAACGGGCAAGACACAGGTTGCAGACAGAAAAAAGACAAATAAAAATTACTTAACAGCTTGAATAAATAAAAACAAGGTTTGTCCGCCGAGTAAAAGCGGTGCAAACCGGCAACGGAAGAAAGGAGAAATACTACTATGCAAAACGTTTTTGACGTGCTGAAAGCACGCGGCTACATCAAACAAACCGTCTACGAGGACGAACTGTACGAACTGCTCGGCAACCAATCGGTTACGTTTTACACGGGTTACGACCCCACGGCGGATAGTCTGCACGTAGGACACTTCGTCACGCTTATGGCAATGGCGCACATGCAGCGCGCAGGACACCGTCCTCTTGTGCTTGTCGGCGGCGGCACGGGCATGATCGGCGACCCCAGCGGACGTACCGACATGCGCACGATGATGACTCGCGAAACGGTCAAACACAACGTAGAATGCTTCAAAAAGCAAATGGCTCGCTTCATCGACGTATCCGACGGCAAGGCAATTTTCGTGGACAACGCCGACTGGCTGCTAAACCTCAATTACGTTGACTTTCTGCGTGACATCGGCGCAAACTTTTCCGTCAACAAAATGCTGACGGCAGAGTGCTACAAGCAACGCCTCGAAAAGGGACTTACCTTCCTTGAGTTCAACTACATGCTTATGCAGGCTTACGACTTTTTGCACCTCAACCGCGAGTACAACTGCGTGCTGGAACTCGGCGGCGACGACCAATGGAGCAACATGCTTGCAGGCGTGGACCTTGTTCGTCGTAAGGAAGGCAAAAAGGCTTATGCCGCTACCTTCAGCCTGCTGACCACAAGCGAAGGCAAAAAGATGGGCAAGACGCAAAAGGGCGCGGTGTGGCTTGACGCAAACAAGACCAGCCCGTACGACTTCTTCCAGTACTGGCGCAACGTCGAGGATGACCGCGTTGACGTCTGCATGAAGTTGCTTACCTTTATGCCCCTTGAAGAAATTGCCGAACTGACGGCACATCGCGACGAACGCATGAACGCCGCCAAGGAACGCCTTGCATACGAAGTAACCAAGATTGTCCACGGCGAAGAAATTGCCGACGAAGTGTTGAAACAGGTTCGCGCAAGTTTCAGCGCGGACGTAAGCAACATGCCCGTGGTGGAAATTACCGCGCCGGGCAACATCATCGACATTCTTGTTAAGTGCGGACAAGCCAAGAGCAACGGCGAAGCGCGCAGACTTGTCGAGGGCGGCGGTGTGTCGGTAAACGACGACAAAATTACCGACCTTGCGTACACTTTGTCTGCCGATGTTGCGGCAAAGGGCGAGTTTGTATTGCACAAGGGCAAAAAGGTTCACCTGCGCGTCGTAATCAAGGACTGAAATGCTTAAAGATTACCAGGGCATCCCCACGGGGGAAACCTACACCTACGAAAGCGTTATCGAAAAATCTCGCTTCATTGCCAACATCAGACACGTGGACACCGTTGCCGAAGCGGACAAGTTTATTGCCGAAATGCGCAAAAAGTACTACGACGCAACGCACAATTGCTACGCCTACGTGTTGGACGACAACGTGAAGTTCAGTGACGACGGCGAGCCGGGCGGCACAGCCGGACTGCCGATGTACAACCGTCTGCAAGCCATGCACATGAGCCACGTCTGCGTGGTGGTGACAAGGTATTTCGGCGGTATCAAACTGGGCGCAGGCGGACTGGTGCGTGCATACACGGGCACAATGACCGACGCGTTCAGGGATATTCCGCATTGGTATTTTGCCAAATGCGTCAAGGCGGAAGTGACGGTGGAATACACGTCCTACCAACTTGTGCGCAGGGCGATTGCTGTGTATTGCAATGTTCTCGACGTGGAATTTACCGACAAAGTAACCATGAGTGTTATCACAATCGAGGATTCGTCAAATACTATTCGTGACATAGTAATTGAAACTACCAACGGAAAGGGCTTGTACAAGGTGACGGAAAGAGTGCTTGAATCTTATGTCCACAAGGAGGATAGGTTTTGAGTAAAAAGACTTTACCCGGCGCAACGCTGCTTGCGCCTTTGCCTGCCGTAATGGTGAGCGTGGGCGACAACGACAACGCCAACGTAATTACCGTCGCCTGGACAGGAATAGTGTGCAGTCAGCCGCCGAGACTTTACGTGTCCGTACGGCACGACAGATTCAGTTACGACATACTCAAGCGTTGTGGCGAGTTTGTTGTAAACCTTACAAGCGAAAAGTTGCTTGCCGCCTGTGATTACTGCGGTATTCGTAGCGGCAGAGACATTGACAAGTTTGCCGAAATGGGCTTTACCAAGGAGCGTGGCGACGTTGTTGCCGCGCCGATGATTGCCGAAAGCCCAATAAACCTGGAATGCAAGGTTTTTGACGTGTTGCCGCTGGGCAGTCACGACATGTTTCTTGCTGACATCGTGGCGGTGCATGCAGACGAAGGCATTATCGTAGACGGCAAAATCGACTATGCCGCTGCGAGACTTGTCAACTATCAGCACGGCGAGTACTATGCCACAGGGCGGCAATTGGGACGTTTCGGCTTTGCGGCGCAGAAGAAGTTTATTTCGCGCTACGGCAAGGGTGTAAATGTCGTGTTGCCCAAAGGCGGATTGACCAGACGTAAGCGCAAGTAGAATTAGGCGCGTTGTCGATGAAAAGGCTTGAAATTGGCGCCGTATGAAAATGGTAATCGGTTAAAATATAACAACTATTCGAAGGGCGCCGAAGAGAAGCCGATTATGTATGGGGTCCTGTCGATGTAATGCGATTTTGTGTCAGGCTTAAATTGTCGGCAATGGTTTATTGACGTAATCTTGTAAAAAGGTAGTGGCTTTTGCTTAATTTCGTAAATGGCACCGACATTATTAAAGATAAAACAAAAAACATTACTAAAAAATAGTTAACAAGGAAAGGTTAATAAACAGGTACAAGGCAGTTTTTGCTGTTTATCAGGGTTTCAATATGCCTATGGTGCAACCTTATTCGATATACATTCATATTCCTTTTTGTCGGGCGCGGTGCAAGTACTGCGCCTTTTCGTCAAACGTGGATTTCGGGTTGCAGCAGGCGTACTTCGACAAACTTTGCAGCGAAATTGCCACGGCTTACGCACCCGTAACGGACATTAAAACGTTGTTTGTCGGTGGCGGAACGCCTACAAGCGTTGACGTCAGGTATCTCGTGCAAGTGTTTGACGCGGTGCGAAAACGTTTTCGCCTTGCCGACGATTGTGAAATCACCTGCGAGGCAAACCCCGAAAGTGCGTCGGCAGACAAAATACGTCTGCTTGCCGAGCTGGGCGTAAACCGCGTATCGTTTGGTTTGCAATCGGTAAACGACGGCACTTTGGCAAAAATCGGGCGCAAGCATACTTATGCCGACTTTTTGCGTGCAATGGACAACGCGACCGCCGCAGGCATAACCAACGTTAACGCCGACGTGATAATAGGCTTGCCCGAAACGCACGCCGACTTTACACGCACCCTTACAACCGTTACGTCGTTGCCGCTTACGCACCTGTCGATGTATGCGTTGGAGATTTATCCCGACACACCGATGTGGCAAATCCGCGACGAGTGTCCGACGGACGAGGATTACCTTGCCGACTTGTACGACGAGGGGGTTGCGACCTTTGCCGCGGCAGGCTTCGCCCGATACGAAACAAGCAATTTTGCACGCAACGGCAAGCAATGCAGGCACAATCTCAATTACTGGCGCGAAGGGCATTACTACGGCTTCGGGGCGTCGGCAAGCGGCTTTGTCGGCAACGTGCGCTACACAAACGCGCGGTCGATTGCCGATTACATTGCGGCGGACAACATACGCGTCGAACAGGAAATCGAAAGCCTTACCGAGCAGGCGCGCGAGTACGCTATGCTTGCGCTGCGGCTTGACGAAGGCGTGGACGAAGCGTTGTTCAAGCGGCGTTACGGCAAGCCTTTCAGCGAATTTTTCCCGTCGGCGACGAAACTGTTTGCCGATGGTTTTCTTGAAAACGTGTGCGGGCACATTCGCATTCCCGCAGACAAGGCGTATGTGGCAAATTCCATTCTGGAACTGTTGTTGTGATGTTGAAACGGCGGTGCAACTATATGTAAAAGTGGGCGTGTTGCCGTTGAAAAGAAAAAAGCACCGTATAAAAATAGTAGGGTATTAACCTATTGGAAAAGACGCCGAAGGCACGGGTCGTGCACCCGCTAATAAAAGGACGCCGAACAGAAGCAGATTATGTAAGGGGTCCTGCCGAGGAATTGCAATACAGGCTACTGCAGAGAGTTGACACCTTGACTGGATCCGTGGTTGAAAACTAATTTTGTTGAATAAACAAATCAACAGCGTATCTTAATTTTGTCTATGTGATTTCAATAATATAAGTGGTGTAAAAATCGAATGCAAAAAGAAAAATGCGCCCTGACTTAACGTAGTCAAGGCGCATTTGAAGTTTATTCAATTAGTCTTCCTTGTTGCTTGTTCTGATGCAACGGGTGCAAACGTATTCGGTGGATTCTTTTCCGTCAATAACCACTTTTACTTTTTGCAAATTGGCATTGTAGGTTTTGGGAGTCTTTCTGTTGGAGTGGGACACCTTGTTGCCGGACATCTTGCCTTTTCCGCATATAGCGCATACCTTGGACATATTTACACCTCCGTAGTGGTAAAGTTTGTATTTCGTAATTTCACGCTTTAGTATAATATCATTTCTTGTCGTGTTTGGCAAGCGAAAATTAACAAAAAAAACGTAAAAGCGCAAAAATTAGTTAAAAAAGTCATTAAAGGTCAATATAACGTGTAAAATTACTTGAATTTTTTTCACTTTTGCTGTAAAATATGATAGCACCATTATGCAGGAGGAAAAATCGAATGGCATTACGCACTAGAAATTCGTATGGTACAATAGCCGTTTCGGACGACGTTATCGCATCGCTCGCGGGTCACTTTGCCGCAGAGTGTTACGGCGTGGTCGAGCTTGTGCCTTTTGGTTTTTCCGACTCGTTCAGTGATCTTTTCAAACGCAACGGCAAAAGCCGCGGTGTGCGCGTAGCCACAAAAGGGGACCGTATCTACGTAGATTTGTTTGTGAAAATTAAATACGGGCTGCCTGTATCGGCAGTATCATCCAGTTTGAAGAACACCGTCAAGTACGGCTTGGAACACTTTACGGGTATGATTGTGGACAGTATCGACGTCCACGTAGTGGGTGTCAATCTTTAATTTTCGCTATTAACCGAGAGGTATTTCATGTCTTCAGCACGTTCAAATACAACGCATATTACCATGTCGGTGATGAAACGTATGTTTATCGCCGGCGGAAAAATGTTGGAAGTAAACAAAGCTCAGGTGGACGCACTCAACGTATTCCCCGTACCCGACGGCGACACAGGTACAAACATGTCGCTGACAATGATGTCGGCAGTTAAGGAAATCAGTTCGGTAGATACCACAAGTATGGCTGACTTCGCCGATAAACTTGCCAAAGGCGCGCTTCGCGGCGCACGCGGCAACAGCGGCGTAATTTTGTCACAGATTCTTAAAGGTTTCAGCAATGTAATCGCCACCAAAGAGGAATGTGACGCCAAACAATTTGCCAAAGGACTTCGCGAAGGTGCGGAACTTGCCTATCGCGCGGTAAGCAAACCTAAGGAAGGCACAATCCTGACAGTCATCCGCTACATGGCGGAAGAGGCCGTAGACCAGGCTAAGCGCACCAACAGTATTGAAAAGTTGATGAACGCGACCCTTGCCAAGGGCGAAGAAATCCTTGCCAAAACCCCCGACATGCTGGAAGTGCTGAAGCGTGCAGGCGTAGTGGACAGCGGCGGATTCGGCTTGATTACCATGTTCAAGGGGCTTATTATGGGCTACCTGGACCAGGAAGTGTCCGGCGCAGAGGAATACACGCTTGCCGAAGCCAAACCTGCCGGCAGTGACAGCATTTTCCCCGACGACAACGACCTTGTTGTGGATTACGAATCCCTGGGCGAGCTGGACTTCGGGTACTGCACGGAATTTTTTATTATCAATATCAAACCCAAGACAACCCTTACCGACATAGACAAGTTGCGCGAATACCTCAATGACATAGGCAACAGCGTAATTTGTATCGGCGACCTCAATCTTGTCAAGGTGCATGTACACACCAACAACCCGGGCAAGGCTCTGAGCAAGGCTTTGCAACTGGGCGAACTGGACAAGGTTAAGATTGAAAACATGATGGAGCAAAACCGTCAACTTCGCGCCAAGTACGAGGCGGAACGCAAGCCCATAGGTATTCTTGCGGTGTGCGCAGGCGAAGGTTTCCAGGCAATCTTCAAGGATTTGCTTGTTGACCAGGTTATCGAAGGCGGTCAGACAATGAACCCGTCCGCCGACGACATTGCGCAGGCTTGCAAAAAAATCAATGCAGAAAACATCATTATTCTGCCCAACAACAAAAACATCATTTTGTCGGCAGAGCAGTCGCGTATGCTGGTGCCAAACCGCAATATTTTTGTACTGCAAACCAAGGATATTCCGCAAGGTCTTGCGGCAGTGCTAAGTTTCAACCCCGAAGCCAGCCTTGCCGACAACCTTAAGGAAATGACCGCAAGTTTCGTAAACATCGACGCAGGACAGGTTACCTACGCCGTGCGCGATACGCAAATCGGCAAATTGTCCATCAAAAAGGGCGATATCATCGGTATTGACAAAGGTCAACTGGTCACGACAGGCTCCGACGTGGAAGCCGTTACGACCAACCTTATCGACAGCATGCTTACCGAAGACAAGGAAGTTGTTACGCTGTACTACGGTATCGACGTCAAGGAAGAAGATGCCGAAGCATATGTCGAAAAACTTGCCGAAACGCACCCCGACGTGGAGTTTATCCTTCACTACGGCGGTCAACCCTTGTATTACTACGTACTGAGCGTAGAGTAAAGGTCAACAGTTAACAGGAATTTACAGGCGTACTTTGCGTAAGTGCGCCTGTCTTTATTTAGTTTTAACAGTATTACAAGCAAGTTCGGCGCACAGCTTATTGCGGAAACAGACAAAATCCGCATGAAGTAACGCTACTGCAACGGAATTATCAACGCAATCGATGCATTGCGTACCCGTAGATTTGACTAACGCGACAGCACAAATTTTCGGTAACGCCGCGCCGAAAAGAAAAAATAACTTTCGTTGAAGCGCGTTGGTTTGTGTAGTGGGGTCCTGACGATGTATTGTCACACGGGGCGACCGAGCGATGGTAAAAGTAAGCATTTGCGCGTGCTTGTTGTGCGCTTTTCCCGCTTTGCGGTTTGTCAAATGCTCGCTTACAGTACGTCAAGTACAGTTTCGCTCGCCTTTGGCAAAAATCATCACAACAAGCAAGCGCAAATGTGCTCGCAGTTGTGGGGTTGGAGATGTAGTACAAGGCGGCGGTAGGTGCCCGAAGCAATACTTGTCGGTATTGCGAGGGTGCATATCGGCGCATTGTGCAAATATACAACCCCACAACCTTGCCTTTTCCGTCGCTCGGTCGCCAACGCGTGCTCGCTCGCTTCACTTCGGGCATTGTAGTTTAATCGCCAATCAAATAGTGCCATTCACGTCGCCGAATTTTTTGTGGCACAGTGATTGAAATAATGTTTCACTTCCTTTTTTTGTAGTTGCCGTTGCCTGTCGGTTACGCTTGCGCGTTTACCTTTTTGATGTAGTCCAGTATCTGGTCGAAGTTGTCAAAGTACTCGTTGCAAAGAGCGCGTGTTCCGCTTCCGTTGATGTTGCCGCCGTCAAAACCTATCGTGACGTAACCTGCCAGACGCACGCTGCATACGCCTGCGCCGCTGTCCTCGATGCCAAGCACGTGGCAACGGTCGGCTTCGGCAATGCCCAGTCCTACCGCGCCAGTTTCGGCATAAAGCCACGGGTGGGGTTTTGGGGACAGTTCGCCCAGCGTACCTACGCTACCCTTCATCAGGGGGAAGCCTGCGGAAATAATGCTGTCGTAGAAGTCTTTCGGGTCGCCCATTTCAAGGGTGTCGAACGCCGACTTGATTTCGGGATAAGCCTTTTCGTACAGTCCGCTTGTTACCAGCCCGATTTTTACGCCCATGTCCTTCAGCGCGAGCAAAAATCCCTTAAGTCGCGGCGACGGAGTAAATGCGCCTGCCTTGCCTTTGCCTTGCATTATGGCGTCCATTTCGCGGTGAGTGTGTTCAAAATAGTACTTGCGTGCTTCTTCCAGGGTTTTGTCGGGGCAGTACTTGTCAATCATGTACTGCAGGTGTTCCGACACGCTGTGACCGGAAACAAACGGCAGGTCGGCTTCTTCCATGCGGAAGTCGGGGTTGCCAAGCAGCGAGGCGGTGGTTTGCTCGATAATCCAGATCCAGAATTCTTCGCTGCGCACGCTTGTTCCGTCAAGGTCCATCAGTACGGCTTTTATCGGGGCTTGTACCGCAACGGGCTTCACCTTGTAGTAGGCAGGGTAGCCTATTGCCGAAGCAACGTACGCGATTGTGCTGTCCTCGAAGCAGACAAATTCCACCTTGCCGTCGCCTGTTGCGTACACGTTTGTTACGCCCTTTTCGCCCTTGGCAAACACGCCGTCGGTGCATTTGTCTATCTTTTTCAGTCCGCTTGTTTCGTCAAAAGTTCCTAAGTCGGGTATTGTAAATTTCATGGTTGTTTTCCTTTTTTGTTGTCTGTGTTAGTTTATTTTGTGAAAATTCACTTAGTTTTTCCCGTTTTTCAACGGATTTCGGATTGAAAAAGTCCGCTGAATTTATTGTACATCAAAATGGGCTGTTTTGTAAATAAAACTACCACAAAACGTCCGTAATAGGTCGCTTTGTGGCAGTAGATACAAGCAAATTCCGTTTGGTGAATGAAAACGGATTATTTCAGCTTTAGCACAAACGTTTCTATTTTCTTCGCGCCGATGTCCAGCGACCATGCCTTGCCGTCAAAGTTTGTCTTTTCGGCATTGCTTTCGTCAAGGCGTACGCGCAGAACTTCCTTGACCGGCAGAATTGTGGATATCGTCAGCGGCAACGTTTCGTCGGTGGTGTTGTACACGCGCAGCGTCAGTCCGTCGCCGTTTTCCGCTTGTTTAAGCGCGCTTGTCATCACTTTGCCTTCTTGGCTGAAGGTTACGAAACTTGCGCAGTCGGGCAGTATGCCGTTTGTCGCCACTCCCTGGATTGCCTTGAGGGGCACCTTCGCCGCGTAAGCCGCATTCCACACGTGCGCCGCTTCGAAGTTTCCTTGGTGGGGGTACAGGCACATTTCGTAGGTCATCTTGCCGAAACTGTGTTGTCCCGTGTAGCGGTCCAGTTCCTCGTAGGTCATTTTGCTGTTTGCCGTCATGTAGGCGCGTTGCGTGCGTATGAGTGTAATCTTGATTGTGCGCAGCTTGTCGTCGTCCACTTCGTACTCACGTAGACCCTTTGTCATTACCGCAAGTCCGTCTTTGCCGTCGCTTACGTCCACAAAGTTTTGCATTGGCTGGAAGGGCAGGAATTTGTCAAAGTTGTCCTTGGTGTCAAGGTGGTTGATGGTGCGGTGCGCGACGTCCCATGCGCTTTCGCAGTCAACCCACTCGGCTGCGGTAAGTCCGCTGGGGAAGTTTACCACAAGTTTGTGGTCGCGGATACGGTTGTCAAGAGTGGTCCTGATACGCAGGAACTTTTCGCCCTTGTTAAGCGTCAGCGTGGTGGAGATTGCCAGCGTTTTGAATCCGCGGCTGCGGTCGTTGCCGTCGATAGTGGCTTCGGCAGGCAAATCCATTGCAATGTCGATTTTGTACACGCCGCGCAGTTCGTTGCTTTCCGTCAATGTGATGGTTGCCGCACTGCCAAGGCTGGTGTACGTCGCGTTGCGTTTTGGCTTTACGGAAATGTGTGCCGAGCCGACTTCGCCGTTGTCTGTAAAGTACAGTTGTTGCGGCATAACTCTGCCCGTCGTCTTGTCCGTCAGGTCAAAGGTGCCGTTGCTGTTGATTGCAACCTTTACAAATTCGTTTTCCAGTACGCCGTTGTCGCGTGCGATAAGTTTGCGCGGGGGCATTACTTCGGGGTGGTAGGCAAGGTCGGGCTCACGGAAACGCAATGCATAGGTCTTGAAACCATTTTGCGGTACGGTAACTTCCACAAGTACGCGTTTGCGGTCGGCGTTAAACTTGATTGCCTTGGTGTCCATTTCGCGTTCCACACCTATTGCGATGTCGTCGCGAGTCAGTTCCACGTAGGGCACTTTGTTGCCTTTTTCGTCTACGATGTCGTAGAAGTCGCCCACGCTGCTTGCACCGCCGACGCCGATGTCAACCGCCTGTCCGCCGCCCTTGGGAGTGTCGAATACTACTTCGATTACTTCCTTGCGGCTGAAAGGCAAGGTGTTGAACACCGTCAGCGTGTGGTCGGTACTCAAAAAGTGTTCCGCCGTGTTGATGTTGCCGTACAGCGCAACGCAACTACGGTTGGCAACTTCTTCCGCAACGGTCTTTGCCAGGCTGAAGTTGTACAGCATGTCGTCGTGCGCACGGTCAACCGCCGCACCGCAAATGCTGTCGTGCGCATGGCATTTAAGCAGGTATTCCCATGCGCGGTCAATGTTTTTGCGAGGATATTCCTTACCGTAAGCCTCGGCGTAACTGGCAAGGGGTTCGGCAATGTTAAGCAGATTGTTTTCGCATTCGTCGTTGAGCAACTTAATTTTGATACGGCTGCTGTGCGTTGCGCCAAGAAGGGCGTTGAAGTTGTTGTACTCCATGGTGGTGTAACGCAGTTCGCCGTGGTGTTCTGCCTTTTTGTAGCCTTTTACCGCCTTGATTTCCGCCATGTACTCGTCCATCGAACATTGTTCGATTTGTACATCGGGGTAAATCTTGTTCATGTCGGCAATAAGTTCGGGCAGGTACTTGTATGGTTCGTCGTTGTCCTCCATGTTGAGGGCAAGTATGTGGTTGCCTATCGCGTAGGGTTCCGCCTGCTTCAACAGGTTGTCAATGGCATTCTTCTGTACGTTGACGTCGTGTATGTAGTCAAAGTCCTCGTGAAGAAGAGTAAACGCCTTTTCGTAACTTTGCATGTCCGCCATGTGTACAGGGATCTGGCTGCGGTTGTAGGTGTAGGTAAGGTCCTTTTGCCCCTTGCCGAGTACTGCGGGGCCGTGCACGTAAAAGAACCAGTTTGTGCGCGTAACTTCGTCAAAGGTGCGCAGGGTGTCGATTGTCGTGCCGTCCGCTCCTACCCACGTAAACAGCGGCGTAAGCACGTGCTTGTTTGTCCCGCGGTAGAAGATTGCGTCGGTAATGCCGAAGCCGCGATACAATTGCGGCAACTGGCTGGGTTGTCCGTAACTTGTGGCGGTGTAGCCGGATTTCATTCCGCCGCCCAGTTCGCTTGCCATTTTGTGTCCCCACAACAGGTTGCGCACAAGGCTTTCCGGCGCGACGGTGTTAGTTTCGGGCAGGGTGTACCAATTGACAACAAACATACGCTTTGCCTTGATGAGGTCTATTATGCGTTGCTTGTTTTCGGGACGAATGGTCAAGTAGTCCTCGATTACGATCGTGCCGCCGTCCACGCAGAAGTATTTGTACTCAGGCTTGGTTTCCAGTAAGTTGATGATGTTGTCCATCAGGTCAACAAGGCGCAGTTTGCTTTGTTCGGCGGTGTGTCGCCATTCTCTGTCCCAGTGCGTTCCGTTGATAAGGTGAATTTTTTTCATAGATACCTCGACTTTTGAAAAAATCAGTGAAAAAATCGGTTTTCTGGCTATATGATATCACACGGATTTGCACTTGTAAAGGGGAAAACAAAAATTTTTTTTGCATTTTTTTTGATTTTTCCCTGTTTACAACGGCAGTATTGTGTGTTACAATTACTCAAAAAAACAGTTTTCTGAGGTGTTTTTGATGGTTTATGTCGTTAATTACGAAAAAATGACCCCTGCCGAACGGGCGTTGGCAATCGGACTGCAAGGCGTAGTCAATCGCAAGGGCAAACGCGTGCTGATAGACGCAGACAAGTACATCGACTACGTGACGGACAGCGACAGACGGTACGTTGACGTGTACGAACTTGCGGACAAATTCGCAGGTGAGTTTTCGGGCGTTGTCGTCTACACGCTGGACAGCCACGATGTCGGTATCAACATGGCGGCTATGCTTGCGGCTGTGGACGACGTACTTGGCGTGCCCGACGTGCTTCTGGACAAAGTGGCGAAGTACCATCTTCCCGTGGCGCGCGACCTGCGACAAATTTGTGGCAGCAACGCCGAACGGCAACGAGTAGTGTTCGACAGGTGCTACGACCGCCTTAACAAAAACGGTCTTGTGCATCAGGTTGTCAACGGCGACAACTTTCACATCAGGCTGCGAGACCTGTCCATTGCCAACCGTTGGGCGTGCGTGTACACGGGCGAAGGCGACGAGGACAGGGCTTTCCGCAAGTACGTGCTGGGCAAGTTGGACTCAAACATCCCCGTGTACGGCTGGAACGACGACGAGATTGCGTTTATTAAGGATATATCGGAATTCGGCGATTATGCCCTGCCGTCGGATTGGTCTATGAATCACAGTTACTTCGAGGCGAGCGACGCCACGCTTACGCAGCGCATACACGGCGACTTGTCCACCGTTGCGCCAAACAAACACTACGTTGCGCTTGTGGTGTCCGACGGCGACAATATTCAGTGGCTGGAACGGGACTTTTCTCTTCCCGGCGGCAACTTCGGACAACGCCTTGCAACGGACTGCAACTACAAAATGACGTGGACTTTTTCGCCGAGCATGGTGCGGATTTGCCCCGACGGAGCGCGGCATATCTTCGCCTCGGCAAAACGCGACTATTTTGTCTCGGGCGTGTCGGGCGTGGGGTACGCCAATTGCCTCAGTTATCCGCGCGAACATCTGGACGAATTTACACGGCAGACTGCGGAAGCAATGCAACGCAGTGACCTTAGCGTAGTTACGCTGCTTGACAACGTTGCCAACACCGCCGACGCACAATTTGTGCAAGATAGGTTGCATAGTTATACAAAGTTTGATACAATAAAAGGTGGAATATGGGAGCTTGACCCCGACAGATACGGCAGCGGCAAGGGACGCGTGTGGTGGAGCGACGGCAAACCGTTTGTTTCCGTGCGCTTTACTTTGTGGTATCCCACCTGCAACATGGCTGACGTCACGAAGGATTGGCTTGACGAAATGGCGGCGGCAGTAAATGCAATGCCCGTCAGCCCGACGACAGAAGACGGCTACACGGTGGTCAACGTGCACCCGTGGACGATGAATCAGGCAAGCGTGGACTACTTCGTGTCGAGGCTTGACAGCAGCAAAATCGAGTTGGTGTATGCCGACGAATTGATTGAACTGATGAAGCGCAACCTGAAAGGCGGCGCTGTTCGCTGAAAAGCATACAGGAAATGGGCGCCGAAGGCACGGGTCGTGCACCCACTATAAAGGGTGCCGAGTACAGGGCGTGCACCCACTATTAAATGGGCGCCGAAGTACGGAAGTTTATGTAAGGGGTCCTGCCGAGGAATTACCCTACGTGCGAACGCGTGCTCGCTCGCTTCACTT
>OLXG01000033.1_pt1 | contig 56043 bp, 39 predicted proteins | sample 1673861 | NCBI WGS metagenome assembly OLXG01 (sample SAMEA103958130, study PRJEB25191) | human gut metagenome | biome: human-associated habitat [ENVO:00009003]; feature: intestine environment [ENVO:2100002]; material: feces | place: Germany | collected 2013/2015
AAAATATACTATAAGTATGTATACGGCAAAATTCGGCGGAACAGCTACCGCTCCGCACAATCTGAAATATGTTTTAAGCCTGATTGACGACAACATGGGCGCGGTGATCGTTTCGGCATGCGGCAGAAGTTTTGACAGCGATGAAAAAGTGACGGATTTGTTGAATTTGTTTTACGAAACGCACGACGAAATTGTCTGGCGAAAGATAGAAACAAAATATCGCCGACTTGTGGAAATAAACGGAATAAATATAGATATCGATAGACTGCTTGCCGAGAAAAAGCAAAAGATGCGTGGCAACGACCGCGCGTATTGCCTTTCGGTAGGCGAAGAGTTGACGGCAAAGTGCGTTGCGGCGGCTATGGGACGAGAATATGTTGAAGCGGCGGATTTTATTCGTTTTGACGAGGGCGGTCGATTGGATTGCCGCGAAACAAAACGTCGGGTCGAAACTCTTGCAAAACAAAAGTTTGTTACCGGTGGTTTTTACGGTGGCAAACGTGACGGAGCCCGTGCAACCTTCGAGCGCGGCGGCGGCGATATCAGCGGCGCGATTTTTGCGGTTTGGACGAGTGCGACATTGTACGAAAACTATACCGACGTGGACGGTGTGTGCGTGGCAAACCCCCGACGCGTGTTTTGTCCGAAAGTTTTTCCACGGATTTCATACGGGCAGATGCGATTGCTTGGAAGTTGCGGTGCGGAAGTGCTGCACCCGTCTGCGGTAGACCTGCCGCAAAAGGCGGCTTTGCCAGTAGTTGTAAAAAACTTTTGGGGAAGTCGCGGCACGACAGTGTGCAACTATCCGTGCGTTGACGATGTTGTGTCGGTTACGTGTCGCAAGACGGGCGGGCTGTACGTAACTACCGTTTTGCACAATCTGCCCGACATGGGTGCAAGGGTGATTGCCGACATTGCGCGAGATGTAAAAAACTGCGTTGCGCGTTGTGAATTGAATCGTGACCTCTCAAAAATTTACGCTTCGCAAGACCTTACCGTCGAAACATACAACGCATTTTTCCAAGCGTAGTGCGGCTCTGTCGTAACGGCTTGACTTATGGGCAAAATTGTACTACAATTTCGGTAGTGTCGGGCGCAGTCGCTGTCATATTTTACCCGGTCGTCAATTATTATCAGTCAATTTGAAACGGACTGACTTGTGCGTTAAGACACTATGAATACGCTAACAACAAAACGGTGAAAGATGAAAGTACTTGTTGTCGGTGCCGGAATGGCAGGACTTACATATTCAATATTGGCGGCGCGGCGCGGTAACGACGTGACCGTTTGCGAACGCAATCCGCGCGTCGGGCGCAAATTGGCAATGAGCGGCAACGGCAAGTGCAATATCGGCAACATGCACATTTCCGCAAGTGCTTACAATGCGCCTGTGTTTGTGCAGAAAATACTTGACGTCGTTTCCGTCGAAAAATATCTTGATTTTCTTCGTTCCGCAGGCATTTATACCTATGCCGACGAAAGCGGACGTCTGTACCCCGTGACGGACAGCGCGTCGTCGGTGGTGGACGTTCTGCGTTTTGAAGCGGCGCGCCTCGGCGTGAAGATTCTGACGGATACGGAAATTGTAAAAATAGACGTACAAGGTAAGTTTGTTGCGGAAACGCGCGACGGACAAAAAATATATTGCGACAAAGTAATTGTCGCCTGCGGTAGTAAAAGCCAGTCGGACGAAACAAACCTTGCCTCGCTTGTCGGACGGCAGTATCTTACGGCAATGTCGCCGTCGCTTACGCCCGTGCGTGTTAAAAACATGAGCGGGACATTGAACGGCGTGCGCAATCGCGCCAAAGTAACATTGTTTGCCGACGGCACAAAAGTGGCAGAAGAACACGGCGAAGTGCAATTTAAGGATTACGGTCTGTCGGGCGTGTGCGTGTTCAACTTGTCTGCACTTATTGCACGCGACATTGTTCGCGGTGAAAAGCACGAATACAAATTTGTCGTAGACGTGGTGCCGGACATCGAGGAATCGGATCTAACAAAAATAATTGCAAAAAACATTGCCTGCGGCCATGAAGATCCGCTTGTCGGGCTTGTGAAAAATCGGGTTGCAGACTACGTGAAAAAACAACAAAAGACTGCCTCGGACGACCTTGCAAAAGCCTACGCGCACATGGTCAAAAATTTGACGTTCATTTTTGACAAATTGCTTGACTACTCATTAAGTCAAGTGACGGCAGGCGGCGTAAATCTCGCTTTTGTAGATGATGAAACGCTTTGTTTGCCAAACGGCATCTCAGTGTTGGGTGAGGCATTGGACGTTGACGGACAGTGCGGCGGTTTCAATCTTCAGTTTGCGGCAAGTTCCGCCTTGTATCTGTTTGACGGCAAATTGTAAGCAAAAAATCAATACGTATACAAAACTTAATTACAAAACAATGAACACACAAATCTGCTGTGCGATTTTACGGTAACAAAAAATGTCTGTATTTTTAACAAAACCATTCAATATTCCGCTTGGACAAAAGGACAAGGCGACACAGATAGTTTGTGCTAAGTGTGGTTTGTCCGAACGTGAAATAATCAGCATCAAACTACACAAACAAAGCGTTGACGCCCGTGACAAATCGGATGTTCATTTTGTATGTTCATTTTTAATTGACGTCAAAAAAACTTTCGTTCGCAATGCAACGCCGTATGTTTTGCCAACCGACGTTTTGCAAAACATCGTGCCGGACAAGGCACTTTCCGTCAAACATGCGGTAGTTGTTGGCAGTGGTCCGGCAGGGCTGTTTGCTGCGTTGTATCTTGCAAAAAGCGGCTTCAGAGTGACCGTTGTGGAAAAAGGCTCGGACGTTGCCGAACGTAAACAAGCCGTTGAAAAATTTTTCTGCGGCGGCGAATTTAACGCCAAAACAAACGTTCAGTTCGGTTTGGGAGGTGCAGGCACGTTTTCCGACGGTAAACTGACGACGGGTATTTCGTCGCCCTTTACCTGCACTGTGTTCGGTCAGTTTGTGCGAAGCGGCGCGCCCGAGGATATTATGTACGACGCATTGCCGCACATCGGAACGGACAAACTTGTTGGCGTAGTGGCAAATCTTCGCGACGAGATAGGGCACTCCGGCGGTGAGTTTATGTTTGACACATCGTTTGACGACTTTGCGGTCGCCTCGGACGGTTCGGTGTGCGCCGTGGTAGTTACGGGCAAAAACAATGTTTCACGCACGCTTGCCTGTGATTGCGTATGCCTGTGCACAGGTCATTCGGCTCGTGACGTGTTCGATCTGCTTCTCGACAAAAACGTTTCGCTTTCGTTCAAGTCGTTTGCCGTAGGACTTCGCGTGGAGCATACTCGAGCATTTATCGACAATGCGCAGTATGGTCTGGCGGCAACGCATCGCGACCTGTCGGCGGCAAGTTACAAATTGGTACACAACGGTGAAAAACACAGTTGTTATTCATTCTGCATGTGCCCAGGCGGCGTGGTGGTTGCAGGCAATTCCGAGCCCGAGTCCGTTGTCGTAAACGGAATGAGCAACTACGCCCGAAACGCGGCAAACAGCAACAGTGCGCTTGTGGTAACCGTCGGCGCGGACGACATCGAGCGTTACGGCTTCGGTCGCGACGTGTTGTCGGGCGTGCGCTTCCAGCGTGACCTGGAACGTCGCGCGTTTGTCCTTGGCGGAGGCAATTATGTTGCGCCATGCCAGAATGTAACCGACTTTGTTGCAAATCGTCCGACGACTGCATTCGACATTACCCCATCCTATCCTCGCGGCGTGCGCTCGGCAAACCTGCGCGACTTTTTCCCGTCGGATATTTCCGACAGCATTGCCGAGGCACTGACTGTGTTCGACCGAAAAATCCGCGGTTTCGGCTCGTCAGGCGTGCTTACCGCCGTCGAGTCGCGTACATCGTCCCCCGTGCGGATACTACGCTCCGAAAACTTTGAAAGCAGCGTTGCAAACCTGTACCCGATCGGCGAAGGCGCAGGTTATGCAGGCGGCATAGTTTCTTCGGCGGTTGACGGCTTGCGCGTCGCGGCAAAAATCGTGGAAAAATTCCGCATGCGCAGTTAGGGCAGAGTGACTCGGATATTCCCGAAATCAACGTTGTTGCAGGTGTGCCTGCCGTGGTTGTGCGCAAGACAGAGACAACCTTGACTACATAAACGTGTGGAAAAGCTGCGCATACAACGAAACACCGCTGTCTGCACGGAAGAAAAACGAGCAAAAGTTATAATTGTCTTGTCGAAAGACTTTTGCTACGGAATTCAATGCGACTTATTTTTACAACAGCGATACCGACAACAAATTAGTTTCAATAAAAAATGCGACTACGGAATAAATCCATAGCCGCTTTTTTTATTTTCATTTTTGCATATTTACTGCAACTTTATTGTGACGTGCAAAACTTTTGCTTTGCGTTGTCGTGCCTTTTACTGCAACGGCAATGTGTGCTTAAAACCTGCTACACGCCTTAGATACCCGAAAGCAGTGCGCTCATGAAGTCGCTTACCGGTACGCTTTGCCAGAAGTCCATACATTCGGCTTTTTCTGCGTCGGTGTCGTGCGTCAGATTGAAAAACTGCTGTGCAGTGCAATCGCTACCCGTCACACTGAGTGCGGCGCGGTAGGTGTAGTAACCTTCGATATTGCATTGGAATGTGTTGCCGTTGTGCGTTATGCTGTGCGCCGACGGATTGACGCAGGTCAGTATGCGCAATTTGTATTCGTTTTGCGTGCGCGTGTCACCCTCGCCGATGTCCATAATGTTGCTGTTTACCAGGTCGCCGATTGTCAGCCCCGCCATGATTCTTTCAATGCCGCTGTTGCCGCTTGCGTCCTTTTCGCTGATTTCCGCAATGGTCATGTTGGCAATCTTGCCGTACACGCCGACGATTTCCGTCTTATCGGTTGCGCTTTCGTGCCAGTGAGCAGTGGTTGAGTGTCCGCTTTCGGTGCAGTTTTCAACGTATTGGTAGTTCATTACCGTGCCCATTTTTACGTTGTTGATGTCTGTTCCGAGGTCGTTTATGTTGCTGTTTGCAAGCGCGGCAAGTATGGCGTTTCCGTCGGTATCGATTACGTCGCTTAGTTTAAGCGTTTCAACCGCGTTGCCAAGTTCGTTGATTTTCTTGTCCTTAAGCGTAACAAGTATCTTCGGACTGGCCGTCGTTACGTCTATTACATCGCCAAGCACAAGGTTGTCTGCAACGGTGCCGAGGCTGCCTACCTTTTCGCCGGCAAGGCGTTTCAGCAGTTTGTTGCTTGTTTCGTCTATGGTAATAACGTCGCCCAGCGTAATTTCGTTTATGCCTTCGCCCAGTTTGCCGATTTTCGTGTTGCGCAGTGCCCACAGCGGTTTTTGTCCTTCGGTGATGTTCAGTACGTCGCCGAGGGTCAGGCTTTCGATTTTTGCGTTTATTTTGTCGCCGTTGCTAAGTTCGCGCACGGTAAGCGATGCCATCGAGCCGATAATGCCGCTTGTTTCGGCGCTGTCCTTGTTCCACACGTAGTCGAAGCAGTCGCTTGTGTGGGTGACGTCGGTATGCCCGCTGTTGCTGCAGGTAAGTTTCGCCTTGTACCATTTGTCGCCGTCGGCCTTGATGTACCCTGAGCCGTTTGTCATAACGTCTGTCGTCGCGGCGTAGGCTGTGTAGCCGTCGGTGGCACTTTCTGTGCGTTTGTAGCCTACAAGTTCGCCTACGCGGATATCGTACAGGCTTTCGGTGTTCATTACTTCCTTGACGGTAAGACCTGCAACGCTTGCAACGATTCCTTCGGCATACACAATGCTGCCGCTGTCGTCCGTGGTGTACCACTCGTCCTTTTCTGCGTCGTACTTGTAGCCCATTATGTTGCCGAGCTTGGTGGTTTCCATCAGTTTGTTTACGTCCAGTTCGCCGTTGTCGTTTACCAGGTCGGCAATAGTGGTGTCACCGAAAATATTGTTGATTTCTTCGCTTGCGGTGACGACTTCCGTAACTTTCAGTTTGCCCGTTTCTTCAAGCGAGCCGCCGGCTTTCAGTTCAAAAAATAATTTGTTGGCTTTGAATGCCGTCATTGTTTTGCCGAGTAACGACTGACCGAGCGCGTACAACAATTTGTTGTCGTCGGTCTTTTCGGCGGGGAATACGTCGCTGACCAGTTCCGCAAGTTTGATGTCGGCAAACACCGTTTCTATGCCGTTTTCGCCGACGAGGTCAAACAGCGAAAAGCCGTCAAGTTTGTCTACTGTCGCTTGGCCGATTTTTTTGTTACCGTCGTCTGTCTTGCCGAACAGGTTAATTATTTCCGTAAGCGCGCTTACTTTTATTTGCTTGAACGCGTTGTTTACGCCGTCTTCGGAATTGAAGTATTCCGCAACGGGGATTTTGTAAACGCTGTCCGGAACGGCGGTGCCGAACACTTTGTCGAGGTCAAGTCCCGTGGTGGCGCAAAACATACTAAGCGAAAAATATTCGCCCTCGCCTGCGGCGCACTCTTCGATTATCTTTTTGCCGTTGTCGTCAAGGGCAATGTTGCCGTCGGCATCGGTCTTGTAGCGGTAGAATTTACCTTGGGTACTGAACGCGTCGCGCACCTTGTTGAATATGCTCATAAACGACAACTTGCCGATGTCGCCAAGCGTTTCGGAAGCGGTGCCGCCCGTAAGTGTGTCGGGCGTTACAGTGGCTACAGCAACGAACACCGCGCCGAAAACGGCGACAATGCCGAACAGTACGCCAAAATAAAAGCAAATATTTTCATAATGAAACTCCCCTTGTGTTTGATCAGCCGCGGTTGCGGCGTGTTGCATTGATTGTCGCTATTACGCAAGCGGTGCATTTTGTTTGCGATTGTCCGTCACCTTGCAATAGAAGTTTACAAACATTCTTGCCCATGCACCGTGTAGCGTATGACGAAAAATAGATTGTCCCGCTTGGAAAAACTATTTTTGCTCTTTGCCCATGCCTTGCGGAATGAAACTGTCAAAGATGATGTTGTCGAAATAGTCATGCAGGCGGTCGTATTCTTCCTGACTGCGCACCGTCCAGCAAATGATAGGAATTTTTTTGCCGAATTTCGCTACTGCTTTGTTTGTGGTAAGGGTGGCGGCGTCATATGCGATAAATTGACTTCCGTTCCACTTGCACAGTTTAAGTCGGCTGAGCAGCCATTTGCGAAAGCGGCTCATTTTTGCGTCGTCGTACATGTAACTAAGCGTGCCGCGTATTACTTCGGGCGCATGCTTCTTGAACCAGCGTATGATAAGCGGATTGAATGATTCCACGCAGTAGTTGCCCTTGTAGGTCTTCAACATATCGTAAGTTTTCTGTTCCACTTCGCCGATGTTTGCGTGCGACTTGATTTCCACAATCAGGTTTGCGCCGTTTGCCGCCTGCAAAAACTCCTCAAAAGTGGGGATTTGACAATCGGTACCGATAAGGCGCATTTTGCGCAGTTCCTCAAAGGTGCAATCTGACAGAACGCCGTGTACGCCCGTCATGCGGTCAAGGGTGTCGTCGTGGAATACGACAAGCACTCCGTCCTTTGTCATCTGTACGTCCGTTTCTATTCCGTATCCGCTTTGCGAAGCGCGCGTAAATGCAGGAAGGGAGTTCTCCGGTATGCCTGCATTGTTGTCAAACAAGCCGCGATGCGCCACAAATATATCTGTCAGCCATTTGTAATCGTTGTTAATCATAGTGTACTCCTTCAAAGTCATTTAGCGGTTTTTTCTGCCGAACAAATGCGCGAGCGTTGTTTTGTCGCAATGTAGTGTCCGGCAATTTTCGACTTATGTTTTACCGTACTGTGTGAAAGTTGAACAAGCCTTTAATCAGTAACTTAAAGGCAAATTTTTTGCCGTGCAATGTTTTGTGTTTTTCGGTCGTTTCTGTTGTCCGTCGCGCTTAGGACATACACGCTTGTGAGCAACGATACTTTCACAAATATATTATATAAGTATTTGTTTTTTTTGGCAAGATGTTTAACCTAAAAAAGAGTAAACTTTCGTGGACAAAATCGTTGTTTTTTGATATAATCTATCTGTAAAAATTTGCACCAAAGTCGGTTTGGCAAAGGTAGCCCGTCATGACTACCGCTACACACCGTAAACCGACGGCACGAAGGAGTACCACTTGTCGCAACAAAATACACGAAACTTTTGCATAATAGCGCACATCGACCACGGTAAAAGCACTCTTGCCGACCGCCTTATGGAAGTGACGGGCACCGTCGCCAAACGCGATATGGAAGCGCAACTGCTGGACAGCATGGACATCGAGCGCGAACGCGGAATTACCATCAAACTTACGCCCGTACGTATGAAGTACGAAAAAGGCGGCGTCGAGTACACGCTGAACCTTATCGACACCCCGGGACACGTGGACTTCAACTACGAAGTGTCGCGTAGTCTTGCCGCATGCGAGGGTGCGTTGCTTGTGGTGGACGCAAGCCAGGGCGTAGAAGCGCAAACTCTTGCCAACTGCTATCTTGCATTGGAAAACGATCTGGAAATCATTCCCGTAATTAACAAAATCGACCTGCCGAGCGCAGATATCCCTGCCTGTCAGCAGGAAATTGCCGACGCAATCGGTCTGGACGCAACAAACGCGCCTCTTGTTTCCGCAAAGGAAGGGCTCAACATCACCGACGTGCTTGACGCCGTGGTGGATCTTGTACCTGCGCCGAAAGGTAACGAAAACGCGCCTCTTAAAGCACTTATTTTCGACTGCCAGTACGACAACTACAAGGGCGTGATTATTTTCGTGCGCATTGTTGACGGCTCGGTAAAGGTTGGCGACTCAATCAGGATGTTTGAAACTGCAGGCAAAACTTTCGACGTGACGGAAGTAGGGTACTTCGAGCCGCAAATGAAGTCCGCACCCTGTCTTGCGGCAGGCGACGTCGGCTACGTATGCGCCAGTATCAAGACGGTGTGTGACACCAAAGTCGGCGACACCATGACAAACGCCGCAAACCCCTGTGCAAAACCCCTGCACGGCTACAAGGAAGTAAAGCCGATGGTTTTCTGCGGCATATTCCCTGCGGACGGCAGCAAATACAACGACCTGAAAGACGCTCTCGAGAAATTGCAACTCAACGACGCAAGCCTGATGTACGAGCCGGACACGTCCGTCGCGCTGGGTTTCGGTTTCCGTTGCGGTTTTTTGGGACTCTTGCATATGGAAATTATTCAGGAACGCCTGGAGCGCGAGTTTGACCTCGATCTTGTTACTACCGCGCCGAGCGTAAGTTACAAGGTGTGTCTGACCGACGGCACCGAACAGATGATCGACAACCCGACCAAACTGCCGCCGGTAAGCAGTATCGAACACATCGAGGAACCTATCGTTCACGCCGAAGTGTTTACCCCGCCGGAGTATGTCGGCGACGTAATGGGGTTGTGCCAGGACAAACGCGGCGTGTTTATCGACATGACCTATCTCGACACCAAGCGCGTCAAGCTGACATACGAAATTCCTCTCAACGAAATTATTTACAACTTTTTCGACACGCTTAAGTCGCGTACACGCGGCTACGCCAGCCTTGACTACGAAATAGAAGGCTATCGCACGGGCAAACTTGTGCGAATGGACATTTTACTTAACGGCGAAGTGTGCGACGCGCTGAGTATAATCGTAAATGAGGAACGCGCCTACGCACGCGGACGTCAGATGGCGGAAAAACTGAAAGACGCAATACCTCGCCAGATGTTCGAAATCCCCATTCAGGCGGCAATCGGCAACAAAATCATTGCGCGCGAAACGGTGAAGGCACTGCGCAAGGACGTACTTGCCAAGTGTTACGGCGGTGACATCACGCGTAAAAAGAAACTGCTGGAAAAGCAAAAAGAGGGCAAAAAACGTATGCGCCAGGTAGGCAGTGTGTCCGTACCGAGCGAAGCGTTTATGTCCATACTCAAAATCGACGAATAGTGTCGGCGTAGGTTAATTTCGCCAACATCAATATTTTTTTTGCACCCGAGCGTGCACGATTAGAGTTACAGCCGTAAACTATTTTTGCTGTAAACTAATAGTGGTCAAGCCTCGGCTTGTGGCATCGTTTTGCCGCGCGAGCAAAAGACACCATACAAAAACGGAGTTTTACTTTGAATTTACAATCTTTGAACTCGGCGCAGATTGCGGCAGTAACCGCGCCGCTTAAACCTACGATAGTGCTTGCAGGCGCAGGCAGCGGAAAAACGCGCGTACTTACCAACAGAATATTGTACCTTATTCAGGAATGCGGCGTTTCGCCGTCGGAGATTCTGGCAATAACTTTTACCAACAAAGCCGCCAACGAAATGAAACGTCGTTTGTTCGAATTCAACGTCGGCGCAGGTTGGATGCACATCAGCACGATACACAGTTTTTGCGCGACGGTGCTGCGCTACGAGGCAAATAGTTTTGACCGCAACAGCAACTTTACCATCTACGCCGAGGACGAAAAGAAATCGGTAATCAAAAAAATCGTCAGGGACGCCTTTGACGAAAGCGACGCCAAGGTGGTGGACGGATTTTGCGACAGCATAAGCGACATCAAAAACAAAGCGCCGGAACTGCTTGACGGCGATCTTAACGCCCTTAGCCGCAACGATGAGTACCTGAGCGCGGAAATCGAACGTTTGCAAAGCCTTGCTTCGGCGCAAAGCAATGCCGAAGTGGTAAAAATAATTGAGACTTACAACAAGAAAATGGCGGAAAACAACGCCCTTGACTTCGACGATCTGCTGTACTACGTGTACAAGTTGTTTGCCAATTCGCCGGAGATACTGGAAAAGTATCGCGAACGCTACAAGTACATACTCATCGACGAGTTTCAGGATACCAACAAAGTGCAGTACAACATCTTCAGGATGCTTGGCGAAAAGTACGGCAATATTTTTGTAGTGGGTGACGACGACCAGAGTATTTACAGTTGGCGGGGTGCGGAAGCCAACAACCTGAAGAAGTTTCAGCGCGACTTTCCCGATTGTCAGGTGTTCAAGTTGGAACAAAACTACCGCAGCACCAAGGCAATACTGGACGTTGCAAACCAAATTATTTCTCTTAACACGGGGCGATTCGAAAAGGTTCTGTGGACGGAAAACGAACAGGGCGTAAAGCCGCAACTGTACGCCGCCTACAACGAAGCCGACGAAGCGTACTTTGTAGTGGAACAAATAAAGGGGCTCAGGGCGGTGGCGCGTAACGGCAGATGGAAGGACTTCGCCATACTTATGCGTATCAACGCTTTGTCGCGCAGTTTCGAAGCGGAACTGACAAAAAATCGCATTCCGTACAAGGTGTTTGGCGGTTTCAAGTTCTTTGAGCGCAAGGAAATCAAGGACGTGTTGTCCTACATGCGCCTTGTGGTAAACCCTAACGATACCGAAGCGTTTATACGTGCGCTCAACGTGCCGAGACGGCGCGGTATTGGCGACACTACGATAAAGAAGCTACTGGATTTGTCGGCGGACAGGGGACTGTCGGTGTTGGAATTTGTGTCCGACGAACGCAATCTGCTGGACGACTTCAACCGTCCCACGCGTGAAAAGCTGACGGATTTTTACAAAATTGTCGAACAGTTGGATGCGCTTGCCCGGACAAATTCCGTCAAGGTGTTTACGCACGCCATGTTGGATTTACTGGAATTCCGTCAGGTGCTGCTTGACGCAGACGAAGAAGAACGCGCGCTGAACATCGACGAATTTGAACAGTCGGTAATCGACTTTGAAAAGGCGCAACCCAACGCGACGCTCGGAGACTACCTGCAATCGGTAACGCTGGCAAGCGACATCGACGAGGACAGCGAAGCCGACTACGTAAGCGTTGCCACAATTCACGCCGTAAAGGGACTGGAATTTAAGAATGTGTTTGTAATCGGGCTGGAAGACGGCATTTTCCCGACGTCCCGCGCGACATACAACGCCGAAACGATGCAGGAAGAACGCCGCCTGATGTACGTGGCGGTGACGCGCGCCGAACAGCGTTTGTATCTTACACGCGCACGCACCCGCTTTTTGTGGGGACAGCGCAAAGACACGATGGAAAGCAGGTATTTTTCCGAAATCAAGCGTATGCAAACGCCGCCGAGACCTGCCGCGACAGAACGTCAACTGGCGGACGACAGTTTTCTTGATCGCCTTAACAATCGTGAACCGCGCCCGAGTGCCGCGCCAAACCCCGGCAAGACCAAGGCGCAGGTTGGCAACTTCAAGCCGGGCATGAAGGTGGAACACGCGATGTTCGGCAAAGGAATTATTTTGCGCATTGCGGGCGACGTGGTGGACGTGGCGTTTGATACGGTCGGTAAAAAGTCGCTTATGATTAAGTTTGCGCCGCTCAAGATACTTGAGTAAGCAGCCAAAGAAGCACGCTTGAATTGTGAAGGGCAAAAGGGCGCCGAGCACGGAATTTGTCGCCGAAGTAATGAAGTTGAAGTAATGGGTCCTGCCGAGGAATTGCCCTACGTGCGAACGCGTGCTCGCTCGCTTCACTTCGGACATTACAATCTGTGGTAGGTAGCCTACCCAGCCGCGCCCTCGTTCAGATGTCGCCGTAGGGCAACACCTCGCCACCCCGAATAAAGCAAGTTAACTGTTTGTAACTTACTTACCTACTTCAAGTAGGTTAACTTCGGCAAACATAATTAGAAATAGACAGACTGTATAATGCTCGTTTCAAATTATGTCATTGCGAGAAGCGACTGTATTTGTCGCGCCGTGGCAATCCCCCGAAAGGGTTCCTCTCGTCTGAGTGTGTGTATTGCAAAGACATTATTACACGTAGCAGTACAATGCAGCCCTCATTTATCAATGCTCATGGTGTACCCCCGCAGCGCCGCTACCCAGACCGCCCACCCCTCATGGTCAAAAGGCGTACTTTATTAGTAATAAAGAAAAAAAGGTCAAAGGCACTTTGATGGTTGTAAGGGAACATGGACATAAACGTAGTATTGATAATGCAAAGTCAACCGTACGCGCCAGGGGGTGGGCGGTCGGGGTAGCGGCGCTGTGGGGGTACTACTAAAAATAATGAGGAAAATGGAACGGTAGTGTATTGCAATTCTCTAATATGGTCGTTGCAATAAGTGATTGAAGTCGAACGGAACCCTTTCGGGGGATTGGCACCCGAGCGTGCACGATTAGAAAACCACATCTTTTACTTGATTGTTTTTCAATCAGCTTATCACAATGACATAATTTAAAAAAGCAATAAAGTGTTCACTTCTGCCCCCTCATCCGTCACTGCGTGACACCTTCTCCCCGAGGGCGAAGGCTTTCGTGATGACAAGGACGACGTTAACAACAAACTCTCGCCGTAAATACACAATTCCGTCACTTGCCGACGAGGGCATAGACGAGTGCGAATGGCGGCAACAAGTCGATTAAATTACCAAAAATCACCATAATTATGCCGCCATTGTTTATTCTGCCACACGCCGACGAGGGCGTAGACGGGTGCGAAGGGCGGCAACAGTTGGCGGATTCTGATTGAAGCCAACCGTGACAGAGAGAATAACGAGGACACAGATTAGTGCAGATTACCGCAACTGGCGATTGAGTGCGACAGGAACGTACAATGACGTACGTGACTTAGCACGATTGAGCACGTAGCGGTCAGATGCGCTGAGATGTGTACTCGTTTTATATAATATGGTGAGAGGCGGAGCGAACCAACCGATTAAGTATACTCTCTGCAAATTCCGTCTTGGAACTGTAACTGGCAATGATGTAATCGTACTGCTTTTCCAAAAGTCGCAGGTTTTCAAACAGGTTTTGCGCCACCGCTTCGTCGGTTTCACCTATCGGTCTGGTGTTGCGCTCGCCGAAAAGGTCGGGGTGTTCGACAAGCAAAACAGGGTTAAGTCCCTTGCTTGTCAATTCGTCGTAGTAATCGCACAACTTCCGAACGTCACCGTTAAGTTCAAGAGCCATTGGCACGTTTGGCGCATAGTGTTTGTATCTTACGCCGGGGCTGTTAACCTTGCTTTTCGGGTCGGTGATTACTTCCACGTGACAGCCGAGAACGTCCTCAAGCATATCCGCAGTAACCACACCCGGGCGAAGTATGCGCGGCTGTTCGGTAAGGTCAAGCACCGTCGATTCGATGCCGACACGGCAGTTGTCACCGCACAAAATTGCGGCAATTTTACCGTCCATGTCTTCCTGCACGCGCTGCCACGTTGTCGGGCTTGGGCGACTGCTTGTGTTGGCACTGGGTGCAGTCACGGGTACGTCGGCGTAACGCAAAAAGTCACGCGCCTGCTGCGACTTTGGCATACGTATCGCTACGGTGTCCAGCCCTGCCGTAATGCAATCGTCGATAATCGGCTTTTTGGGCAGAACTATCGTAACGCTGCCTGGCATAAGATTGTCAATGACTTTTTGCGCGAGTGGCGAAACGTAACTTGCAATGTCGTAAATCTGGTCGCCGTGCCACACGTGCACTATCAGCGGGTTGTCGCTCGGGCGACCTTTGGCAACGTAGGTGCTTCTGACGGCGGCAACGTCCAGCGCGTTTGCGCCCAGACCGTACACCGTTTCCGTCGGGAACGCAACCAGTTGCCCGTCGCGGATAAGTTTGCCTGCCGTGGACAGGTCTTGGGGATTAAATCCCAGTAATTTTGTCTGCATAATTTGTTATCGGGCGTTTGCCCGTCGGGTCAGGAAAAATCCCGCAATATAAGACACGCGATGTGTCGCTGTTTAATGTTGTGAGACGAGGCGAATGCTCAAATCAATACGAATACATTGTAACAAAAAAAAACTTTTTTGTAAATGCTTTCCGCAACGATTTTTGTTTACGAATAACTTGTTGCTGTTTATATTCTGCGCAAATATCGTCGGCAATAGTAACACTCGGCAACCGCCGCGCCGCGCTTGTCGTATAATAACAAAAAATACCGCGCATACTACCGATACAATACAAAAAAAGGAGGACGCTCTGTTGAACAAGACATTTAACGTATTCAGCGTAATTGCGCTGATATTGTGTATCGTCGGCGCGCTCAACTGGATGGCAATCGGCATTTTCGGCTTTAACTTTGTCAACCTGATAAGTTTCGGCATGATGTGGCTGGAAAAACTGATTTACATTCTTGTAGGCGTTGCCGGGCTGTTTATGATTGTGTGGCTGTGTGTGTCGCGTTTCCGCATGGTAGAAAACTGTCAATGCGAAAGCAAGCACAGCTACGGCAATTACGAACGCAGAAGTTACAACAGTTAACTTCACCAAAAAAACGAGAACCGCCGTATTTTGTGGCAGTTCTCGTTTTTTTGTTTCAGATTGGATTTTTAAGCAATTTTACAAACAAAACGTCAATGCTTTACTTCGTCGGCAAGGGATTGTTGCTCGACGGCGATGTTCAGTTTGGCGTTTTCGCCAAGGTTGCCCGTGCGTCTGAAACGATAGACGGCTTCGGACGTGGGCAAAAACACGTAATCGTTGTTGAAACTTAGCGTATAAAAGGTGTCGCGCTTGTAAAACAGTTTCGTTTCGCCGAACTCTGCCGACAAACCGTCGTAATCGTGGGTAATCTTCGCCTCGCCCAAAGTTACGTACTTTTTGCCGACAAGTTTTTCCGCTACGTAGTAGTCCTCGAAACGGTAATTGCCGCTTGCCAATTCGTCGCGCACGCTCTGTTCCTGCCAGCGATACCAGTCCACCACTTTGTCAAACTTGCCGCCGACAAGTCTGCCCAGTTTGTCCTGCGTTACTTCCGCGCCGCACTTAGTGCAGGTCAATTTGTTGCCGTGGGCGGTCATGACAAATTCCGCGCCGCACTCGGGACATTTGTACAGTATGCCCTCCAAGCCTTCGCAAAGGTCGGGCAGGTCAATTTCGATGTTGTTTTCCGATTGGTAGGCGTAGTCGTCGTAGGCAAGGTTGTCGCAAATACGCTTGTGGATTTCGTCAACGGTCAATGTACCCACTTCTTCCGCCGACACCGCCATGCGAACGTCGGTTTTAAGCGGAACGAAACGACTCGTCTTTGCCCAACGCGGACGGTGCAGATAGGTACCGTGGAAACACACCGTGACAAGAGGCACCTTAAGAAGTTTTACAAGTTTAGCCACGGCAGGTTTGATTATGTTTGGCACGCCGACAACGGACAGCTTCGCTTCGGGGTAAATTACCACACTGCGTTTTTTGCCGAGAATGTATTTTATGTCGCGCACAAGCGACGTATCGACGGTAAATTGCTTTTTGGGAAGCACGCCCATACGCCTGATAAGCGACGGCCATTGCACCAGTTGCGTAACGGAAATTACAAAACTGGGATAGTTTGGCGCGGTAATCATTTCCATACCGCCCACGTCGGCAAAACTTGCGTGGTTTGCCACTATTATATAGGGCGGCTTGAGATACTTCAACACGCCGTCGTCAACCAACTTTACCTTTTTCGTAAAATATCTTTTTCCGTAAAATGTCGTTGCCATACCCAGCAAAAACTTGCTTGCCGGCACAGGTTTTTTAGTAGACAAAGCCATTACTCCTACTATTGAACAATGTATATTGTTATTATACACCATATATTTCAGGTAGTCAAGCGGGCAATTGCGCGAAGCGGCAAGTCGGGCGGTAGAACAAAACGGCTGATTTGCGACAGTTTGTTGTATTTAATTACCGTTAGCGGCATTTATAAGGCTGTCAAGATACTGCGGCGGCGGACTTTCCACGTAGGTGACGACAGGCAACTCACTGCCGTCTTTTGCGTAAATGCGCACGGTAAGTTTGCGCGTCTGTTCGGTATACATAACGCAACCGACAACGACGGCAGGCACAAAACCGTCCTTGACGACAACAACATCGGCTGTAAACCACTCGTTGATTTTGTCGTCGTATCTGTTGGCAAGTTGTTTCGGGACAATGTTTGCAGTACCTGTGACGTCGGAATTGACTACAACGCCGTCCACGCAAACACGGGCGTCGATGACGGGTACGCCGTCGGTGTCAACCACATAAACGCGAAGTTGCGTAGGTTTTTTACCAACCGTAACCGTCGGACCGCCGACAATGTACAGCACCGCAACCACAACAAACAGCACGGCAATGGCAATGACAATGTTTCGTAATGTTGTTTTCATACAATAACATACAATGCTTTGTCGAAAATTAGCACAAAAAAAGACGGCAAACATTCTGCGCACGACGAAAACAATTGCTTTCGCACATGCGCGGTTTGTTGCAGTCTTTAGTCGGTATTAAAAACAAAGTCCGTCGATTTCCGCAGATTTTCAACCAATGACGGCAAACAATCAGCCGACAGCGTTGCGCCACTCAGGCAAAAAAGTTTGCATTACGGCAATCAAAGCGCAGACAAAACGAGATCAGTCCACTTTGCCGCCGTCGTTGATAAACAGCACGCCGATCGTGTTGGAACCGCAGTGTGTCGTAACCGTGCAGCCTGCGGTTGTTTCAAGCACTTCGTCGAAAATGCCCCACGATTTGACCGTTTCAACAACGTGTTCGGCAATGCCGTCGTCCATTTTGGTGTGAGTAACAAACACACGCTTTTTGTCGGGGTTGGTGTAAGTCTTTTTTACTTCGGCAATATACTTGTCCACGCAACGGATGTACTTGCCGATAGGCTTGGAGCCTACGCCCATTTCGCCGTTTTTGACAAAAATGCAGGGGTTGATGTGAAGCAGATTCGCGCCGAGATAAACAAGCGACGAGCAACGTCCGCCACGGTACAAAAACTCCAGTTTGTCTATAATGAAAGAAGCCTGCACCGCCGCCGCACGCTTTTGGCTGCGCTTGACAATCTCTTCCGCTGCCATACCTGCCGCCGCCATATCGCATGCGTCAAGTACCAGCAAGCCCGTACCGGTCGAAAGGTTGCGGCTGTCCACTACATAAACACCATCCAGTCGTTTGCATGCCGCTGCCGCATTCTGGTAACTTCCGCTCATTTCGGCGGAAATGTCGTAGTGAATTACGGCGTCGTAACCTTCGTCGAGTAAACCCTTAAAAAAATTGTAGTACTCTTCTTCAGTGCGGCAACCGCTTTTGGGCAGTACCTTGTTTGCGGCATAGTACTCGTAAATTGCCTGCGGCTGAATGGTAACGCCGTCAAGGTAGTCCTCCTCGCCAAGGCTTACGTGCAATGGCATGATGCCTACGTTATATTTTTCAACAAGTTCCGGTGAAAGATCGCATGTGCTGTCTGCCGTAATTTTAATTTTCATACAAACCTCGTTTAATAGATTTCTAATTTAATAGATTTCCAAGTAGTACAGTATTATTTTACTTTATTTTACCCAAATGTGGCTGAAAATACATTGACACTGTTGCCGAAAATGCATCAAATTGAGTTAGTTTTACTTACTTCCGCAATTCTCACAGTTACCGTCGGCGCAACTCTGGCATATTTCACCGCACTTTTCGGGTACGGTGTTTGCCGCCGAAGTGTCGTTGTCGCGCCTGATTACGCGCCCTACGCCCACCACGGTGCAATTGTCGGGGACGTCTTTAAGCACCACGCTGTTTGCACCCACCTTGACGTTGTTGCCGATTGTTATGTTTCCCAGTATCTTTGCGCCCGCGCCTACCACAACGTTGTCAAGCAATGTTGGGTGACGTTTGTTGTGTTCCTTGCCCGTGCCGCCGAGGGTGGCATTCTGGTAAATTGTACAGTTGTCGCCTATTACGGCAGTTTCGCCGACTACTACGCCGTGACCGTGGTCGATAAACAGATTTTTGCCTATTTTTGCCCCGGGATGAATTTCTATCCCGGTAAAAAATCGGCATAACATGCTTAGCCACGTGGCAATAAACCGCAGGTGGATTTTGTAGAAAAAATGCGCAACCCGATACCATATAAGAGCGTGTACACCGGGGTAAAACAAAAAGATTTCCAATGCCGAGCGCGCCGCAGGGTCACGTTCCTTGATTGATTTGAAAAAGCCTACCTTTTTGTCCATGATTGATTCCTGATTTGTTGTTTTGTTTGCCGCAGTAGCATTGTGACAAAACGTTGCAAAGCAGACTGCGCCGTCGGCAAAACAAAATCATGCGTTACCGACATAATGTATTATATAAAATTTGCAAAAAAAAATCAACAAATATGCAACGTTACGTTGTTGTATAACAGTTGCTTTTGTTGATTTTGTCGTATTTTTAGTTTATGGTTACCCCAAATAACGTTGTTTAACGTCTGAAAGGTACACGGACTATTGCAAAATCACTTTACTATTCGCACATGCCCCATCGTCACGACGTTGTTGCCTTCCACAAGTACACCGCCCTCATGCCACATCTGGCAGACGGGCAGTCCCAGGTCGCCTGTCGCACGCTCGGTGCAGGCATTCTGCAATTCAGTGTCGAGAAAATGCACTTCGAGGTCGATACCGCGGACAAGCCCCAGACCGTCGTACAAGCCGTACTCGGCGTAGTCCTCGTCGGGTGTAACGTGGTAACGCGCCAGTTGCAACATTGCGCCTGCGCTTGCACCCATAACAACACCGTCAAAGTTTTGTATCGTTGCACGCAAACCCAGCTCGTCGATACGCGCAACGGCTTTTTCGGGCATTCCGCCTGTAAAAAAAAGTACGTCGGCTTCGGCAAGTTCCGCCGTGTGGTCGGCGGTTTTGTCGAAGTAATCGAGCCATTTTATGTCGCTTGGTTCAATGCCGTAGGCGTAAAAGGGACGCATGATGTTGTCGTGTTTTTCACCGCCTTCGCCGTAGATTGCCTGCCAGGAAACCTCGTCGTTTATTTCCCACTCACGGAAGGCAAGCGGAATAATAAGCACCTTTCCTCGCACATACGGCGTAAGTTTTTCTCGCGCCCATTCGCCGTCAAAGTTGTAATAATTTAACAGTACATTTACCATAATTTTTATATTTTCTTCACAAAATAATTGTTACAACAACAGTTTTACCACAAATCTGCAAAATCCGGACAGTAAATATTTTTGCAACTATACGTACTTCGTTCCGCACAATATGACGTAACGGCACAAGCCGACATTGAATTTACTACGGGAAAACCTTTAGCAGCATCGTTGCCAAACACGCACCTCTCACTTGTAAATACGGCAGAATCAGTACTTGATTACGCCGTTTTTGTCAACGTAGGCATAGGCAATTTTGTGCGGTGCGCAAGGCTGCGCCGTAACGTCGATTGCACTGCGAAGAAGGTTTTTGGCTTCATTGAGATTTTTGCCGTTGTGGTAAACGCGGCAAAGTACGTCGCCCTTTTTCACCTTGCTGCCAAGTTGGCACTGCATTACGACGCCGACGGAAAAGTCAATAGGCTCTCCCTTTTGCATGCGACCGCCACCAAGAAGCGTAACCGCGCGGCCGATGTCGGCAGCGACCATGTGCGTGACGTAGCCGTCGCAAGGCGCAACCACCGTGTCGTCGATTTTGCCGAGCGTAAACAGTTCGGGGTGAAGAATGTAATTTTCGTCGCCGTGCTGTGCGTGCACCATCTGCGCAAACTTTGCAAGGGCTTCGCCGCTGTCGATTGCACGTTGAAAAGCCGCTTCGGCGGTTTGCTCGTCGTATTTGCCCGTAAGCGCAAGAAGTTTGATTGCAACTTCTTTGATTTCATTGTACAGGCGGTTCTGTTTGCCGTTGAGTACGTCGATAATGCCGACAATTTCCAGCGCGTTACCCACGTGGTCGGACAGCGGCTGTTCCATGTCGGTGATAAGTGCGCCTATGCGTTTGCCGGCACGCGTGCCGATTGCCACCATCTTCGAGGCAAGTTCCAACGCACTTTCGGGGTCGGGCATAAATGCGCCGCTGCCGTACTTGACGTCAAGTAGGATTGTGTCCGCGCCGCTGGCAAGTTTCTTGCTCATGATACTGCCGCAAATGAGCGGAATACTGTTGACAGTTCCCGTTACGTCGCGAAGAGCGTACAACTTTTTGTCCGCAGGCGCAAGGTTTGCCGTCTGACCGATTACGGCACAACCGACGCTTTTGACCACGTCGAAAAACTCTTCTTCCGACAATGCGGTATCGAAGCCGGGGATAGATTCCAACTTGTCGATTGTACCGCCCGTAAAGCCGAGCCCTCTGCCGCTCATCTTGGCAACGTAAACGCCGCAGCACGCAAGTATAGGCGCAAGTGCAAGCGTCGTACTGTCGCCGATACCGCCCGTACTGTGCTTGTCCACCACCATACCCGGAATGTGCGACATGTCAACGACGTCGCCGCTGTGCAGCATTGCGTTGGTCATATCAAATATTTCACGGTCGCTCATACCGTTGAGCAGAATTGCCATAAGCAGCGACGAAATCTGATAGTCGGGAATTGTGCCGTCGGTGTAGCCGCCAACAAAAAAGTTTATTTCTTCCGTCGTCAGTTCCTGCCTGGTCTTTTTCTTTTCGATTACGTCAAGTATTGTCATTTTGCACTCCGTTGCGGACAAACCGCCCTCAATAGTTAAATAATATTATACCACATTGTACGCCGCATTTCAAGACTAAATACAAAAAAGAGCACCATAAAGGCACTCTTTTGTGTGGATTTTCAATTTTTGTTGAAACTTTTACTTGATTTCCGTCAAAGTTCCATTTTGTCAGACGATGATAGCAAACTTTTACGACAAGGTTTACCGCTGCCCCCTCATCCGCCACCACGCGGCACCTTCTCCCCAAGGGCGAAGGCTTTTTGAGGATTGTACATTAACAAAACTATACCGTCAACAAACTTTGGTTGCAGCACAGTAAGGTGTATTTAATACCGGCAATAGAACATTATCTACCAAACAATTTTTGTATCAAATTTTGATTGCAAAACCGTTAACGATTTATCTGCTTTTTTGACAGCATAAAGATTTACACTTTTCTGCGCTAATTCACGCCGATTCCGCTGAGGGCGCAGACGGACGTGAAGAGTGGCAACAGTTGGCTGAAACGTGATTGTACCACTTAATATATCTTGGTAACGGCGGAGATTGGTGTGGATTGGCGTGGCTGGCGACAATTTGTGCGAGGCGCGTACTCAGCGTACGTAACTCACACAAATCGGAGCACGCAACGTCAAGACGCGCCGATATACGCCGTTACTAACGTTGACCTTTGTCGTACGGAATCCCCTCAGCCTTCGGGCAACGCGACTTACCTGCCGTAAACGCAAGCACGACAAGCACCGCAATGTACGGCAACATATTGTAGAAGTAGTTTGGCAACCCAAGGTTACGCAGCAGGAACTCGCCGTCGCCGTTGATGTCCAGCGAAGCGTAGGTTGCCGAAATGCACTTCAGCAATCCGAACAATAATGCGCCCAAAGCAATTCCGGTCGGCTTCCAGTTGCCGAAAATCATAATTGCCAGCGCAATGAAGCCCGCGCCCTGCACGTCACCCTGCACCGCGCCGTTTGCCGAACTGACAACGTAAATGTAGCCGCCAAGTCCGCCAAGCGCACCGCTGATAACGGTACCGATGTAACGCATTTTTTTGACGTTGATACCCACGCTGTCCGCCGCCTGAGGATGTTCGCCGCAGGCACGAAGATTAAGACCGAACTTGGTCTTGTACAGCACAATCGACAGGATGACAAACAACACAATCATAAGGTATGTCGAGATGTACGCCTGATCGAAAAACGCAGCAAGGAAACTGCCGCTTTCGGCAAGCTCGGGGTTTTTGATCATAAACCAGTTTACTGTGCCGTAGGGCATGTTCATGTACTGCTGCTTACACAACAGGTCGATGAAAAACAACGTAAACGCGGGGGCAAGCATGTTGAGCGCAGTGCCGCCGATTGTCTGATCCGCCTTAAGGTTGATTGCCGAAAACGCCAACAGCAGCGAGAACAATGCGCCGCCTGCCGCCGCAATCAACATTGCCAGAATGTAGTACAACTGTCCCATTCCGCCGTCGGCAGAAACGCCGTTTTTCTGCAGAATGTAGATAAACAACGCGCCGCAAAATGCACCGAAAATCATCATACCGTCAAGGGCGATGTTGATGATACCGCTGCGTTCGGCAAATACGCCTGCCAGCGCGACAATCATAAGCGGAATAAGAAACTTAAACAATTCCTGTATCAAAAATACCATGTTTCTACTCCTCCTTTGCGGCAGGCTGACCGTCAGTCGCCGTTTCCGCCGTTACGGGTGCAATTGTTGCCGGAGCGTTGCCGTCCGTATTTTCACTGCTGCCGCCTGCGTTTTTCTTCTTTCTGCCGGACAAAATTTGTCTGAACAGATTAGAGAAACCTGCAAAGTAAATGATTACCGCAATGATAAGGTCGGCGATGAAACTGTTAAACGCCGTAAAGTTGCCCAGTTTGCCGCCGCCTGCCGTAAGAAAAGCCATGTAGATTGCAGCGAAAATTACGCCCACGGGGTGGCTGCTTGCAAGAAGTGCGATGGGTATGCCGTTGAAGCCTTCGCTCGGCAAACTCATGTAGGTGTTCCAATAAAACTCTGTGTTGCCGTTGAGGTAGTACAGCGACGCGCCTGCGCCTGCCAGTGCGCCTGCAATCGCCATGGACAGCACGATGTTGCGCTTGTCGTGCATGCCTGCGTATTTTGCGGCATTACGGTTGGAGCCGCATGCCTTAAGTTCGAAACCGAATGTCGTCTTGTTGAGAATGATAAAGATTACAACAGCAAGCAAAATCGCAATGATAATGCCGCCGTCAGCCCACGACCCGGGGAAAATCTTGTCCATAAGCAACCTGGGGGTGGACACGTTGTTGTGGAAAGTGTTGTACAAGTAGCCCGTCTTGCCCTCGTCACCGTTGATAAACTGCGAGCCGGAAAATACCCAACTTACAAGGTTGGCGGCTATCCAGTTGGTCATTATGCACACTATTACTTCGTTTACGCCAAGCAGCGCCTTAAACAACCCGGGTATCGCACCCCACAACGCGCCTGCCAACATGCCGCAAAGCAGAGCCAGAAGCCACACGCAAAATCCGCCGAACGGGGTTGTCACGGGGATACCCAACGCCACGATAATGGACATCATTGTGCCCATAAGAAATTGTCCCGGCGCGCCGATGTTGAACAAACCGGTCTTGAAGGCGATTGCCACGGACAAGCCTGTGCAGATAAGCGGCGTTGCCGTCAGCAACATGTTGCCGATTGTAAAGGGGTCTATGCCGATTTCGATACGCGCACGGCTGCCGGTATACAGCGGTCCGACAAGGATTATCAGCAGACCTCTTACGATGTCGCCGCTTTTTACATCCTTGCTGATAAGCCCGACGACAAGCAGGATTATCATACCGATAATGATACCGCACAGTATGCACAGCACCGACGACATCACGCTTTTGAAGCCGTTTGACCTAGCAAGCGTCTTAAGGCGCGGTTCTTCCACGGCGTCCGTTCTGACAAACAGCGACTTTACCCATCTGCCGATACGTACGGGGATGATTGCCTTGCCGTCAACGGGTACAAACCAATTTTTGAACCACTTGCCGATGGCGATGCCCACGCGCTTGAACCAATTTCCTATTGCAACAAAAAAGGCAATAAACTTATTCATTTGTGGCCTCCTTTGCAGTCTGACGTTTTGCGCCTGCCATGTACAAGCCCAGTTCCTGCACGCTGATTTGCTTCGGGTCGAATTCGCCGACAATTTCGCCCTCGTACATTACAAGGATACGGTCGGACAGGTTCATTACTTCGTCCAGTTCAAGGCTGACAAGCAAGATTGCTTTGCCGCTGTCGCGTTCACGCACGATTTCGTTGTGAATAAATTCTATCGCGCCTACGTCCAGTCCGCGGGTCGGTTGCACTGCCACAAGCAGTTTGTGTTCGCGTTCCATTTCACGTGCGACGATTGCCTTTTGCTGGTTACCGCCGCTCATGCTGCGCGCCTTGGTGATTGCGCCCTGACCGCTGCGAACGTCGAATTTGTCGATAAGGTCCTCGGCATAACGGCGCACTTCGTCAAACTTAATGAAGCCGCCTTTCTGGAAGTCGGGCTCGAAGTAACGTTGAAGCACGATGTTTTGTTCAAGCGAAAAATCCAGCACAAGACCGTGTTTGTGACGGTCCTCGGGAATGTGGCTCATGCCGTGGGTGTTGCGGTGACGAATAGACGCGTGCGTGATGTCCTCGCCGCACAGTTTTATCGTGCCGCTTTCAAGTTTGTCAAGTCCCGTCAGACCGTGGACGAATTCCGTCTGTCCGTTGCCGTCGATACCTGCGATACACACTATTTCGCCCTCGCGCACGTTGAAACTAACGTCGTGAACGGCGTCCTTGTGGTGAAGTTTGCTCTTCATGGACATGTGTTCCACTTCCAGCACCACTTCGCCCGGAGTTGCCGGCTTTTTGTCGACGGCAAGTTGCACGTGACGACCGACCATCATGTCGGACAATTCCTGCACGGTGGTATCCTTGGTGTTTACGGTGCCGATGTATTTGCCTTTGCGCAATACCGTCACCCGATCGGAAACCGCCATGATTTCGTTGAGTTTGTGCGTGATAAACAAAATAGACTTGCCTTCCTTGGCAAGGTCGCGCATTATCTGCATAAGCTCGTCGATTTCCTGCGGCGTAAGCACTGCCGTAGGTTCGTCGAAGATAAGGATTTCGTTGTCGCGGAACAACATTTTGAGTATTTCGGTACGCTGTTGCATGCCGACGGTAATATCTTCCACCTTGGCGTCGACGTCTACGTTAAGCCCGTATTTTTTTGACAGTTCCAGTACCTTTTTGCGGGCGTTTTTCTTTTGGATAAATCCGAATTTGGTTTCTTCCGCGCCGAGAATGATGTTGTCCAGCACGGTAAAAACGTCCACCAGCTTGAAGTGCTGGTGAACCATACCTATTCCCAGTGCGTTTGCGTCGTTGGGATCCTTGATGTCGACAACCTTGCCGTCCTTCAGAATTTCGCCCTGCTCGGGTTGGTACAAACCGAACAAAACGCTCATAAGCGTACTTTTGCCTGCGCCGTTTTCGCCCAGTAGCGCGTGGATTTCGCCGCGTTTCAGTTGCAAAGTAATGTCGTCGTTTGCAACAATACCCGGGAAAACCTTGGTGATGTGGCGCATCTCGATTATGTACGGGGATTGTTCCGCGGTGGCAACGTTTGTTGTATTTTCCGCCATATTGTTCTCCTTGCCTGTAGCAATAAATTCACTTTTTTCTCTTTGTTAATTACTTTTTTGTCACAAAAAATAAATACGTATGTGTTTTTCAACGACAATACGCAACATTTCTTTTCTGTTTCCGGTCGGATGTCGGCGAAAAATCGTGTGCGTCTCTAAATATCCGACAGCATTACAATCTGCCGTGAGGGATAAAAACAGCCGTATCGATCACAAACAAAGTAATTAACAAAGAGGAAGGGCAAAAGGTTGCCCTTCCTTTAAGTCAATCGTTATTATTTCTCGAGAGTAACGGCGATTGTGTCTTTAACAGTAAGTTTTTCAACCCAAGTGATTTCTTCGTCGTATTCGGAAATGTTGATTTTGATTGTTCCTGCCTTAACTTTTGCAAGCAAAGCGTTGTATTCGTCAACCGTGAATTTGGTCATTTTCCAGGAAGCCGCTGCAGTGGGAAGGCCTGTTGCGTCGTCGGTTGCGCCAAGTTGAGTACCGGTGCCGCCGATTGCTTCCCATTTACCTGCATAGAATTCGCCGAGAGCCCATTTAACGGAGTTTGCAAGACCCTTGACTGCGGATGTGATGATACGATCGCTGAGTTTGCTCTGGTCGGTGTCAACGCCGATTACTTTGCCGTTTTTAGCGTCTGCCGCTGCGATAACGCTGTTGACCATGGAACCGCCGCAAGAGAACACTACTTCCGTGCCGTTTTCGTACCAGCCGTTGATCTGAGCCTGAAGTTCGGAAGAAGCGCTGAAGGTGTTACCGTGAAGGAAACTGATGCGCATTTCGATGGACTTCTTCATTTCCTTAGCAGCTTCGGTTGCGCCGAGGATGTAACCGTTGGCAAATCTGTTGCAAGCGGGGTTTGTTCCGCCGCCGCCGAACGTTCCGCCGAGCTTGGTGAAGCCTTCTTTAACTGCCGCATAGCCAGCAAAGAAACCGGATTCCTGTTCTTTGAAGGAAATACCTGCAACGTTTTTAAGAACTTCTTTTCCGCCTTTCTCAGCGGTTACGGGGTAACCGTCGATGAAGATGAACTTAACTTCGGGGTTTTTGCCTGCAACGTCGCGGATAGCGGCTTCTTGCAGGAAACCGGGCGTAACGATGACCTTAGCGCCGTCTTTGATAGCGTCGTTCATGGCTTGGATGCGGTCTGCGTCGGTAGCCTTGTCGCCGTTTTTGGGTTGATAGTACTGGTAGGTCTTTCCGTGAGCTTCGGCATAAGCCTTTGCACCTTCGTAAGTACCTTGGTTGAAACCACCGTCGTTAAGTTGTCCTACGTCGGTAACAACTGCGATTTCTACCGTTTCGCCGCTGTCGCAAGCGACGAGAACTGCAACTACGCTGAACATCATTACTACTGCGAGTAAAATGCCAAAGAGTTTTTTCATTTTGTTCCTCCAAAGATTTTTTTATAACACGGCTCGCGCGCTGTGCGGCTTAGCCAAAGTTATCGTTTTACAAGCGCACCCATTGCGATGCGTACAATCTTACTTGGTCAGTTGCAGAGAAAAACGTCCGCAACAGGGAAGTGGCGAGGGAATAACCTTAAAAAAATAGGCGCGGTCACATCTTAAAGAAACCTGCCTATTAACTTTTCGTGGCTATTACAAAAGGTATTGTAACACAGCTCCGCAAAAAATTCAATACTTTTCAAAAAAAAATGCGACGAAAAAGTACATTTTTGTTCAGAAAAAAAGGTACAACCAAACGGCGCAGATTGGTGCGTAGGGCGGCAACAGGGTGGCAGTTGCGATATACTGCTAAAATCCGACCCCAAATACAACCAAACGACGCAGACAAGTGCAGATACGTGCAACAGGACGTCCGCCGCAAAAGTACATTATTGTATAAAAAACAAAAAAAAATAAACCAAACGGCGCAGATTGGCGTAGATAGCCGCAACTGTCGAGCAAGCACGAGGGCGCGTACTAAAGCGTACGCAACCAAGTGATTGAGAGAACGTAGCGGCTAGATGCGCCAATATGCGCCGTTTGGTTACCAGTCTTCGCTGATGTTGATTTTAATATCTGTATAAAAATCCTTATAAGATTCCTTAAACTTCTGTGCGTCGGTGCGATTGTCCTCGCGTTGCGCTTCCTCTATGTCCATGCCGTCGTCGTCCATCAGTTCCGACTGTCGCATAAGGTCGTACATCGTAGATTTTTTCATTTGTTCTCTCCGCCGCTTGTATTGTCGTTACTTTCAAGCGTTTGCTCGCTTGCGCCGTTTTCCGCTGTAGTAGCAACCTCACCGTTTGCATTGTTGTCGGCGTTATTTGCATTTTCAACCGACACTGCGCCGTCTGCGACTGCAGTTGCCTTTGCCGCATTAAACTTGCGCGGACTAAGCAACTTCGGGTCTATTTCGCGCGCGCGTCCGAGTGCCCACTTGGTAAGCACGGGACCAAGCAGTTCGTACACCATCACTGCGCACATTGTGATTGTAACAATGCCGCTGCCCACGCTTTCCAATCCCGCTTTGGTAAATTCCTGTTTGCACATGGTTGCCATACCTATCGCTACGCCTGCCTGCGGAAACAGCGTAATGCCAAGATACTTGCGCACCATCGGGTCGGCCTTGGTGATTGTCGCGCCGAGCCTTGCGCCGAGATATTTGCCCAGGCACCGTGCCACAAGGTACAGCAAAATGCAAATAAGCAGTTTCGGGTTTCCGAAGAAGGTTGCTACGTTAAGTTCCGCACCGCTCAGAATAAAGAACAACATAAGGATAGGCGGCGTCCAGTGGTCGGTGCCTTCCATCATCTGGGCGGCTTCCTTACGCACATTGACAAACACCGCGCCTGCCATCATGCACACAAGCAGGTCGGACAGAGTAAAGGGGAAGTTGTAATTTTGTTCGAGATACTCAAACAGCGTGCAAAGCCCCAGGCAAGCAAACACGGCAAACACAGTTGCGATAAGCCTGTTGTCTCGCGACTTGAAAAAGCGAGGTACGATAGCCAGTAACAAGCCGACAAGTGCGCCAACGACAAGCGACATCAGTATTTCCACCACGGGCACAACGGCAAGATTCCAGAACGTTACCGCGCTGCCGCTGGCAAGGCTCAGCGCAATGCTGTTGGAAACGGCAAAGACAATAAGCCCTATGGCGTCGTCAAGCGCGACTACGGGCAAAAGCGTGTCGGTGACAATACCCTTTGCGTGATACTGGCGCACTACCATAAGCGTTGCCGCAGGTGCAGTTGCCGTCGCTATTGCGCCGAGAACGATTGCCTCGTAAGTTTGCATACCGGTAAAAAACGCCGTCGCAACAAGGATCACGTCAACAAACAGCGTTGCAGACAGAGCCTGAAAGAACGTAATTGTTACGGCTTTTGCGCCGATTTCCTTGACGTGCGACAGTTTGAATTCCACGCCGATACTGAACCCGATAAACCCGAGCGCGATACTGGACAGAATTTCAATCTGATTGTAGACATCCTCGGTAATTATTTTCAGCGCGTACGGTCCGATGATAAGCCCGACTATAAGGTAGCCGGTAACGTTGGGAAGACCGACAAGTTTCATCAGGCGCGTGGACAGCAGCCCGAGCAGCAACATTATTGCTATTGCCAATACGACATTGATCATAAGTAAACCTTCTTAAAATAATTGACGATTCAGTTTGCCGACCTCGTGCGATGCGGCAGAATACGTTTTTTAAGCGACAGACGAAACGCGGCAGCCGTTGCTTTGACAATGTACACCGTTTTCGGTATTGCTAAGCAATTGTAGTACCGTCGCCGAAAAAAGTCAATCGTTTTGACAAACGACAGACAAACCGACAAGCAAAGAGTTGACAAAAAAATTTGCGCGGGCGTACACCGAGCGAACGTCCACCCGAAAGAACGGAAAAACATCTCCAAGGTTGTTGGCGACGGCTAAAAAACCTGTTGTAATTATGAGGTCGACCATTCCTGGCTGCGGCAGAAAAGTAAAAAGTCCGCTGTTCACGCGGACTTTTGTATGTGGCATTTTGACGTATCGTTGCGCACAATGCTGTTGTCAGTGCAACGCTTTGGCAATTTCGCTGGCGAGGCGAGCGTTGTTGTACACCAATTGGATGTTGGCTTCAAGGCTTCTGCCACCCGTAAGTTTCTGGATTTTGTCAAGCAAATAAGGCGTTGTTTCCTTGCCGTGAATACCCAAGTGTTCCGCTTCGGCAACGGCGCGGTTGATGTTTTCGTTGATGTAGTCGCTGTCCATTGCATATGCGTCGGGAATGGGGTTGACTACCAGCATGCCGCCCTGCATACCGATTGCCTTTTTGACTGCGTAAGCCTTGGCAATTTCTTCGGGGGTATCCAGACGGTAATCAACGCGGAAACCGCTCTTTTGGGTGTAGAACGCAGGCATATCGTTGGTGCGGTAACCGATGACGGGTACGCCGCGCGTTTCGAGACACTCAAGGGTCAAGCCGATGTCGAGAATGGACTTTGCGCCTGCACAAACCACCATTACGCTTGTCTGTTGCAGTTCGTCAAGGTCGGCGGAAATGTCCATTGTCTTTTCGCTGTTGCGGTGTGCGCCGCCGATACCGCCCGTTGCAAACACGTCGATACCTGCAAGGTGAGCGATGTACATTGTGGTTGCGACGGTTGTCGCACCCATGCTGCCGCTTGCGATTACCACGGGCAGGTCACGACGGGAAACCTTGGGTACGCTTGTGCCTGCGCGACCGAGCATGTCGATTTCTTCCGCGGTGCAACCTACGGTCATAACGCCGTTGATGATTGCAATCGTGGCAGGTACACAACCGTTGTCGCGGATAATGCTTTCCACAGTTTCGGCGGTCTGCACGTTTTGCGGATAGGGCATACCGTGGGAGATTATCGTGGATTCCAGCGCAACCACGGGGCGATTGTTGTCAAGTGCAAACTGCACTTCGGGCGAGATTTTGAGATATTGACTCATGCTACTTTCCTCCGTAATTTTTATTACTTTATTTTCGCGTAATCACCAGGGCATTTACGAGCCTTTCCCATTTCACGTTTATGGTCGGAATACGCGGATTTGACGTATGATTTTTGTGGATTTCAAAGGGAAAAATGTAAACGATTTTTACATACGTATTTATTTGTTGTTTACATTTTTTGAAGAATTCGGTTCGTCGGCGAATTTACTTTTTCGCCGTGCCGAAAATACGCAGAACATTGTCCGCCGTCATTTTGTCGGACACCGTCGTCGCGCTTGCAACGGTAATCGCTCCGCACGCCGCGCCCAGCAATGCACAGTCTTTGAAGTCGTAACCGTTTACAAATCCGTAAACGCTACCTGCAACGAAACTGTCGCCGGCACCGCTTGCATTGACCACTTCGCTTGCACGGAAACTCGGCAAAAACATTGCTTCGTCCGTACTTACGTAATACACGCCCTCAGAGCCGCAACTGACATACAACGCTTTTGTACAGGCAAGCGTTTGGAAACATTTCTTTGCCGAGGCGATGTCGCATACGTCTACGCCGCTCAAAGTCAACGCCTCGCCGTGATTGAGTTTAAGGCAAGTGATGTTGCGCAAATCGGGTTTGGCGCGAGCCACCTTTGCGCAGGAAACGGCATCGAAAAATATCGGCGAAGTAACGTTGTCGCACAAGTATGCAAGCCCGTCGGTCAGGTTGGCGTCGGCAACAACACAGTCCGCACCGTTCAGCACCGAAAGATTCTTTTCAAGGTAATTTTTGTCTATCAGGCGGATGTTTTCCATTGCGGAAAAACCGACAAACATATCGCCGTCAACGTCGTTAAGGCTGATGTAGGTCGAACTTGCGCCATCAACCGTCAGCGCGTGCGAGAGGTCAATGCCCCACTTTTCCGCATTGGCGCGAAGCATGCCGGCATTACCGTCGGTACCAAGTACTGTCAGCAATCTGACGTTTGTACCGAGCCGCGCAAGGTTTTCGGCAATGTTGCGTCCCACACCGCCACAGGACACTTCGATATGTCCGGGGTTGCTGTCGCGCAATTGAATTTTACTTAGCGGCATACACAGCAAATCGATGTTTGCGCCGCCAACCACACAAACGTAGCCCATTTTGTCATCCTTTGACGGCAGCATTGCAATCCGTCACTTACAGATTTTGTCCGAAATTTTGTCAGAATACACGCTCATTACAAACAACAGCAATGTAAAACCACCAAGGAACAACGGAAACGCCCACATTGCTACGGTAGACGTCAGTCCGAAAAGCGGCGGCATAAAGGTCGTGCCGAGATATGCAGATGCCATTTGCAAACCGACGATTTTTTGCGAATTATCCTCGCCGAAACGCGACGGCGTAGAGTGAATGATTGCAGGATACACGGGAGCACAGCCAAAGCCGAACACAACCAGACCACCGAGAGCAAGCACGTCCGAACGAAGCGGCAATGCAATTGCAACCACGCCTGCCGTCATTACGGCGATGCCGATTGAAATCAGTTTACGGTCACCGAGTTTGTCCGAAACAAGTCCGCAGACAAACCTGCCCGACGTAATACCGATAAAAAACAGCGAAGCGAACGTTGCGGCAAGACTTTCGGACACACCGCGATGAAATACAAGGTAACTGCTCGACCACATCATGGCAATACTTTCGGCACTGCAATAGCAAAAGAACATAACCAGCGTTTGCCACACGCCCCTGATTGTAAATACGTTGACAGGTTTTGTGTCGGTTTTTTCGCCGGGTACGTCGTCGCTTTTTTCAGCCACGACATCACTGACGGCGCAATTGTTTAACTTCGGCGTCGATTGTGCCGAAGTAACCTTTTTCCACAGCGGCAATGAACAAAACAGCACCACAGTAATTGCAATTTGTATAAAAGATACAATGCGGTACCCCCACGTCCAGCCGAGATCACTGCAAAGGCATGCGCCCATGATGTACGGACTTATGCAGCAGCCTACGCCCCAGAAGCAATGCAACCAGTTGAGGTGACGCGAAGAAAAATGCACTGCGGCGTAGTTGTTGAGAGCGGCGTCCACTGCGCCTGCGCCCAGTCCGTAAGGAATTGCCCACAGACACATTTGCCACAATGCGTTGCAGGTACTGAACCCCAACAATGCAACAGCCGTAAGCAGCACGCTTGTAGCCGTAACCAATGCCGTACCGATTTTTTTCGTCAGAAAATCCGACATCAGACTGGACACGATTGTACCGCCCGCTATAAGCATCGTGACAAACCCCTGCATGCCCTTGTCCACACCGAATTGTTCGCTTATTACCGGCCATGCCGAGCCGAGCAGACTGTCGGGCAATCCCAGACTGATAAACGCAAGATATACCAAAGCAATAAGTAGCGAAAACATCCAAAACTCCTCAAATTAACGGTCCGGGCACGCAAAAAAGCAAAATTTATTTTTAGCCGGAAGTTTACGCCCTTGGTCAGTTTTCGCTTATTCCGCTTCAACGTGCTTCTGTCCGTCAGTTACAAACGCTTTGCAGCCAAACCACCGCGCCCGCGTTTGCGATGCCGCCCTTGTAGTCGATACGACGTTTGCCTTTGTGTTGCGACTTCCGAACGAGACCCATCAATTTAAGATTATATTATGCCACGAAACATCGCCCGTGTCAACAGTAAAATACGATTTATTTTCTATTATATTGTATAAATATAAGGACAACAGGACAACAGAAAAGCCGCCACTGTCCGTGACGGCTTTTGACTGTGATATCGGTTGGCTTTCAATCAGAAACCAAACCTGGTTTTCAGTCCGTTGACCATGTTTACGTAACGTTGCTGAGCCGCGGCATTGTCGCCGCCGTTTATCAACCCGATGCAATCGGTAATTACTCCGTAAATGTCATCGTAGATGGCGTCTTTGTCGGCAGAAGCGTCGATACACTCGACGATTTTGGGCGCAACCGCGTAATACTCGGTAACAAGGGCATTTCCTTCTTCGGTACCCTTCATGTACGTGTCGCGAAAACGGCGCAACGTCGTAAGTTCCGTGCAATCGTCCGCCTTGCCGAGATGACCTACGCACGCCGACGTCAGAAAACAGCCGCCGGAAGACGAAGATCCGGAAGACGAAGATGATGAATACTGCTTTTTTGAAAAATCAGAACAATTATTTTCTCTTGCATAGTCTTCGCCTACGTAATCAAAGTATTTATCACAATACGGCGAACCATCGCTCCAGGAAAAATAAATACAATCGTAGCATGACGACATAGATACAACAATCCCCCTCTTTCAAACGGTTTAGAAAAATACTCCGCGAGCCTGTTCCTTAACTTCCTTGGAAGCAGCAAAGGGGATACGTGTTGTGTAACCTGCGCGAGCGGCAACAATCATCTTGGTGGGCCATGCGAAGATGTCGCGGTTCCAGGTGTTGATAGTATCGTTGTACACTTCGCGTGCAGCGGTAATTTCCTTTTGCAGGTAGCTGTTTTGTTGCATTGCGTCGGCAATTTCCTGGTGAGCCTTCAGGTCGGGATAGTTTTCAAACGCGATGTTGATGCTGCGACCGATTGTATCCAGTTGAGTTGCCATTTCGTTACGAGCCTCGTCCTGAGAGGGTGCCGCACCGCCGCGGTACTGAGCAACCTTGCTGAACGTATCTTTGTCGAGGTCGATTGCCTTGTCAAGCAGTTTAGCGCAGTTTTGCAAAATCATAACGCGTTGTTCAAGATAGTTGTCAATTTGAGAAGCGTCGTGCTGAATTTTTTGTTCAAGAGCGTAAAAATAGTTTTTCGCCTTGATCTTCATCACAAGGAAAACGATACCGGGGATGATGCCAAGCACCCACAACAGTATTTCGAAAATGGTCGAACCTGCGCCCACTTTCACGGGGATGTGTTTGGCGATGACGGCTGTATCTCTGCCTTCCTCCAAAACGGGATCGTTCATTTCGTCCAAAAGATTTGCCATAATGATTACCTCCATTTAGTTAACGTTTTTAACGTCCGACCGAGCGTTTGCAGCCCGTTTGTCGCGTGATTGTTTGTTGTCACGATGCACAATTGTATCGAATTTTTCAATACGTATGCGTTTTTCAGTGACAAAAATTGATTTTACAAGTCTCCCAGGTAAGACGCGGCCAAGCCGTGCTTACTAAGTTTGTTACTGCCGCCGCATGTGCCGTTTTCTTCGGTCAAATCCATCGACGTAGCACGTTGGACGGGTATATATTCCACCCATTCCACCGGGATTTCGTGCATTTTGCCGTCACCGCCGAACTTGGTTACGTACTCTACGTGCTTTTCCGTTCTGAAACCGTAAGCGTCTACCTTCAGTTGGTCAACGTTGTGTCCTTTACGCATAAGCGACGTTTTCAGAATTACATTCGTCTCCGACTCGGGAGGCGCAAACAAACTTTCGTCAAAGCAGTTTGCAAGCACTTCCGACTCGAAACTGGTAAAGTTGCGTTCATACCGGGTGCTGTAAATGTATTCCTTCGTCTTGTGCTGCTGATACAGCGGAATTGCCATAATGGGCGCAAGTTCGAAGAACATATTCTGGAAAAAGTGCAGGTAGTATTCCTTCAGGTTGTGCGCGCACAAATCGACGTCGTACACCATATACCGGCTGTTGTCCTCGTCAATCTGCCAATGTTGCCCATGCTCGGACGTAATGAAGTTGAGCATCTTGCTCTTGGTAAAGTCGAAATCGTCGCCGTATGGCTGCGGCATCTTCATCAGATACAGCATATTTTTTTGTGCAAGCGGCGTAAACAGCAGACGGAATTGTACTTCGTTGTCGCGGTCCTCGGCATTAAACAATGCGTCAAATTCCTGGTTTGCCATTTCGGTAAAGTTACCTTCGCCTGTGGTGGCCGCATTACGCGCCTGTTTCTGCAACGCCCTGGCGTCGCGTTTGACCTTGCTTTTAAGCTCGTTTTCGCTAAGTCGCTCGGCGTGAGTCGGTTGGTGTGAAAAACTGAGGTCGGGTGCAGCTTCACTGCCAAACACAAGCCTTGTAACAAAGTCGTAGTACGGCTTCGGTTTCTGAAGCGTAGCAACCAACGTTTCGCTGCGCATACGCGTACGTGTGTGTCCTTCGTTGTCACGGTAGGTTTCCGTCCAACTGATGACAATGCTGCCGGTGTAGGTTTCCGTACCCATGGTCATGCGGAAACGACGTTCCTCAACAAACGGATTGCCCAGTATTTCGCCGCTGATAAGCCCCACCGTCGATTGGTCGGGGGCGGTGTTCTCGGGCAGTCCGAATTTTCCATGCAGGTAGTCGAAACGCTTCATGTTGAAGTTTTTGTCAAACTTGAACGTCGGCAGCGTTTCTTCGATAATTTCGTACAGCTTGGTGCGCCACAGCAGCTTGTGCAAGGGTGCAACCTGCGTCATGCAGTCGCAATACAAGTTGTCGGCAGTACTTTGCGCCTGGGTATGTTGGGCGGATAGTGCCTTTATCTTTTTGTTGAATACCTTGACTACAATTATCACCAGAGCAATGCCCACCACAAGGCAGACAATGCCGACAATCAGAAATGTACGCAAAGTCGACGGCTCGGAATCGTTGTTGACGAAAAACAAAACGCCCATAATTACCGTCGTAACAAAGCACAACACCGCCATTACAATCATAAACCCGCGCCAGCCCTTCATTGAGCCGATTTTGCGGTTAAGCCTGTCGGCGTTGTCGGCTGCCGTACGGTATTCTCCCGATGTCTTTCTGTTTTCGTCGGCATTTATACCGGATTCCTTGACCAGAGAGTTGAAAAATTCGTCCACCTTTTGGGTAAACTTCGGTTTGAACACAGATTCGTAATTCTGCGCAAACTCAAGCATGCTGTCATCCATCGACAGACCACCTCCGTATAAGACATGACGGCTGCACATCGGTCGAACTTTGCCGACCGACGTTACCATTCGACGCACTTTGCACAAAAGCGCAAAACAATGCCGAATAATTACATAATTACACAATGATTATATTAAAAAAAATATACGTTGTCAATACTCTGTACAAAATTGCGCAAAAAGTGTCGGATTTTAAGTTTTTCCGTCGTTGCCCGGAAACATTTAGTCACACTCAATTGACAGTAGTTTTTGCTCGTTTACTAATATCGCCACAACGCATAACCTTAGCCACAAGGAACGCGTCCGCGAGATATGCTCGACTTCACTTCGTTCCGCTCGATATGACGTGTTAAGATAAACTCTCATTAAAAATTTATTTCATAAAACTAACAGATAGACCAATCGTAATATTTTCACAAAACTTCATTGAAATTGAATTAAAAAAAACGGCAAAGTCGATTCAGCACAGATTGCAAATCGGCTTTGCCGTAAAAATCAATTATTTTTCAGGAATGTTGTGAGTGAACATCCGCACGGAAGAACGGAAAAAGACATTCCGCGGGTTGTTAGTTTTGACCGCATAACCCTGACGTCAACAAATCTCAGTAACGAACAAGGTCGTTTGCCAGGTGGTAAATGCCTTCGTTGAAAATCTTTTTCTTGGCAAGCGCTTCAACGATGTCCTCGTCAAACACCTTGTCACCGTGAATGCCGATTACACGGTTTGTCTTGTCATTGGCAAGGCATTCCACGGCATGCGCACCCATCCGGATACCCAGCAGTCTGTCGCGGAAGGTCGTGTCGCCACCGCGTTGAATGTGACCGAGCACCATGCTGCGGATGTTGATTTCCGGCATACGCGCCAGAATCTCTTCGCGAACTTCGTCGGCATGGGCAACGCCCTCGGCAACGACGATGATGTTGTCGTATTTGCCTGCTGCCGCATTACGTTTCAAAACAGCCACCGCTTCGTCAATCGGGCAGGGGTCTTCCGGTGTCATGATTACTTCCGCACCTGCGGCAAGTCCGCCGTACACGGCAATGTCGCCGCAACGACGTCCCATTACTTCTACCACGCAACTGCGATCATTGCAAGCCATCGTGTCGCGAAGCATCTTGATTGAGTCCACAACCACGGTTACTGCCGTGTCGAAACCGAGAGTAAAATCGGTGTAGGCAAGGTCGTTGTCGATTGTGCCGGGAATACCGATAGTTTTGACCCCGTACAAGGTGGTAAGTACCTTTGCGCCCTGGAAACTGCCGTCGCCGCCGATTACAACAAGTCCTTCGATGCCGTACTTTTTAAGTGTGTCGGCAGCCGCCTGACGTCCTTCGTCGGTTTTCATTTCGGGGCAACGCGACGTACCGAGCACCGTGCCGCCTCTGTGAATAATTCCGTCCACGTCCTTGGCGGTCATCTTGCGCACTTTGCCTGCAATCAGTCCCTTGTAACCGTCGTAAATACCGTACACGTCCATGCCGTGATCGATACCGTATCTTACCGTAGCGTAAACCGCCGCGTTCATGCCCTGGCTGTCTCCGCCACTTGTCAAAACTCCGATTGTTTTCATCTTGTTCTCCTTAAACTTTGCATTGGTAACTTCGCGCAAACGTGCGTTTCGCGCAGGTTACGGGTTTTTCTTTTTTGCGTTTCCGACGTCGTTTTTACCGCCGTACAGCAGCCGCAAATATCGCATTTGACGACATTTTTCGGTTAGAGTTTCATTGCCATCGCAAATAAATTTCGCGAGTGTAACAGTAAAATCAACCTTAGTAAAACCTTTTACCTGCGTAAAACAACGCTTTTTCGCGTTGTAATTAAATTTGTTTGGTTCAGTCTTTGTCGGCGTGTGTCGCTTTGTACGCGTCAACTTCCACGTTGCTGTTTTCGTGCCAGAACTTGCGCGTGGTTGCCCGACGTTTTATCGGTCCGTTGTCGTTGATGTTGCCATTGAACGTAAGTCCCAGCGCACTGTACACGGCAAACTTTTCACGCAGATAGCGGAAAAATTTGTTTGTGTGGTAACCCCATGCGCACTCGGCAAGTACGTCGAGGCGCGGTAACAGATTGAAAAACAATTTGTCTGTGTCCGCCACGTATTCCGTCCACAATGTGCCCTCTACACCCAGCACGTTTTCGCGAGCCGAAGCCCTGACTCCGCCGAGCGGGTTGTAGGACAAGGTCTTTTTGAGAGGCGTTACCGAATAGGGGTAATCGAAATACACATACGGGGTTGCCGACATAATTGCCTTGCGCCCGTTGTTTATCTGTTTTGTTGCGGTTCGTTTCGCACAGCCGCGCACATACCACACCTGACTTACGATTTCGCCGTTGGCGTCGTCGCCCAGTCCGTCGTTCCAGCAAATTACTTTGCGTCCTTTTTCCGCAAGTTGTTCGCGGAAACGTTCCACCATGTAGGTTTGCAGTTTTTCAAAACTGCCCAGTTTCAGTTCGGAAAGGCGTTGCTTGCACAATTTGCAATTGCACCATCTTTCCTTCGGGGCTTCGTCGCCGCCGAGGTGAATATATTCCGACGGGAAAACGTCGCAGATTTCGTCCAGAATGTCCCGCACAACTTCGTACACCTTGTCGTTGCCTGCGCACAGAATATCCTTGCTGATACCCCACTTTTTGCGCACTTCCGTCACCTTGCCGCTGCAACTGAGTTCCGGATAGGCGGCAATCAGCGCAATGCAGTGCCCCGGCACGTCAAACTCCGGCACGATGTCTATGTGGCGTTCCTGCGCGTAGGCGACAAGTCCGCGCAACTCGTCCTGCGTAAAGTAGCCTTCGTGCGGAATCTCGTCGACGTAACGTTTGCCGTCGCTGACAACTTCGCTGCCGCCGCGCACCGATCCGATTGTGTTGACAAGCGGGTACTTTTTGATTTCCATGCGGAAACCCTGGTCATCGGACAGATGCAGGTGCAACTTGTTCATTTTGAGCCGCGCCATAAGGTCGATGATTGTCTTTACCGTGTCAACGCCGAAAAAGTGACGGCACACGTCCAGCATTAGTCCGCGGTAACCGAACTTGGGCTGGTCTGTAAGGTAGCAGTTTTCGCATGACACCATTTCCTGCTTGAAGTCAAGACTAAGCAGTTGACGAAGAGTTTCCACCGCATAAAAGCAGCCCGCTTCGTCCCCTGCGATTACCGTCGCAACACCGTCGGAAATCATGACGGAGTATTGCTCGTGACGGTAGTTTTCGTCAAGGTTGAATATTACGCGCGACGATTCCATGTCGTCCACCACAGACGGGCGGAAGCCACAGCAATTTTCGACAAGTTCGGCAAAGCGGTTTGCCTGACTAAGAAACAAAGGATTTGTATGTATATCGCAGTTTTTGTCTATGCAGAAACTGCCGTTGAGTCTTTCGATTTTTTTAGGTTGGGGAAGTATATGCATATTTCTCTCCACAAAATTTTGCAAATATACTTTGTGCTTACGTTCAATCATTCCTCAGCCTATTATTTTAGCATAGTTTTAACTAATGTTCAACCGATTTACCAAATTTTTTGCTATTAAGACAACAAAAAAAGGTCAAAAATGTAAATCTTTGACCTGTTTTTGCTTATTTTGTTGTCAGATTAGTTACTTCACGATTACGCGCATGCGTTTGCGTTTGCCGATAAACGCCACAAGGGCTATTATGCCGACAACTACCGCCACCGCAAGAACCGTCCACAACATGACGGGCCACGCCGATACGCCTGCACTACGAGCGTAGTTCCACATGGTGACAACCGCCGAGTTGTTTGCGCCGAAGTCGCGCATCATACCAAGGGTAGTCAAGCCGCGATCGAATTTTCCTTCGTTGGTTTCCGCCGTGACAAAGGGGTAACGCCAGTTGCTGTCGTCGTAGTCGTCCACGTAACCGAAAAACTCTTCGGCAAATTCTTCCCAACTGTCGTATTCGTACTCGCCGTCGTCGCCTGTCATGTTGACTTCGTACAGTTCCGCAAGAAGGGCGCGGGCGTCCTCGTCGGCTTGAATAACTTCGGGCTTTACCGCAGGCGAGTAACCGATTTCGTAAGCGTTGCCTGCCGCGACATACGGCGTGTTGAGGAAGTTGATAAACAGTTTAGCCGCTTCGTCGTTGGCGGTGTTACGTTTGCTTGCAATGGGGCGCACCCAACCGTCAAACCAGATGTTGCCGTAACTGTGCGGCAGGTAGTAGGCAAGAATGTAGTCGCCCTCTTCCACTTCGCCGTCCTCACCGGTTACGTCGTCCTTCGCCACGTAGCACACCGAGCAGTTGCCTTCGCTGTCCCACTCGTGTTCGTGCCAGCTTTCTTCGACGGCGTAGATTGCGTCGCCGCTCCACGCAAGGTCGACAATGGCGTTGCCTTTAAGCAGGTCGTCCTTACCGAAGTCCACTTCGTAACCGAACAACTGTTCCTTCTGTTCCGTCAGTGCCTGCTTGCAAAGTTCGATTGTATTGTCGTCCACGCAGTTGATAAGTTCGGCACCGTTCATTTTTGAATATTCTCTGCCGTCGCTGGTTGTAAGCCCGTCAAGGCGACCGCTTTCGACAAGGTAAAACAGCGTTGCGGCATAACTGTCGCGGATGCTGTCCTTCATAAGAATGTTGCCTGTCAGTTCCTCGTGCAAGGGAATGATTTCACCGCTGTCGGTGCGCTCGCCGCTGTCGTTGAACAAAATACCCCAGTTGGCTTTGTTCATTTGTTCGCGCCCGATACCCAGGCGGCGGAACTCTGCGCGGTTGTACAGCACGCCGAGTGTTCCGTACATATACGGCACCATGTAGTCAATCATATCGGCAGTTTCGCTTTGCCCCTTTACGTTTTGGTTTGCAAAGCCGCTTCCTATCATTTCCGTAATGTGATTGTCAACGTTTCCGCTGTTGTGTACGTAGTTTGTAAGTTTGGTGTAGTCGATGTATTCCGACGGATTGTCCACGTCTTTGACAAAGTAATTGAGCGGATCCAGGTAACCTTCGTTAAGCAACTTCTGTATTGCGTATTCGCTGGGGCACATTACGTCGATACGGCTGTCGCCCTGCGTAAGTTTGGTAATCATGGTTTCGTTGGTGTCAAAGGTTACGTAGGTTATGTTTACCTCGCGGCCGCCGGTTACTTCGCGGTAGTACGCCTTGAAGTCAGCCTCGTAGTCGGGGTAGATGTAGTCTGCCCAGTTGTACACCACAAGGTTGTCCGTATTGTCGTCCTGCGTGCATGCAGTCAGTGTAAGCACAAGGCTTACAAGTAACAAAATTACGCATACGTATGCAAAAATTCGTGACATCTTTCTCATTTTGCCGCCTCCTTTTTGCTCTTGACAATGTTGAACACCAGCAATAGCGTAAGCATTACCACAAAGAAAATACTGAACACTGCAAACCAGAACGGTTCAAGACTTTTTACACGTGCGTCCTCGTAAATGTAGGTGCTCAGCGTTTCGATACCGGTGTCGCCCTTGTTGAACTGAGTGATGATGAAGTCGTCAAGCGACAACGTAAACGCCATTGCCGCACCGGAAACGATGCCCGGCGTAATGTAGGGGAACACAACTTTCATCATTGCGCCGAATGGCGTTGCGCCGAGGTCGAGCGCGGCTTCGTACATGTTGGGGTCCATCCTGGACAAGCGCGGAAGTACCGACAAAATGACGTAGGGCGTGCAGAATGCGACGTGGCTGATAATAAGCCTTGTCATGCCCTGCGGAAAGATAAATCCGAACGCCGAAAAGAACACCATAAGGGACACTGCCATGACAATTTCGCTGTTTATCATAGGCAGTTGGTTGACGGTAAGGGTTACGCGCTTTGCGCGCTTTTTGAGGCAGAAAATGCCCACCGAAGAAAACGCGCCAAGCACCGTGCTGATTGCCGTAGCGGACAAGGCAAGTATCAGCGTGTTTTTGATTGCCGACACCAATGCGGTTGCGTCCTCACTGAACAGGGACTTGTAACTGTCAAAGGTAAATCCGTGTGTAAAACGGAAGTTACTTGTGCCGGAAAAACTGTACACAATGATAAGAAGTATGGGCAGATACAACAACGCCAACACCACTGCAAGGTAGCCGTCGGCTAAAAAACGTTTAAGGCGTTCATTTTTCATAATACGCTTTTTACCTCCTCTTCCTTGCCGGTAAGATTGACAAGAACGTTGGCGACAATGACGATTACAAGCATTACAAGGCTCATTACGCTACCCACGCCGAAACTGTTGATTGTCTTGGAAAAGTGCATGTTGATTGCGTCGCCGAACAGATAAATTTTGCTGCCGGACAGAATTTCCGAAATGGCAAACGTGCTGATTGCGGGAATAAAAGTCATTGTTACGCCGCTCATTATGCCGGGGACGGAAAGGGGGATTACCGTTTTGGTGAGCACCGTCAGGCGGTCTGCGCCAAGATCCTCCGCCGCCTCAATGTAACTGTGATCGATACTGACCAGCGTTGTGTGCAGCGGCAAAATCATGTACGGCAGGTAGTTGTACACCATGCCGAACAGCACCGTACCCATTCCCAGTTTAATGTCCAGCGCAAGGAAAATAGCCTTGGTTGACAGCGTGCGGATAAGAAAGTTGATCCACATCGGAAGGATGAACATCAGCACAAACACCTTATTGCTTGCGTGATATTTGGCAAGCAGGTATGCGCAGGGGTAGCCGATTGCAAGACAGATTACCGTCGTCACAATGCCGATAAGCAGCGAGTTGCCCAGCACCGTCATGCCGCCGCCGCTGTTGCTGAAAAACTCAACAAAGTTGTTCAGCGTCAGTTTGTTGTCGGGCGACAAAAAAGCGTTGATAAGGATAATTACAAGGGGCGTTACCACAAACAGCAACAGAAACAGCATGTACGGGTATGCCAACGCCTTGCGCGAAAAACGAAACTTACTCTTCATTGTCGGGAATCTCCTCCAACAGAATTTTGTCGGGTGCGATTTTGATACCTACCCGGTCACCGATAAGCCACTCGTAGTCGCTGTCCACGAAGAAGTCGTAGTAAGTGTCGGTACGTACGATACATTGATAGTAACTGCCCTTGTAAATGGTGCTGATGATTGTCGCGCCGATAACGCCGTCATTCTCGTCGTCGGTCAGCTCCACGTCATCGAAGTCGATTATTGCCTTGACCTTGGTGCCTTCGGGCAGATCGCTGTCCACGGGGAAACGACCTTCGCACAGTTCCACTACGCCTTTGTCGTACATTTCGCCTTCAAGCGTGTTGATAAGGCGTGCCTTGTGCATGATGTGGAAGTCAAACGGCTTGATGTACAGTCCGATACGGTCGCCGACGTTGACCTGCACGTTGTCGTGAATGACGATTTCGTTGCGTTCGTCGCCGAATGTAAGCGCAGTCACCTGGTAATGGTCGCCCTTAAACACGCAAGTAAGCACTTCCGCTTCCACAAGGCACTGTTTGTCGTCGGTCGGGACGATTTTGATGTCCTCGGGACGAATGATTACGTCGATGGGCTCGTTGTACTTAAAGCCTTTGTCCACGCACTCGAACTTGTGACCGGAAATGTCTACGCAGAAGTCCTTTATCATTGTTCCGCTGAAAATGTTGCTTTCACCGATGAAGTCCGCAACAAATGCATTTGCAGGCTCGTCGTACACCTTGGTAGGCGTGCCGATTTGCTGAATTACGCCGTCCTTCATTACTACGATTGTGTCGCTCATGGTAAGCGCTTCTTCCTGGTCGTGTGTGACGTACACAAATGTGATGCCAAGTTGCTTGTGCATTTGCATAAGTTCCAGTTGCATGTCCTTGCGCATTTTGAGGTCCAGCGCACCGAGAGGTTCGTCCAGAAGCAGCACCTGCGGCTCGTTGACAAGGGCGCGCGCGATTGCCACACGTTGTTGCTGTCCGCCCGACAGACTGTTGACAGAACGGTGACCGTAATCCTCGAGGTCCACCATTTTAAGGGCGTTGTTAACCTTTTCGGCGATTTCCGCCTTGGTAAGGTTGCGCATTTTTTGCACGGTGTTGCCCTTTTTGTCCACGTAAGGTTCGCCGTCGGGGACGGTTTTCAGTTTCAAACCGAATGCGATGTTGCCGAACACATTGAGGTGCGGAAACAACGCGTACTTCTGAAATACCGTGTTGATGTTGCGTTTGTGAGGAGGCAACTGAGTGATGTCCTGACCGTTAAACAAAATGCTACCGCTTGTAGGTTGCTCGAAGCCTGCAATCATGCGCAGGGTTGTTGTCTTGCCGCAACCCGACGGTCCGAGAAGCGTAACGAATTCGCCGCGCTTGATTGTAAGTGACAAGTTTTTGACGACAGGTTTGTCGTCGTAGGACTTGCAGACATTTTTGATTTCAATAATTTTGTCCGATGTAGTTGCCATTTTCTTCTCCTTGTACAGGTTGTCTGTCAAAAATTTCTTGCGGACGGGAGCCTTAACGCCCGACCGGGACTTGCAGCCGATTTTACGTTCAAATACGCCTTTCGCTAAAAGTTACTCGGGGTCGTAACCCACAAAACCTTGCTTTCACCCTTGTTTGCGTTGCGAATGAGGTGCTGGCGTTGTCCGTTTATGCTGAAACTGTCGCCTTTTTTCAGTCTGAATTTTTCCTTTGTAGTGATTATTTCCACTTTGCCTTCCAGCACGTAACCGAATTCCTCACCTTCAAACGGCAGGCGTTCCTCGCATTCCGCACCCTCGGGCAAAGTCAGGATAATGGGTTCCATGTCCTTGCGCTGGCTGTTTGGGATCAGCCACGTGTTACTGCCACCGCCGTTTTTACTTTCAAAGTAGTCGGCTTTTGTGTACACCACCTGTTCGCGCTTCGGCTCGGCAAAAAACTCTTCGAGCGTTACGCCGAGAATGTTAAGTATATCCTCCAGCGTGCTTATCGACGGGCTGCAAAGGTCGTTTTCCAGTTGCGAAATGTAACCTTTGGTCAGTTCCGTGCGTTGCGCAAGTTCTTCCTGCGTGAGGTCAAGTTGTAATCGATACTGTTTGATTTTTCGTCCGATTTCTACCATTTTTTCCTCTTTTGTCGTTTTTGCGACTCGTTGTCATTCGTCGGATTGCCGCTTCCAAAGATTCTGAGCGTTGTTACCACCCGAGCGTACACAATTAGCGTTGCAGCCGTAAACTATTTTGGCAACAAACCAACAGTGGTCAAGCCTCGTCTTTTTGCCGCGGCTGTTTACGCGTTAAACCACACTCACTGTAAAAAGACAATAAAAAAATGCCCCTACGTCCAATCAACACATATCTACAGTACCTGCCGCATTTCACGACTCAGCCACAACGGGCAGCATATACGATAAATTTGCGTTGTCTTGGTGAGAAACACGACCTTGCATTGACGACGTAATGCCGTAGCAATGTCGAAAAATGTCGTTTTCCTCGGGCAACGGGTACAGTATATACGAAGCATTAAGTGTTGTCAAACATTTTGATTACAATTTCTAAACTTTTTTGAAAATTTTTGATTTCGGGTTAAAATCTCTAAACTTTTTGTTTTGTATCAAATGCCACAAAATAATATTTGCATTTTTCTTACCGCCGCGACCATTTCAAACAAAAACGCTTTTGAATAAATACATTTCAATATAAGTGTAAAACCATGTACGCCAGATTTTGCCATTGCTACAAAAAACCTTAGATGAATGGAACCCTTTCGGTGGATTGCCACGGCGCGACAAGGACAGTCGCTTCTCGCAATGACATAATTGCACAAAAGACATTTACAAGGTACCCTTCCGGGAGATGTTTCGACTGCACTTCGTTTCGCTCAACATGACATAGTATAAACGAGGCGTTAGATTATTGTTTTTCTATGCCAATAATCTCTTGCGAATTTTTTACTACGTCCGCCGAAGTTAGTCAACTTGAAGTACGCAAGACGATTACAAACTGCTAATCAATCACATCAGGGGTGGCGAGGTGTTGCCCAATGAAAACCATCATTCCGAGGGCGCGGCTGGGAAGGCTGCCTACCATAGGCAATGTTGCTCCGACGGAATGCTGAGCCATCAGGGCGAGTTTTCATTGGACAATTCCTCGACAGGACCCTTTACGCAAACTTCCGCACTTCGGCACCATTTTCATAAAAAAAATCGACGGCAGAATAGTTTCTACCGTCGAATACGAATGCTTAATTAAATTTGGCATGCAAATAAAAATGCACATTGCTTTTTGCCGTTTAAGTTTTGTAGTTTGCAACATTACCGACAAAACAAAATTGCCGAAAACCGCCAACATCACAACAGCCAATAGGGCGGCATAGTCTTTCTATATCTTCTTCACGAAACTGCGGCGACGCTTGTGCTGAATGTGTTCAAAACTCTTCCACATGTTGATGACGGGCAAGTTATCTTCCAGATTGAGATTGGTTTCGCCGTATTCCACACCGCTGCCTTTCAGTTGCTTTGCAAAGTGATACAGTACCGCCGAAGCAATGCCCTTGTGCTTGTACTCGTCCACGACACCGATAAGCCCCATATCCAGCACCTTGGGGTGCTTTACCAGTTTCAGCACGCGGCAAAGCGCAGGCAACGTCAGACGACCGCCGCTCTTCTGCAAAGCCTCGCCGATACCGGGGAAGCACAAGCCGAACGCCACCACGTTGTCGTCCTTGTCCAGAATTACCGTAACAAACTTGACGTCCACGATAAGCCTGAAGTTGGCAATAAGCGAGCGTTTCATGTTTTCCGTAAAAGGCACGGTACCGTAAATCTGCGCATATGTCTTGTCTACTATTTCAAAAAACTTGTCGGCGTACAGGCGAATAAACTCATTAGTATTTTTGCTGTTGTCGAAGCGCAGATTGTAGCGTTCCATCATTTTGGTGGTTACGCGCTCGTAACGTTCCATTTCCGCTTCGGGCAGGCGGTACAGTCTGTGTTCCAGCCAGTCTACGTCCTTGCCGTAGCCGCAGTTTTCGATAAGACGTTGGTAGTACGGGTAGTTGTACTGTTCCTCGAAGGTGGACAGGTAGTCGAAGCCGTCGATAAGCAGCCCTTCGCGCTCCCAGTCGGAAAAGCCCAGCGGTCCCACGACTTCTTCCATTCCCTTAGACTTTGCCCACTCTTCGACTTTGTTAAACAAAGCCGTTGCCACTTCCCGGTCGTCGATGGCATCGAAACGCGTAAAGCGCACGCGTTTTTGTCCCCACTTTTCATTGCTGGCTTTTTGCCATATGCCGGAAATGCGCCCGACAACCTGTCCGCGTTCGTTGGTGGCAAGGTAGTACACTGCTTCGCAGGTGTCGTAGTACATGTAGTTCTTCTTGAATACGTCCATTTCGTCGCTGTAAATGGGCGGTACGAAATAGGGATTGTTTTTGTACAGTTTAAGCGGAAACTCAACAAACTGCTTGCGTTGTTTGCGTGTTTTTACTTCAGATACGGTAATCATTTTTCCTCCGCGCCGACATATGCCGCACGGCGAGCCGTCCGCAAAGCAACAAAACTGCTAAACGCGATAGGCCGCCACTAAACAAAAGGGCATAGTGTCAAAATAATACTTTACATATGTTTATATTTTACCATGTTACACGTCAAAAGTAAACACAAAATTAAACATTTGTTAAATATCACATGGCTTTTTTCGCTTTTGGTGGCATTTTGGACGGTGCGGCGCCATTCATCGTTGACATTTTGACGGAAAGTTGATACAATAACACTGTTACACAAAATTACACCGACAGGGCGCAAAACGCCCGCAAAGGTTGTCGCAACCACGACAGCCACAGGAGGACATATGATAAAAATAGTACTCGACTGCTTCGGCGGCGACCGCAGTCCGCAAGCAAACATAGACGGCGCAGTGCAGGCACTTAACGAACTGGACGACCTTACGCTTGTACTTACCGGCGACAAGGCAACAATCGAAAACCTGCTTGCCGACAAATTTTACGACCCGTCACGCGTGCAGATAGTACACGCACCCGACGTAATAAGTTGCGACGACAAGCCGACGGAAGCAATCAAGACAAAGACGGACAGCAGCATGAGCCGCGCATTCGAGTTGTTGCGCAGCGACCCCGAAATCGGCGGCATGGTAAGCCTGGGCAGCACGGGCGCGTTGCTTGCAGGCGCAGTACTTCGTATAGGCAGAATAAAGGGTGTCAAACGTCCTGCGTTTTGCCCCACTTTGCCCACCATGAACGGGGGACTTGTGTGCATATGCGACAGCGGCGCAAACGTAGACTGCGACCCGGTGCACCTTACGCAGTTTGCACGCATGGGCAGCCTGTACATGCAAAAGGCATACGGCATTGAAAACCCACGCGTTGCACTGCTCAACATCGGCGTAGAATCGGAAAAGGGCGACGCGCTGCGCAAGGAAGTGTACCAACTGCTGGAAAACGACGACAGTATCAACTTCGTAGGCAATATGGAAAGCCGCAACCTGCTCAGCGGCGAGTTCGACCTTGTGGTGTCCGATGGTTTCAGCGGCAACGTACTGCTGAAGTCCACCGAAGGTTCCTGCATGGAAATGATGAAGATGCTCAAAAAGATAATGACGTCCAATTTCCGCGCAAAGATGGGCGCGCTTTTACTCAAAAAAGACGTTTACGCGCTTAAAAACACAATGGACTACAACAACTACGGCGGCGCGGTACTGCTGGGTACCAACAAAACGATTGTAAAGGCTCACGGCGGCAGCAAGTCGGGCGCGGTATACCACAGCATACTGCAAGCCTACAACATGGAAAAGAACGGGCTCAACACCGCCATTTCGCAGACACTTACCAAGTAACGCCACACGTGTTACACCGCTACAATTACACGACAGACACTACAAAAGGCACGTATCCGCATTTGGAATACGCGCCTTTCTTTATTGACTTGTTATTGTTCGCTTTACATAAACCGCAGTTGTAGTTACAGCCACTTTTCTTATTGCGGCAGGCAACAATCAAATTGCCGCTACTGAGTTTTCGTTGTCGCCACGGTTACACTACCGCGCCACAATTGCAACAAACGCCCATGTGAGGCCTATGCATGTCCTGCCTGCCTTACTCTTACAGTCCCAGTATCTTTTCGCAGGCGGATACTACCAGTTTGAAACTGTCTTCCTCGAAGGGTGACAGCAGGTCACATTCGCTGAGCAATTCCGTAAAGGGTTTAGTCCCACCGTAGTTGAGGAACTTGATATACTTGTCAAACGCGCTCTTGTAGTCCTGCTGAGAAAGCGCAAGAAATTGCAGTGCCGTAAACTGCGCAAAGCAGTAATCGATGTAGTAAAATGGGCTTTCAAAGATGTGCGCCTGACGTTGCCAACGACGACCGTCCTGAAGTGCAGGTATTCCCTCCGTCGTCATGTGCGGCAAAAATTCCTTTTCCAGTTTGTTGTAGAATGCGTTACGTTCCGCAGGGGTCATGTCGGGGTTGTCGTAGCATGTCTGCTGGAAGCAGTCCACTATCGTTCCGTACGGGATAAACGTAACCGCACCGCCGATGTGGTAGAACTTGTACTCGGGCGTTTTGTCACCGAAGAACAGGTCTATCCAAGGGTAGGCAAGAAATTCCATACTCATGCTGTGCACTTCTGCCGTTTCCATGGAAATGCTGCTGAGAAACTCGCTGTCGATGAAGAATGATTTGTAAAATTCGAGCGCGTGACCGAACTCGTGCGTAAGCACGTCCACGTCCCCTGCCGAGCCGTTCCAGTTGGCAAGGATAAAGGGCAACTTGTACTCGGGCAAGCCTTCACAGTAACCGCCGCCCCACTTACCTTCGCGCGACATTACGTCGAAGCATTCCGATTGCCGCATGGTGTCAAACAACTTGCCCGTTTCTTCGGACATTTCGTTGTACATTCTGCTTGCGTTGTCAAACATTTCTTCGGGTGTGCCGATGGGTTTGGGTTCGTCAACGGTAAAGATACTGTTGTCGAAGTAGTACTGTTTGTCGATGCCCAGGTCTTTGCCCACCTTGTTGCGGATTTTGGTAGCGAGGGGCACTAGGTACTTCAGCACGTTTGCGCGGAACTTGGCAATGTCCTCCCTTGTGTAGCAGTTGCGCTGCATTTGCAGATACCCGAGCGGCGCAAAACCTTCGTAACCCAGTTTACGTCCCATACGCGTGCGGATTTTGACAAGTTTGTCGTAGATTTCGTCCAGCTGCTGTTTGTTGTCCTCGATTGCCTGTCCCCATGCGTACACGGCGCGCTTACGAAGGTCGCGATCGGGCGAAGTGAAGTACTTGCCGATACCTGCCATTGTCAACTTTTCGCCGTCGAAGTCGATGGTAATACCGCTCATCAGTTTGGTGTATGCCGTGGTAACTTTGTTTTCCTCAACTCTGTCTTCCACTATGCGCGGGTCAGCCGCGTCAACGCCCATTTGCAGGTTGACAAACATTATGCGCGGGAAACGCTTTTCCAGTTCGCTGCGGAACGGAGAAGTGAGGTAGCACCTGGCAACTTCGGCGTTGGCAACGCTGATTTCCGGTCCGATTTCGTCAAGGTAGTCCTTTTCTGCAGCGTAAAACTCGTCGCGCGTGTCCTGTGTAAAGCGGATAAACGCAATGCGCATGTTTGTGTCAAGGGCAATGCTGTACGCCTTGTACTCTTCGTGAATTGCAAGAAACTCTTCCACGCTTTTTGCGTTGTCGAAACGTTGTCTTAACTCGTTAAGTTTGTCAAGCACCGCCTGTTTGTCGGGGCGCGTGTATACGATTTGCGAAACTTTCATATTCTGCTCCTTTCATCTCACCGCCGAAGATACGTTTTTTCGCTCGTCGCCCTGCCGCAGCACTGCGATTTACGTCAAAAAACCACCCGCCGCAACGGGCTTGTCCGCACAATTACGGAGGACAAAATCTCTTCGGTTTTGAGGGCATTTTTTTAATTATATCATTGTTTGATTTCAAAAGCAACACAATCGCCGCGCAAAAATCCTTTTTTCAGGCAAACTTTTCACGAGTGGCAACAGTCGGAAAAAATCGTAAAAAATTTACAGAAATTTGCACTCCGTCAATTGACAAAACGAACCGCATATAGTACCATTTTTGTTGTGTTTTCAAGGTTTACATTGTCGGTCGGACGCTCGACGCCAGGACCAAGGCTTTTTTTCCCTTCGGATTTCCGAAAGGGATTTTTTGTTTTTTACGGTGTCGAAACGTAATTTGCAAACACCGCCACACAAGCGCAGTCCAACCGACAGATATAAACCACACCACAAATCAGCGCCGCTCGGCGGCACTTTCGGCGAGCCACGCCGACACACACGGAGGGAACTATGGATTACATCGGAACAATCAGCCGCGGCATACGCGGACCCATCATCAGACAGGGCGACGATCTTGCTACAATTGCCGTAGATTGCCTGCTTAACGCAAGCAAACAGGGCAACTTCGACATTCAGGACAAGGATGTGTTTGCCGTAACGGAAGCCGTACTCGGTCGCAGCCAGGGCAACTACGCAACCGTTGACCAGATTGCCGCAGACATCTCGGCAAAGTTCGGCAACGAAACGGTAGGACTTATCTTCCCCATTTTGTCGCGCAACCGTTTTTCGCTTGTACTCAAAGCCATTGCAAAAGGTTGCAAAAAGCTGATAGTCCAACTGAAGTACCCGGGCGACGAAGTAGGCAACTCGTTTGTTTCCGCCGAAAAACTTATGGACAGCGGCGTAAATCCCTACACCGACGTGTTTACAGCCGACCAATTTTACGCAAAGTTCGGGGACGTTCGTCACACATTTACAGGCGTTGACTACATCGACTACTACCGCAAGGCAACGGACGGTGCCGAGGTAATACTTGCCAACGACCCGGCGGAAATACTGAAGTACACCAAGTACGTAATAAACGCCGACATTCACACGCGCAGGCAAACCAAGCGCATTTTGTTTAACGCAGGCGCAACAAAGGTTGTGTCGCTGGACGAAATACTGACCAAGCCCGTAAACGGAAGCGGCTACAACGACAAATACGGCGTGCTGGGCAGCAACCTCGCCACACAAGACAGCGTCAAACTGTTTCCCCGCGACGGACAGGCGTTTGTCGAGCGCGTACAAAAACTTGTCGAGGAAAAGACAGGCAGACACATCGAAGTTATGGTGTATGGGGACGGCGCGTTCAAGGATCCCGTCGGCGGCATATGGGAACTTGCCGACCCCGTCTGCTCACCTGCGTTTACTTCCGGGCTCAACGGCAAACCCAACGAAATCAAACTGAAGTACGTTGCCGACAACGACCTTGCCAACCTTAGCGGAGACGAAGCCGTAGCAAAGATGCAGGAACTCATCGCCCACAAGCAAAACGACCTTACGGCAAATATCCTGAGCCAGGGCACCACACCGCGTCAACTTACAGACCTGCTTGCAAGTCTGTGTGACCTGACAAGCGGCAGCGGCGACAAAGGCACGCCCTTCATACTGGTACAAAACTATTTCAAAAACTATTCCATGTAACGCCGACATCACGCAAACGGACACACGGCAAACTGCCCGACGTTTTAGCGACATCATGACAAACTTTTTGCGCGGCACACCGCCGCCCGATATCATATAATAAGGAGAGTGACTACCATGACCAATTCTGCTATCTTTGGAATAAATATGTTTGACAACAACAAAATGCACGAAAGACTGTCCGAAACGCTTTACGACAAGATTTTACTCGGTCAGAACAGAGAAGTTACATTTTCCGACGAGGAACTGGACGAATACGCGGCAGCATTGCTTGTGTGGGCTCGCGAACGCGGCGCAACACGCTACTCGCACTGGTTCAGTCCTCTGACAAACAGCACGGCAGGCAAACGAAACACATTCGAATGCATTGACTGCGGCGGCTTGCTTACCGACAAGTTTCGCGGGAAGGAACTGAAAATAGGCGAAGGCGACGCAAGCAGCTTCCCCAACGGCGGCATTCGCCAGACCTTCGAGGCGAAGGGTATCACGCGCTGGGACTACACCTCGTTTGCCTTTGTAGAAGAGGACTGCCTGTACATACCCGTGTACTTCCACAGTTTCGGCGGTGAATCGCTGGACAAAAAGACGCCTCTTGTAAAAAGTTGCCGCGCCCTTGCCCACGCGACAAAACGCTTGCTCGGCTGTTTCGACGCAATGCCGAATACCGTCAAAAGCGTTGTCGGGGCGGAACAGGAATACTTCCTTGTGGACAAAGATTTGTTTTACGCACGCACCGACCTGACCGTGTGCGGACGTACTCTCTTTGGCGCAAAACCCCCGAAACTTCAACAGTTGCACGACCACTACTTCGGCAAAACCAAGAGCGCGGTGCTTGACTTTATGCGCGACGTGGACAACGAACTGCTGAAACTCGGCATACTTGCCGCGACGGAACACAACGAGGTTGCACCATGCCAGTTTGAACTTGTGCCCTGCTACCAACGCGCGCCCGTTGCCTGCGACCAGAATCAACTCATCATGCAGACCCTTGAACGCGTTGCCGACAAGCACAACCTTGTGTGCCTGCTTCACGAAAAACCGTTCAGTTACATCAACGGCAGCGGCAAACACAACAACTGGTCCATCATGGCGGACGAGGACAACCTGTTTAAGACAGGCAACACGGCGCAACGCAACGGCATTTTTATGCTGACAATCGCCTCGGTACTTGCCGCCGTGGACGACTACGCAGACCTTATACGCGCCTTTACCGCTTCGGCAACCAACGCAAGACGTCTTGGCGGCATGGAAGCCCCCAGCAACATCATTTCGGTGTTTGTAGGTGACAAATTGTGGTCTTTAATGAACGAAGTCGGTACAAAGTTTACCCTCGGCAAGGACACGTTGCCCGATTTTCCGCATGCAACCGACCGCAACCGCACCTCGCCGTTTGCCTTTACGGGCAACAAATTCGAACTTCGTATGGTGGGTAGTTCCGCCACGCTTGCCGACATCAACACCGCGCTTAACACCGTTGTTGCCGACAGCATAATGAACGTTGCCAACCGCCTGAAAGCAGCCGACGACGTGTGGGCGGAAGCCAACAAAATCGTTGCGGAAATTGTCGCTAAGCACGGCAAGGTTGTGTACAACGGCAACAACTACGACGCCGCATGGAAACAGATTGCCGCAAAGCGCGGTCTGCCCAACCTTGACGACATCGGCGCGCTTATGAAGATTACCGACGACAAAAACATCGGCGTGTTTGCACGTAACGACGTAATGAACGATGTGGAAGTCACCGCCCGTCGCGACGTGGCAGTACAAACATTTGTTGCGGCAATGCAGATTGAAGCAGCCACTGCCCGTGAAATGTACACCAAGCAAATCGCGCCCGACGCTGTTAGCTACCTTAACGAACTTGTCAAACTTGCCGCACGCAAGGCAAGCATAAACATGGACAACACTCGCGAAATTGCAATTTGCAATGAGCTGGACGCGCTGCTCGCTTCCGCCGACACCGTTGCGGCTAAACTTGCCGAGGCGGAAAAACTCAACGCCGAAACGATTGACCCAAGCGTTGTTGAAGCCGTTCGCAAAGTAATTGCCGACATCGACGAGCTGCGCCTGTACGCCGACAAAATCGAGGCAATTCTGCCCGACGAATACATCACCTACCCCACTTACACCGACATGCTTTTTGCAAGATAGTTTCGGGTAGTTGTTTGTTTTTGAGTAGCTATTTAATTTGAAAATGATACAATAAAGGGGAAGGGGAAACTTGCTCAAACAAGTTTCCCCTTCCCCTTTACCCCATCCCCTTCAAAAACTTTGACGCGGGGGGGGGGGATTAAAAAGCCGTGCTTTCAAAATTATTTTCGCATTATATTCACGGTCTTTTGTAATAATGATAGCGTTCAGGCGAACAAAACGGACACAAAAATACAATAATTCTTTGAAAAAGCATTTCACAACGTCTATTGAAATTTTTTACTTGTACTGTTACATAAAATCAGGACTAACGATTCAATACATACCAACAAATAATCATGCCGACAACGCCCAAAACAGTTGTAGGTATGCCGATAATCAGGTATTCAATTGAGTCTATTGAAGATACAAGCAAAACTATGCCAAACATCACGGCAACTATGCTTGCGATAAATCCTACTACAAAACGAATGCGATTCATCGAAAATTCCCCCTTCATTTTATTTTATTCGCATGTTACAAACTTAAACAACAAACCTACAATAAACCAATTTGAAAACAACATATGGAGTGCACCCATAATTGTAACAAAAAAACAAAACAAACACTTACTTTGAACATACAAATTTCCATGTAAATCCGACAAAATAAGTATAACACAAGCAATACAAAAAGTCAATACACAAATATATGGTAAAAATCACATTACTATAAATTTACAAAAAGAAATTATCTGTGAATTTCCATTTAAGACTTTTGTCTACAAACACAAGTATCTTTTTGCCGCCGACAAAAAATCCTGTTCTAACGATTTTTCCTGCAC
>OLXG01000038.1_pt1 | contig 54488 bp, 25 predicted proteins | sample 1673861 | NCBI WGS metagenome assembly OLXG01 (sample SAMEA103958130, study PRJEB25191) | human gut metagenome | biome: human-associated habitat [ENVO:00009003]; feature: intestine environment [ENVO:2100002]; material: feces | place: Germany | collected 2013/2015
CGGGACGGTCACGGGAAGAAGAACCAGGAAACTGCGACACGAATCGCAAATGCTACCAGCGGCGCCCGCAATGCTTGCCACCGATGCCAGACTTGCCATTCGCACCCCACGGACCGCGGCCTTCGCCATGCAATACACCCAAGTGATGTTTCATGGCAACCAGCATGATATGCGTATCTTCCAAACCGAGGTGACGTTCCGACTTGCTCTCGTCAAGCGCACCCTGGCGTTTGGCGTACGCGTCCAACGTGTTATTGCCGTACGGATGCTCGTCGTCCGGAATTGACCCTTCATCCCAACGGCGGCTCATCGGCAACGTGTCGATAATCGTAATCTTGCCCGCACGGTAGCTTTCCGCATATCCAGCCACATTCAACATGAAGAAGCTATGTTCGAAACGAGCGTTGTGCGCTACGTACGGTTGCTGCTCCAATCGCTGCAGCAAACCGATTTGAGCCTCCGGCCACTCATCGAACAGGCGGAAGCCGGACGCACGATCACGTACATCGATACCGGTCAAATCGAGAATCAGCGGATTACCGAGCGTCGCGTTCTCGGCAGGAACGCCGAACGACAGACGCGACTGACCATACGCATCGCCCGTTTCGTAATAACTCTGCTCGTATTGGTATCCAGTAGGTGCGGCAGCAGGGCGAGGGGAAATCATGTTCATATATTCAAAGCCGACGTCGATGATGTACACACGCGCCGGGTCAGTACCGGTGGTTTCGATGTCGATTCCCATGACATTGTCCACATCGCGTCCAGGAAGATAAGCGTCACGCCAATCCGATTTGCGGTATTCAGCCATCCGACGCAACTGCGCCGCTTCAGCGGATTTCGTTTCCGAACCGTAATCAAACAACGTGGAGCCGCCCGGACTGGTTACTCCACTCAGGTTCGCACGCGACATGGCATAGTCACTGGCTCGCTTCTGACTTTTCTCTGCGGCACGACGGGCGGCGCGGCCGTTAACGATGTCAGCGGTTCGATCCTGAATATCATCCAACGCCACTCCCCCGGAAGCCAAAGCCGAACCGGGCAGCAGCACCGGAACCGTCACGCGCTCACGTCGTTCCTCGGTGACCGTCCACAATCCCATCGCCACGCCAATCTGTCGCAGAACAGCGATTTCGTCGCACAACCGACGGTTCGCGTAAGCAAGCGCGCGCGGCAGCCGATAGGAAGCGATAAGTCGGTCGTAATCCATCATGAACGTGCTGTTGCACTGCGCGATGGTCGGTTCGAGCCGATCTCGAATCGCAAGATCATCTTTCAACAGGGCGTGCAGCTGCGGGGCGGAAAGTTGCGGCGACGAGGACCGCAGCATTGCCAACAAATCAACGTGCTGTCTTGTGGCGGCACCAATGCCGTTACGCAGGTCAAGGGAAGACACCCATCGCCAGTCGATCGGCTGGTTGTCGGCGTCATTCGGCATCGATGCCGACCATTGTTCGATGTCCTGCTTCGCGTCATCCAGCCAGGAAAGATTCATCGTCGATTCGTTCATACCTGCCCATCGTAGCCGATACCCACCTTCAGCGTGTAAGAATGTGCAACAAACCAACGTGCGCATTCCTCTTTGTGAGAACACAACCATGCGAGTTCGAATGACGGTGTTCATTACGAAACCGCGCGCGGATACCTCCGTGCGAAGCGGTTGCCATACGAATTTTCACATAGCGCAAATGTGACCATTTCCCAGCAAAAATCCAGAATCGACTTTCATTTTTGAATCCCGGAACGCAATAAACGTTCCAAATCAACGAAAGGAACTGCAATGTCAGAAACACATTCCACCACTGAAAACAACAATTCGCATTGCTGCGACAACACCTGCGGCAATGCCGACGACCGCGTTGTTCCTGACAGCGTGGAAATCAATCCGCTGTTCGCCCGTCCGAAGGAAGCCCAGGCGTTCTCGAAATTTACCATTCCACAGAAGGGTAGTCTGCCGGAAACCGCCTACCAAGTGGTGCATGACGAGGCCATGCTGGATGGCAACGCGCGACTCAATCTTGCAACTTTTGTGAGCACGTGGATGGACGATCATGCGAACCGCCTGTACATGGAGGCGGCCGACAAGAACATGATCGACAAAGACGAGTACCCGAAAACCGCCGAAGTCGAATCGCGCTGCTGGCACATGCTCGCCGATCTATGGCATGCGCCCGATCCAATGAATGCCATCGGAACCTCCACCATCGGCTCGTCGGAAGCTTGCATGCTGGGCGGACTCGCGTTGAAGCGCCGTTGGAAGGAAGCCCGCGAAAAGGCCGACCTGCCGACCGATCATCCGAATCTGGTGATGAGCAGCGCCGTGCAGGTGTGCTGGGAGAAGTTCTGCAACTATTTCGACGTGGAACCACGCTATGTGCCGATTTCCGAGGACCACAAAGTGCTCGACGGCCATGATCTCGACAAGTATGTCGATGAGAACACCATCGGCGTGGTGGCCATCATGGGCGTGACCTATACGGGTATGTATGAGCCGGTCGAACAGATCAGCGAAGCACTGGACCGCATCGAGGAGCGCACCGGACTTGATGTGCGCATCCATGTGGACGGCGCTTCGGGAGGTATGATCGCACCATTCATCCAGCCGGACCTCGCATGGGACTTCCGCGTCAAGCGCGTTTACTCCATCAGCACCTCCGGTCACAAGTACGGTCTGGTCTACCCCGGTTTGGGATGGGTCGTATGGCGCGAAACCGCTGACCTGCCGGAAAGCCTTATTTTCAAGGTGAGTTATCTCGGCGGCGAAATGCCGACTTTCGCACTGAACTTCTCCCGTCCGGGCGCACAGGTACTGCTGCAGTACTACATGTTCCTGCGTTTGGGATTCGACGGGTATCGAAGGGTGCAGCAGACTTCGCATGATGTGGCGAAATATCTGTCGGGCGAGATCGAGCAGATGGATGATTTTACGCTGTGGAACGACGGTTCCGACATTCCGGTGTTCGCATGGATGCTCAACGACAAGCCGGATCGCAAGTGGAATCTGTACGATCTGCAGGATCGGCTGCGCATGAAGGGATGGCTGGTGCCGGCTTATCCGATGCCGGTGGATCTGACGCAGGTGACCGTGCAGCGCATTGTGGTGCGTAACGGTTTCAGCCACGATATGGCCGAAGCGTTCATCAAGGATTTGAAGTCGTGTGTGAAGTATCTGGACGGACTGCGCTCACCAATGCCAAGCGAGGCTCGTGCATCCGGATTCCACCACTGATATTTCGCGGTCATTCCACGAATTCCATCGTTTCCCGCATTAAGGAAATTCATGTTCATTCCCACAACGATTATGTTTACGAAAGCTGGCTGCAATGACAGTTCATATGAAAAAGCCGCTTGCTGTGGTAGCGCACGATGCAAGCGCAGCTGCACATCCCGGGTCCGCACGTTCCACGACGAACGCTGCGACGGCACCGACAACAACGCCACGCAATCCGTCTGCCGTCGCAGGAAACCGCAATCGTACGGGCATACCTGCGCATGCCGGGGCGAATAGAGGGAACGGCGCTGACGGGCACGGCGCAATCGCAAGCACGGCAACCGTTGCCAATAAAACCGGCAAAACCATGATGACAGTCAGCCAACTGGCGATGTTGACCGTGGTGGCGGTGGCCTCGCTACGCTCTCTGCCGGCCATGGCCGATTATGGTCTCGCTTCCATTCTGCTGTATCTCATTCCGGCGGTCGTTTTCCTGGTGCCGACCGCGCTGGTGGCTGCCGAACTGGCCACCGGCTGGAAAGGTGGCGTGTACGTGTGGGTGCGTGAGGCGTTCGGCAATCGCATCGGATTTCTCGCCATTTGGCTGCAGTGGATTCAGAATGTGGTGTGGTATCCGATACAGATTGCGTTCATCGCCGTCAGCCTGTCGTATGTGTTCGGCATAGGTGGCTTGGGCAATAATGGCGTATATGTGGCCGCGGTGATCATCGTGTTGTATTGGGCAAGCACGATGGTGGCGTTGCGCGGCGGCAATCTGTTCGCCAAGGTCGGGTCGATTTCGGGACTTATCGGCACGCTGTTTCCTGCGTTGCTGCTTATCGTCTTCGGCATTATCTGGCTGGCGATCGGTAAGCCAGTGCAGACCTCCCTGCACGCATCCGCGCTGCTTCCGCCGTGGACGGGCATCGCGTCGATTGTGCTAATCGTATCCAATGTGCTCGCCTACGCGGGTATGGAGGTCAATGCCGTGCATGCCAACGACTTGGAGCATCCGGGACGTCAATTCCCACGCGCCATTGCACTAGCGACCGCGCTGATTCTGCTGGTACTTGTGCTGCCGACTTTGGCAATCGCCTTTGCTGTGCCGCATCGTGAGCTGGGGCTCATCGACGGCATCAATCTGGCGTTCAGGGAGTTCTTCGACCATTTTGGCATGGGTTGGGGCACTCCGGTGATTTCGCTGCTCATCGCGCTAGGCGCGTTCGCTTCCGTGGTGGCTTGGATAGCTGGTCCTTCTCGCGGTTTGCTAGCGGCCGCCCGCACGGGACTGATGCCTCCCGCGCTGCAGAAGCGCAATGCCCACGACGTGCAGGAAGGCATTCTGATTCCGCAAGGCATTATCGTGACCGTGCTGGCGTTGCTGTTCGTGTTGATCCCCAATGGCAACACGGCTTTCGCGACGCTGGTGGATATGGCGACCGCGCTGTATCTGGTGATGTACATGTTGATGTTTGCCGCCGCGATTCGTCTGCGCAACACCCATCCAGAAGTCCGCCGCACGTATCGAGTTCCTGCGATTCGGTTGGTCGCGGGCGTCGGTTTCGTCGCTTCCGCCGCGGCATTCGTGTTGACTTTCGTGAGACCGGCTGGTTTCACCGGTTTGGATAGCGTTTCATATGCGATTCTTGTGGCTGTAGTCGTGCTTGTGCTCGGTTTACCGCCGCTGGTGTTGTATGGAATGCGCAAGCCTGGCTGGGATCTGCGTTCGGATGCCGAGCGGAACACGGATACGTACGATGTGCTAGTGAATCCGGAATACTGAAATATTGGAATATTTGGAATACTCATGTTTCGAACATTCCAATAATCCCGAATATGATGAATGCCTCCCAAGTGTTCGCCTGGGAGGCATTCATCGTTCTTGTCTCGTTCGTTTACGCGATTACAGTTCGAAGCCGAGTTCGGCCGCCGCTTCGGTCGGTACCGGATCCTCGCACCAGAAATCCTCAAGGTTCTCATTGGTGGTCAGGCTTCGGATTTCGGCCTGGTCGATGTACAGTTCACCGCTCAAATGGTCGGTTTCATGCTGGAAGATGCGGGCCGGCCAGCCGTGCAGATGTTCCTCATGCTTGTTGCCGTCCTCATCCTGCCAACGGGCGGTGATGTCAAGCCAACGCTTGCGTACGGCCTGGTAACCGTCGAAGCTCAGGCAGCCTTCGTAGAAGCTGCGGGTTTCGGTGCCGATCGGCTCGTAGCTGGGGTTGATGATGGCGTGGAAGGGGAATTCCGCAGCTTCGCGCGGATCGCCATCGTCGCCTTCGCATACGTGGTCTTCGACGACGGCCAAAGCCAGACCGAGACCGATCTGGGTGGCTGCGAGGCCCACGCCCGGCGCTTCCAGCATGGTGGTGCGCATGGTATCGATGAGCTTGTCAAGCGTTTTGCGGCTCAACTGGCCGTCGTAGGCGATGGTCTGCTGGCGTAATACCGGTTCGCCGGCCTGCACGATCGGCATGATTTTCTCTTTGCCGCCGGTTTTGATGAGCTTTTCGACCTCGCGGTTGAGTTCGAGGTCCACTTTCGAGTTGTGTCCGAACATGGGGCATATCTCCTTGCGGGCTCTTACAGGGTGAGTTCGTCGGCGACGACCTTGGCGAGGCGATCGCACACTTCGTCTGCCTGCTGCTGGGTTTCGGCTTCGGCCATGACGCGCACGAGCGGCTCGGTGCCGGACGGACGCAGCAGCACGCGGCCAGTGTCGCCCAGCAGCTTCTCTTCGCGTTCCACCGCGGCCTGCACCTTGGCGTTGGTCTTGGCGGCCATCTTGTCCACGTTCGGCACGTTGATGAGCGTCTGCGGCAGCTGCGGGAAGTCGGCGGCCAGTTCCTTCAGGCTCTTACCGGATTTGACGACCTCGTTGCACAGGGTGAGCGCGGTCAGGGTGCCGTCGCCGGTGGTGGCGAATTCACGGTTGATCACGTGGCCGGACTGCTCGCCGCCGAGCGAATAATCGCCTCGCAGCATCTCTTCAAGCACGTAACGGTCGCCCACGTTGGTCTGCACGGTCTTGATGCCCATGGAACGCAGGGCCAACTTCAGACCGAGATTGCTCATCACCGTCACGACGAGGGTGTCATGGTTGAGCTTGCCCGCGTTCTTCTTGGCGCGTGCCAGAATGCCCATGATCTGATCGCCGTTGACCATGTTGCCATCCTCATCCACGGCAAGGCAACGGTCGGCATCGCCATCGAAGGCAACGCCCATGACGGCGCCGGAGGCCTTGACCATGGCCTGCAGCTGCTCAGGATGGGTGGAGCCGGCGTTCTTGTTGATGTTGTAGCCGTCCGGCGACGCGTTGATGACGGTCACGTCGGCGCCGGCGCGGCGCAAGGCTTCCGGAGCGACCACGGACGTGGCGCCGTTCGCGCAGTCGGCCACGATCTTCAGGCCCTTCAGCGGCGTCGGCTGCGACTTGTCCGGACCGACCGGCGCGATGGCGGAAACCAGATGGTCGATGTACAGGTTGGTTGCGGTGGCGGTGTCATGGCTGACACGACCCACGCCGGCGCCGGTAGGACGATCCCAATCCTGGCCGAGCACCGCTTCGATCTCGTCTTCCTTGGTGTCGGGCAGCTTGAAGCCGCCGCGGGCGAAGAACTTGATGCCGTTGTCGGGCATCGGATTGTGGGATGCGGAGATCACCGCGCCCATTTCCACGTTGAGCACGGACGTCAGGTATGCGACGCCCGGCGTCGGGATGATGCCGGCGTCGATCACGTCGAAGCCGCCGGCGGACATGCCAGCGGACAATGCGGCGGCAAGGAAATCGCCGGAAACTCGTGTATCACGACCGACCAGCGCACGGCGACGGCTTTCGAATTCGCTCCGCTCGTCATCGCCCAGCACACGCACCGCGGCGTCACCCAAATCGAGCGCCAGCTGTGCCGTCAAATCCCTATTCGCCAATCCTCGAACGCCGTCGGTTCCGAACATACGTGGCATGAGTCTCAAATCCTCGCTATCTGCAAACGATATTTCCGTGACCTATCGTACTCAACCGTGCCGCCGAAACCAGCAGGTGACGACGCAATCGCATAACACTTCACAATTCAAAGCATTTCACGGCGCGCAATGCCCTTTTCGTGTCGCACGACTTTGCTTTCAAGGCGGAAAATCAAGTCGTGCGGCAACACTTGATAAAGAAATACCCCCTAACTATCATTTTCCGTTGAAAACCAGCAAAAAATAAGAGTTAGAGGGTATGAAAGCCAGCACGCTTGTCGCACAACTTTGAAAAATGCCTCCAAAATCAAAGTCGTGCGACGACATGACGGCTCTTAAGCGGGAACGTTCCTGTCGCCCCTGCTATCAGAGCGCGGCGTTGAAGTCGCGCACTTTCAGCGTGCGGTGAGAAGCCTCGACGTTGCCACGCACAATGCGCTGCAAGGCGTTGTCCGCGTCCTTATGGGAGGCGAGCCAGGCGTCGCCCAGCTCCACGAGCTTCGCCGGATCGGCATAGCCCGGATACAGGCCTTCGAGCAGCGCTTCCGCCATGTGGAAGGTCTTGTGCTCCCAAATCCAGTCGGCGACCTCGAAATACTTCTCGGCGTACGGTTCGGCCAAGTCGGCGCGCGGGGTGGCTGCGAAGCCACCGGCCACAGCCTCAAGCTGCATGTTGGTCAGCTCGTCGTTGTGCAGGGCCTCGTTCCAAGCCCATGCCTTCGCTTCGGCGGTACCGGCCACGGCGCGTGCGCCATAGGCGAACTCACGGTTCTCGGTGGTTTCGCGCTTGGCCAGTTCGGCGTCGATTCCCGCCTGGTCGATCGCGTTGACGGTGCTCAGCGCGTTGATGATGGTCCAGCGGAAGTTGTTGTCGATTTCCAGACCGTCGAATGCCACGGAACCGTCGAGCAGGCCCTTCGCGTTGGCGACGAACGCCTCGTCGCCCGGCTCGCCGTAGCCCAGGTAGGCGGTGACGAGCTGGAACTGTTCGTCGGAGCCGGCCTTGGCCTGACCCGCCAGCTTGAACAGTTCGGCGGCCACATGCTTCACGATCTCGGCACGCTCTGCCGGAGCGGTGTAATGCCATGCGGTGGTGCTGACCTGTGCCAGCGCGTAACGGAAGGTGGTGGACTCGTGTTCGGTGGCGAGCGCGGCCAGCGAGGTGTCGATGAACTGGCGTGCCGGCAGTTCGCCGTCGCGGGTCATGTCCCACAGGGCGAGCCAGATCACGGAACGGGCGAGCGCGTCGTCGAAGCGGTACAGGTTGCTTGTCGCGAATGCGAGGCTCTTGTCGTCGAAACGCAGCTTCGTGTAGGTCAGGTCGTCGTCGTTCACCAGAATCAGCGACGGACGTGCCTTGCCCGCGGCCGCGTCGACGACCGTCAGTTCGCCGTCGACGTCCAGTTCGAAACGGTCGGTGCGCACGATCTTGCCGGTTTCCGGATCCTCGTTGTAGAAGCCGACGGCGAGACGGTGGGCGCGCAGCACGGGATGCTCGGCCGGAGCGGTCTGGCGCAGGGCGAGACGCTTGATGGTGCCGTCCTCGTTCTCTTCGACTTCGGTGGCGATGGTGTTGATGCCGGATTCCTCAAGCCACTGGGCGCTCCACGCCTTCAGGTCGCGGCCGGAAGTGAGTTCCAGTTCGGCGAGCAGGTCGGCGAGGGTGGCGTTGGAGTAGGCGTGCTTGTTGAGGTAGTTGTTGATGCCCTTGAAGAACTTCTCACGGCCCACGTAGTACACGAGCTGCTTCAGCACGGAGGCGCCCTTGGCGTAGGTGATGCCGTCGAAGTTGACGTAGGTGTCGTTGAGGTCGTTGATCGGGGCGACGATCGGGTGGGTGGTGCTCAGCTGGTCCTGATTCAACGCCCAGCTCTTTTCGCCGGAGCTGAAGGTTGCCCAGGCGTCCTTCCATTCGGTGGCTTCGGCGGTGGCGAGGGTGGACGTGAACTCGGCGAAGGATTCGTTGAGCCACAGGTCGTTCCACCACTTCATGGTCACGTAGTCGCCGAACCACATGTGCGCAAGCTCGTGCAGCACGGTCACCACACGACGCTCGGCCAGCGCGTCGGTCACCTTGGATTCGAACACGTAGGAGTCGCGGATGGTGACCATGCCGATGTTCTCCATGGCGCCGGCGTTGTATTCCGGCACGTAGATCTGGTCGAACTTGGCGTACGGGTACGGCACGCCCCAGGTCTTGGCGTAGAAGGCGAAGCCTTTCTTGGTGATGTCGAACAGGTAGTCGACGTCCTTGCTGAAGGCCTTGGCGAGCGCCTGGCGGCAGTACATGGCCATCGGCACGGTGCGGCCGTCCTCATTGGCGTATTCGGTGTGCCATTCGGCGTACGGTCCGGCGCAGATGGCGGTGAGGTAGGAGCTCATGGTCGGGGTCAGCTCGAACACCCACAGCTTGGTGGTTTCGGCGGCGTGATCGCCGAGCGTGCCTTCCTCGGTGACGGTTTCGTTGTCGGTCACGGAGGAGGTGGGCATGTTGGACGTGACGATCCAGGATTTGGCGGCGAGCACGGAGAAGTCGAACACGGCCTTCAGATCAGGCTGGTCGAACACGGCGTAGACACGGCGGGCGTCCGGCACTTCGAACTGGGTATACAGGTAGACGTTGCCGTCGGACGGGTCGACGCTGCGGTGCAGGCCTTCGCCGGTGTTGGAGTACTGGCACATCGCCTTGACGGTAACCTCGTTGTGCTCCTTGAGGCCCTTCAGCTCGATGCGGCTGTCCACGTACGCTTCAGCCGGGTCGAGGGTTTCACCGTTGAGGGTGATTTCGCTGACTTCGTTGGCGATGAGGTCAAGGAAGCTTGACTCCCCCGGCTTCGCGTCGAAGGTGATGGTGGTTTCGGAGCCGAAATCCTTGGCTCCGCGGGTCAGGTCAAGCTTGACCGTGTAATGGATTGGCGCGGCGATGATGCTTTTGCGTTCTTCCGCTTCGATTCGGGTGAGGTTTGCTCCTGGCATGTCACTCCTTCTTTCTGGTAACAGAAGGCGGCGCGATCAGTTGTGCCGATCACGTCGCCTTGATTCAATTTATGGTAAATTTACGGCTTATTTCGCGGCGTTCAGTCCCATCGCGTCGTCCACGTCCTGCGCGATGTCGGCGACGACGGGGACGATCATCGGCTTGCGGTGCAGCTGTCGTGCCACCCAGCCGCCGAGCGTGCGTCGCATGATCTGCTGCAGCTTGTAGGTGTCGCGCGTGCCCTGCATCATCGCGTCCTGCAGCTGCTCGACGATCTGGTGACGGACCTTGTCGAACTCGCTTTCGTCTTCCGCGACCGCGTTGAGGTAGATCTTCGGGCCGGTGATAACATCCGCGGTTTCGGTGTCGACGACCACGAAGCTGGACACGAAGCCTTCGGTGCCGAGGATGCGGCGCTTCTCGAGTTCTTCGTCGGTCAGTTCGCCGACGGAATCGCCATCGACGTAGACGTAGCCGCACGGCACGGAGCCAACGACCGCGGCCTGGCCGTGGTACAGGTCGACGACGTCGCCGTCTTCGGCCAGCACGACGTTCTGCGGATCGACGCCGGTCTTGACGGCGATCATGCCGTTGGCCACCAAGTGGCGGTTTTCGCCGTGGATAGGCATAGCGCACTTCGGCTTGACGATGTTGTACATGTACAGCAGCTCGCCTTCGTTGCAGTGGCCGGAGACGTGCACGGCGGCGTTGTCTCGGTTGACCACGCGGGCTCCGAGCTGCACGAGCTTGTTGATGACCTTGTAGACGCCATGCTCGTTACCTGGGATCAGGGAGCTGGCGAGGATCACCGTGTCGAACTCGTTGATGGTGATGTCGCGGTGGTTGCCGTCGGCGATGCGGCCGAGCGCGGCCATCGGCTCGCCCTGGGAGCCGGTGCACATGTAGACGAGCTTGTCGTCCTGCACGTCATGGGCCTGCTTCAGGTCGATGACGGTGTCCTCGGGCAGACGCAGGTAGCCCAGATCTGCTGCGATGGACATGTTGCGGACCATGGAACGTCCGACGAACACGACCTTGCGGCCGTACTTGTGGGCCGCGTCGACGACCTGCTGCACGCGGTGCACGTGGCTGGAGAAGCTGGCCACGATGATCTTGCGCGTGGCCTGTGCGAACGCCTGGTCGAGCGCCGGACCGATGGAGGTCTCCGGCTTGACGAAGCCCGGGACCTCGGCGTTGGTGGAGTCCATCATCAGGAGGTCCACGCCCTTTTCGCCGAGCTTGCCGAATTCCACCAGATCGGTGATGCGGTGGTCGAGCGGCAGCTGGTCGAGCTTGATGTCGCCGGTGTCGATGAGCGAGCCGGCGGGGGTCTGCACGAACACGGCGAGCGCGTCCGGAATGGAGTGCGTGACGTTCACGAATTCCAGGTTGAACGGGCCGACCTTGAGCTTGTCGCGTCCCTTGACCTCGACGAGCGTCGGGTTGATGCGGTGTTCCTTGCACTTGGCCTCAACGAAGGCGAGGGTGAGCTTGGAACCGATCAGCGGAATGTCCGGGCGGAGCTTGAGCAGGTACGGCACGCCACCGATGTGGTCTTCGTGGCCGTGGGTGAGCACGAGCGCCTCGACCTTGTCGAGACGGTCCTTGATGTAGTGGAAGTCAGGCAGGATGAGGTCCACGCCCGGCTGCTCCTCTTCCGGGAAGAGCACGCCGCAGTCGATGAGCAGGATATGCCCGTTGTATTCGACCACGTTCATGTTGCGGCCGATCTCACCCAGACCGCCGAGCGGCACGATACGCATGGAGCCCTTGCGGTACTTCGGCGGGGCGATCAGCACTTCGTCCTGCTGGGGCGCGGTGGATTGCGGCGCGGAATGCGACGGGCGACGGTTCGAACCGTTGCCGCCACGGGATCCACGGGAGCCGCCGTTGCGCGAGCCACCGTTGCCACGGCTGCGGGTGGAGGACTTGGCCTTCTTGATGGCGGTCTTCTCGGACTTCGCGGCCTTGGTGGTCTTGGATGCCTTGACTGCGGTTTCAGTGCTCTTGGCAGCCTTGCTGCCGCGCTTGTGTGTTGTTGTCTTTGTGGTTTCTTCTGTAGCCATTTCCTAGTTGGATTTCTATTACTAATTGTCTCCGCCTATGCGGAAACGAGGAATTTGGGTGCCTGCCGGCGTTCATGCGCGACAGGCCAGTCGCATCATGCGATTCGGTTCACAGCAGTCCCGCGGCGCGCATGCCCTTTTCCGCGCGCACGAGTTCCGCTTCGCCCGGACCGACGTTCGGCAGGCGCATTTCGGTGGAGTCGAGGATTCCACGCACCTTCAGCGAGGCTTTGGCCATCACGGCCTGGAAGCCATTGCCGTTCATCGCTTCGACGAGCGGCGCCAGCTGCACGGAGATGCGCTGCGCTTCGTGGATATCGCCACGATCGAACGCGTTGGCGAGGTCACGCATCGGACCGGCGGCCGCGTGCGCGATCACAGAGATGATGCCGACGGCGCCGACGGACAGGAACGGCAGGAACAGGCCGTCATCGCCCGAATACCAGGTCAGACCGGTCTCCATGCGCTTGCGCACCGCGCCTGCGATGTCGCCGGTGGCGTCCTTGACGGCCTTGACGTGGTCGAGTTCGGCCATACGACGGTAGGTTTCCAGCTGGATGTGCAGTCCGGTACGGCCCGGCACATCGTAGATGATGATCGGCTTGTCCGCGGAATCGTTGACCGCCTTGTAGTGGCGGAACACGCCTTCCTGCGACGGACGGGAGTAATACGGGGCGACCACGAGCACCGCGTCGGCGCCCGCCTCCTGGGTCTGCTCCACCATGCGCACGGTGTGCGCGGTGTCGTTGGAACCGGCGCCGGAAATGACCGGCACGTCCACGACTTCCTTGACGGCCTGAACCAGTTCGACCTTCTCCTCCATGTGGGTGGTCGGAGATTCGCCGGTGGTGCCGTTGACCACAAGACCGTCGGCACCATCCGCCACGAGCTGCCTCGCCAGCTGTTGCGCGGCTTCGAAATCTACGGCTCCGTCAGCCTTCATGGGGGTGACCATGGCCGGAAGGATACGTCCGAAGGGAGCAGGATCGAGCAGATGCATAGTACCGTCAGTCTTAGGGCTTGTCATACGGCTAACGGTACTTCCCTCTGCGGACGCTTTCGATTTCATGAGACGCGAAAAGTCACATTTTGGAAGGCCTGCCGACGATGACCGCGACGACGCACTGCAGGAAAGCGACGAACGTGAACACCATCAGCGGCACATGGTGGCCGCCAGTGGCCTGGACCAGCACGCCGAACATAAGCGGGCCGAGCGACGCGATCAGATAGCCGAACGACTGCGCGACGCCCGACAGCACCACGGTTTCGGCGCTGTCACGGCCGCGCAACGCGATCAATGCGAGCGCCACCACCAGGGACGCGCCTTGCGCGCAGCCGCCGACGAACGCCCATACCGGCATGAGATGCGGCAGCAGCAGCATGCCAAGGCCGGCGATCAGCATGGGAGCGCTGGCGGTAAGCGCCGCGCAGACCTGGTTGCCGCGCACGTTCATGAGCTTAGGAATGACCAAGCCGGAAAGGATGCCGATGCCTTGGAAGATGAACAGATGCACGCCGGCGGTGGAGGCATCGTAGCCGATGGACGCCGAGATGGACGGCATCCAGTTGGACATGGTGTAGAAGGCGGATGATTGCAGTCCCATGAAGGCCGTCACGTACCACGTCATCGGACGGCGCAGAACACGGGCGAACACGCCACGCGACGATTGGGAACGTGCGGATTGGGCGGAAGGCGAGTTCCGTACGGCGGCCGACGCGACGACGATCTTGCGATTGTGCAGGATACGCAACGCCCACAGCACGGCGACGACCAGCGGCGGCACGCTCCAGAAGGCGAGCGACGCGCGCCATCCGCCCCACATCTGCGCGAGCGGCGCGGACAGCAATCCGGCTGTGGCGCTGCCGGCGGTGATGCAACCGGAGTAGACGCCGGTCGCCATCGCGACATGGCCGGCATAGTCGCGTTTCGCGATCACCGGCACAAGAACGTTGCCGACGGCGATGGCGGAGGCGAACACCACCGTGCCCAGCCAGATGCCGACGCCACCGCCGAACGAGCGGGCGAAATCGCCCGCCGCGATGCACAGCAGTGCCAGCAGAATCGATATGTCGATGCCGATGCGGCGCGCAAGGAACGTGACGAGCGGGCTGACCACGGCGAAGGCGATCAGCGGAATCGCCGTCAGCACGCCTTGCACGCCCTCGCCCCACGCAAGGTCGGTTCCCATTTGGGCGAGGACCGGCCCGACGGCGGCGATGGCGGGCCGCAGATTCAGCGATACGAGGAAGATCAAAGCCACCCACAATCCGGTGGAGGACCGGTCGTACGCCAGCATGTTTCGTTTTGAATTCATTCCGTTCCCATTCCCGCTTCCACTTCCGTTTACCGCCGTTCCAACGGGACGTGCCGCGCCTAGATTTTCCCTATCAATCTTCAAGCTCATTGAGCGCATCGAAGCAATCGTTGATGCCTTCGATACGCGCGTGCACCTCGTCTTCGGTATCGACGAGGCATTTTCCGACTTCGTCCATCATCAGGGCGATCAGGACGAACGCCGCGGTGAAGCTCGTCAGCACGTGGGAGTTCAGCACCACTTTGAAGAAGGCGACGTTACGGCCGATGACGGCGTTGCGCGCCGAAATGTCGCCAATCACCACCACGGTCAGGCCGCGCTCAAGCATCACGTCGATGAGCCGCGAGAAGAAGGGAAGACGCCGGCCCACGCCGATGATGACGATTACGTCGCCTGCCGCATAATCAACCAGATCTTCGGCTATGGACTGGCCTGGATTCGGCAGAATATCAACGTTTCCGCGTAGCCGCATCAGCTGTTCGCGCATGTGCAGCGCCACGGGATAGCTGCTGCGGTACCCGACCACCGCCACATGCGGGGCCGTGGCCATGGCTTGGCATGCGGATGACAGTTGCGCGCGGTCGATGCCTTCAAACGTGCGTTTCAGGCTTTCCTCGTCACGGCGCAGATGGTCGGCGACCAAATCGTCGCACTGGGTGTGCCGTGAAAGCTCCGGAGAGCCAGGACGATGGACGCGACGCACGTCACGTCTGAATTCGCCCGCGTTCGCATAGCCGAGCTTGCGGTACAGGCGGCTGAGCGTCGGCTGCGAGATGCCGCTCAACTGCGACAATTCTACGGAATTGCAGACCAGCACGTCGGTCAGATGACCCAGAATGAACTGCGCGGCCTCACGTTCCGTCGCAGTCAGCGAATCGAAGGATTCCCGGATGCGCGCCACCAAGCCGAGGTCCGCGGCAGCATTGCCTTCCTCGTCCATGGCGTCCTTCGAAGCCCCCATATTGTCTGAAAGCATAATTCCAGAAGTCACGCTCATCGCCCTTCCCTGCAGTACATTCTCACGCGGCGCATCCGCTCTCCTGACGATGCTACCCCTTGCTTTCCGGGTTTCACCAGGTTTGGCCGCCGACAACTGTCACGACGAATGAAGAATTTCAGATGCCGTAAGCACTGAAATGCATCCATCACAGGCAGTGGCGGCGCCTCTTGGCAACGCGACCCACCATCAGGAGATGACCGACCATGGCAAAAACAGATTACCCCACACAATCAACATCGCATATCGGGCGGATTCGGCATAGAAGAAACGGTGCCAAACCAGCGAAATGGGCGACTAACGCGGCAACAAAATCCCCGACTGTTGCGAACACTGTTGAACGCGGCATCGCGTAGTCTTGAAGCAGGAAGGGCGTCGAGCCCAACCAAAGTCATCACGCGAGGAGGCGCATGGCATGGATGGAACAGGCGTGGATGGTCACGGCCATGATTACCGACTTCGGCAACGATTTCGAGCACGACCGTCCGCGTGCGGATTTGGCCATCCACGGCACCATACTGACGCATGGCGTCGAAACATACGGTACCGTCGTCGTACGGGACGGGCGTATCGCATCGGTCGCGTCTGATTCGAACGGTCCCGGCGCGAACGGACGGGCGCCTATCGACGCGGTCGAAACCATCCAGCTGCGTAACGACGAAATACTGATTCCCGGCATCGTCGACACTCACGTGCATATCAACGAGCCGGGCCGCACCGCATGGGAGGGTTTCGCATGCGCCACCCGGGCGGCCGCGGCCGGAGGCGTGACCACCATATTGGACATGCCGCTCAATTCCGTTCCGCCGACGCTCACCGTCGAGGCGTTGCGCAGCAAACGGTCATGCGCATTGCATGAATCGTATGTGCAGGTTGGCTTCTGGGGCGGTGTGGACGCGTCGAACCTGGAGCGGTGTGGACGCGTCGAACCTGGGGCGGTTTCGGGAATTATGGGATGCGGGGGGTGTTCGGTTTCAAATGCTTCCTCTCCTCCAGCGGCGTTGACGAATACGGTTCGCTGTCGTATGAGGAACTGGAACGCGCGATGCGCGAAATCGCTTCGTTCGGCGGACTGTTGGTCTGCCATGCGGAGGATCCGGACGATTTGATGCGGTATGACGGGCACGTGGATGCGTCCTATCGCAGTTTCGAGGCGTCACGCCCGGCCGAATGCGAGGCGAACGCGGTGCGCAAGATCGTACGGCTGGTGGCACGCACCGGCTGCCGCACGCATATTCTGCACGTGTCCAGCGGTCTGAGCGTGGACGTGCTGCGGCGGGCGAAGGCCGAAGGACTGCCGGTCAGCGCGGAGACCTGTCCGCATTACCTCACGTTGGATTGCGACCATATTCCCGACAACGCCACCGCGGTCAAATGCTGTCCGCCGATTCGTGATCTGCATGAGCAGGACGCGCTATGGGCGGGGCTTGCCGACGGCACGTTGGATGGTGTCGTCACCGATCATTCCCCGGCCAGCGCGGATATGAAAGCCGGCACGTTCGCCACCGCGTGGGGTGGCGTTTCCAGTCTGCAGGTCGGATTCCGCGCGGTGTTGACGGGTGCGATGCGGCGCGGCTTGAGTTTGGCCGACGTCGTGCGGTGGATGTCGTGCAACACCGCACGGCTTGTGGGACTTGACGATCGTGGCGATATAACGCCGGTATTGCGGGCCGATTTGGCGATTATTCGCCCGTACGAACGGTTTGTTGTGGATGCTACCGCTTTGGAAAGCCGCAATCCGATCTGCGCCTGCGATGGCATGACGCTTAACGGCGTCGTCACGCGCACGTTTGTAGCGGGGCGGGACGCGCTCTCCGGAGTGCGGGAGGGGAATCTTATCGTTCGTCCGTGAATCGGAATCCGTAAATCAACCATTCAACAAAAATCCCCAACCCGCCGACGGCCGGATGTCATTCGATGTCGGCAGATTGGGGACGGACGAGAATCAGGTCTCAGCCCAGGTAGGCGGCCGGGTTCTGGGCGAACTTGTCGGCGCAACCGGGGTTGCAGAAGTAGTAGGTGACGCCGCCGTATTCGCGGGTCGCGGCCGCGGTGGCCGGATCGACGCTCATGCCGCAAACCGGGTCCTTCGCAACGTTCGCCGCGGAATCGCCCATATTCGAAGCCATGCCGTGGCCGTCATGACCGCCGCAGCAGTGTCCGGCGCCCATCGCGCCCATGTTCTCGGCTTCCTTCTTGGCCTTGTGATCGCTGAACAGTCCCATGATCGTTCCTTTCCGACTGTGCTGGTTGCCATTATTTTTGCTCGGATCGGGCTTGCGTACCCGATACGTCTTGTTTTTCGCCGCCTCCGCGTCCGGATCGAACAGGCGCAGCCGGCTTGCGTTCGTCACCACGCACAACGACGAGAACGCCATCGCGGCGCCGGCGATCATCGGATTCAGCAGCGTTCCGGTGAACGGATACAGCACGCCGGCCGCGATCGCGATGCCGATGCTGTTGTAGCCGAGTGCGAAGCCGAGGTTTTGCGCGATGTTGCGCATGGCGGCGTGCGTCAGGTCGAGCGCATGCACGAGCCCCATGAGCGAGCCGCGCATCAGTGTCACATCCGCGGATTGGATGGCCACGTCGGTGCCGGTGCCGATGGCGAATCCGACGTTGGCTCGGGCGAGGGCGGGCGCGTCGTTGATGCCGTCGCCGACCATCGCCACCGTATAGCCTTGCGATTGGAGTTTTGCGATTTCGTCGGCCTTGCGTTCCGGCCGCACGCCGGCGATCACATGACGTTCGTCGATACCGACCTGGCTTGCGATGGCGCGTGCGGTGGTCGGATTGTCTCCCGTGAGCATGACGGCTTCGACGCCACGTTTGCGGAGCAGTTCGATGGCTTGGCGCGAGTCGGCTTTCGGCACGTCGGCGACGGCGACGATGCCGGCGAGATGGCCGTCGATGGCCGCTAGGATCGGCGTTTTGCCTTGCTGTGACAGGAGTTCCATGTCGGCGATGATGGCGTCGAGGTTCGTATCGTGGATGGTCTCGGAGGCAATTTCGGAGGTATCGGACGTAATGTCGGGCATGTCGACGTCAAGGTCGTCGATCAGGTCGGTGTTGCCGACGGCGACGGTGTGCGGCAGACCGCGGAAGGTGACGCGCGCGGTGACGCCACGGCCGGCAATCGCCTGAAAATCGGTGGTTTGCGCGAGTTCCGCAACGTCCGCGACGTCGGCTTTTTCCGCAGCTGCGGCAACGATCGCAGCAGCGAGCGGATGCTCGGAATCACGTTCGGCGGCGGCGACAATCGTCAGCAAATCATCGGGACGCCGATGCCACACGCCCAACGGCAGCACATCGGTAAGGGTGGGTTTGCCGGCGGTGATCGTGCCGGTCTTATCCAATACGACGGCATTGACTTTGCCGCATGTTTCCAACGCTTCGGCGGAACGGACCAGCACCCCCATGCGAGCCGCGCGGCCAGTCGAGACCGTCACCGACAACGGAGTCGCCAGTCCGAGCGCGCACGGGCAGGCGATCAGCAGCACCGATACCGCGGCGACCAGCGCGTGCGTGACACGCGGTTCGGGGCCGAACGCGAACCACAATGCGCACGACCATACGGCGACGAGCACCACGATCGGCACGAAAACGCCGGAGATACGGTCCGCCAATCGTTGCACGGGGGCTTTCGAGCTTTGTGCGGCGGCCACCATGCCGATGATCTGCGCGAGCACGGTGTCCTTGCCGACTTTCGTGGCGCGGTACCGCAGCGAGCCACCACCGTTGATGGTGACGCCCGTCACTTCGCTGCCCTCGGTTTTGGCGACCGGCATGGCTTCGCCGGTGATCATCGATTCGTCCACGGTGGAGCTGCCGGATATGACGATGCCGTCGACCGGCAGCTGCTCGCCGGGGCGGATGGCGATGATGTCGCCGACGCGCACGTCATCGATGGCGATGCTGGTTTCCTTGCCGTCTCGCACCACGCGGGCGGTTTTCGGTTGCAGACCCGCCAATGCGCGCATGGCTTCACCGGTGCCTTTGCGGGCGCGCGCTTCGAGCAGCTGGCCGACAAGCATAAGCGTGACGACCACACCGACCGCTTCGAAATACGGTTCGCGCGCGTTCTCGGGCAGGACGTTCGGTGCGAAGGTGACCACGCAGGAGTAGGCGAATGCGGCCAGCGCGCCGAGGCTGACGAGCGCGTTCATCTCCGGCGAACGGTGGGCGATCGCGGCGAAACCGCTGCGGAAAATCGGCAATGCCGCATAGCCGACGATTGGCAGCATCAGCAGGAACTGCAGCCAGTTCGGCATCGGATACAGCATGAGCATGGTGGAGCCGAATACCGGAATCGTGCAGACGGCCGCCACGATAAGACGGGTGATGAGGGCGCGAATTTCCGATTCCAATCCGCGCGATTTGCCCGAATCACCCGAACCGGACGTTTGGACGGCGCCTTTTTGCGCGCATTGCACGCCTGTTTCCGCGGAACCGGATGCGTGGGCACCGTCAGCAGTCGCGCGAATGTCCGAATTGCCGGAATCGGACATACTGGCGCCGACGGAACCAACCGCGGAACCGGCGGCGGCACCGACACTTGCATGCTTTCCCGGCAGTATGCGCAACGTGCCGTGCAGCATGTTCATACCGCATGCGAAGGGATACTCGCCCGGCTGGTCGGGATGAAGCGTCAGCGTGGTCGTGCGGAAGGCGGGCAACGCAAGATCGACCCCGAAATCGGAGAACACGACATGCGACGAGCATTCGCCGTCTTCCTTGCGATCGAAGATCAGCCGTAGCGGCACGCCGGCTTCGGCTTCGATGACGGCCGGGCTGTACCCGCCTTTGACTTCGACGACCGCTTCCTGCACGCCGTCGCGCAACGGCGCACGATACGCTTTGCGCGGTGCGAAGAAGAACCACAGCACGCCCGCAGTAACGAGCAGCGCCATAATAAGCGCGATTGCGATGTGCATATTCCAGCCGCCTTCCGTCCGTAATTGGCTTTCGATTTCGGCAAACACCATCACAATATACCCCTATAGGGTATATTGGCAAGAAGGACGAGCAAACTTCAGCCGTAGATAAAATTTTCAGCGCAGCGAGGAGGACGATATGAACGCCACACAGCATGGGTACGCAAGCGACCAGAAGAGGATCATCGCACGATTGAATCGCATCGAAGGGCAGGTGCGCGGCATTCGGCAGATGACGGAAAACGGCGAATACTGCATCGACATTCTGACGCAGATTTCCGCAGCGGACAGCGCGCTGAAGTCGGTGGCGCTACTGCTGCTCGACGACCATCTGCACCATTGCGTCGCCAAAGCCGCGGCGGAGGGCGGTACCGTCGCCGACGAAAAGCTGGCGGAAGTCAGCGCCGCCATCGCACGCCTTGCCAAATAATCGGAACAGATCCGCCATAAAAAAACTGCCGACGGGAGACACATGCACCCGTCGGCAGTTTGAAAAAAGAATTACGGTTACAGGTCGAGGAAGTGGTCGAGGCCGACGGTCAGGCCCGGGTAGGTTCCGGTGGAGACCTTGCGCACGGCCAGCAGCACGCCCGGCATGAAGGAGATGCGGTCGAAGCTGTCGGCGCGGATGGTCAGCTGTTCGCCGGAGTTGCCGAACAGCACCTCCTCGTGGGCGTTGAGGCCGCGAAGACGCACGGCGTGCACGTGGATGCCGTCCACCACCTGGCCTCGGGAACCGCCGTCGGTTTCGGTGGCGTCCGGAACCGGACCCAAGCCGGCCGCCTTGCGCGCTTCGGCGATGCCCTGCGCAGTGTGGAAAGCGGTGCCGGACGGAGCGTCCACCTTGGTCGGGTGGTGCAGTTCGATGACTTCGGCGGATTCGAAGTACGGTGCCGCGACCTTTGCGAAATGGTCGGCGAGCACCGCGGAAATGGCGAAGTTCGGCGCGATGAACACGCTCTGGCCCTCACGCGGAGCTGCTGCGAGCGCGGCACGCACCTGGTCGAGTTTCTCTTCGGTCCAGCCGGTGGTGCCGACCACCACGTCGACGCCCTGCTTGACGAGGGCGAGCACATTGCCCAGCGACACGCTCGGCACGGTGAATTCCACCACGACGTCGGTGTTTTCGGGGGTGATTGCGGTCAGGTCGTCGCCTGCGTCGAGCGCGAGCGCGAGTTCGGTGTCGGCGGCGGCATTGACGGCGTCGACCACGTGCGAGCCCATACGGCCTTTGGCGCCGACTACGGAAACCTTGATCATTGCAGCTCCTTGATGTTTTCGCGGGCGCGCGCATGCCGTGCGCGCTTGCCGCGCGCATAATCGCATGCGTTTTCACACATGTTTTTGAATCACGCGCCCACGTCCATAACGTGTTCCACTTACGAATCTAAAGAGACGCTTCGACGCGCCAGCAGCCAGCCAATCAGCGCGAACGGAATCGAACAGCCCACGAACACGGCGGGCAGGCTCAATCCCACGCTTGGATTGAAATGGTCGAGCACGATGCCGGTGATCATGGAGCCGAACGACGCGCCCATTGTGCCGGCGGTGCTCACCCAGGACAGGCCTTCGGTGAGCGATTCCTCGGGCACGGTCTCCTTGACGAGGAGGTTGCCGGAGGCGAATACCGGCGAAATGGTCAGGCCGGTGAGGATCTCCACCAGTCCCATCACGATCAGGTTGCCCTGGCACAGGTGGATCACCACGAAGCCGACGGTCATCAAGGCGAGGAACATGATCATGTGACGCCAGCGGGAGCCTTTGAGCTCGCGCGAGCCGAAGACCAGCGCGCCCATGCAGGAGCCGACGGCCAGCATGGCCAGCTGCACGCCGAGCACGGAGTCGAGGTGCAGCGATTTCATGACGGCGGTCATGGACGTGTCGAACGCGGTGAACGCCATGTTGAACACGATGAACACGGCGAGGAGCGGCAGCACACCCGCATAGGTGAGCACGTTGCGTTTCCTGCGGTCGCGATCGCCCGTCTTGAGCCGATCCAAATCGAAACGGTCCGCGGAAACCGCGGCACCAGCGGCACCGCCGGCCGCCAATCGCACGTCAGCATCGTCCGTATCGGCCGCGACGACCGTGATTTCGCGCAATACCGGCGGTTGAGTGTCACGCAATGCGAAGAACACGGCACCGCCGAACGCGCAGGCGAGGGTCGGCACGAACAGCTGTGATACGGGATGCACGGACGCGGCCAGGAAAGCCGCCAGAATCGGCCCGAAGATGAACACGATCTCGTCGATGGCGGATTCGAGCGCATACGCGGTGTTGAGCAGGTCCTCCTTGTCGGCGCGGTCGAGCACGTACGCCCAACGGGTGCGCACAAGCGCGCCGAACGAGAACTGCGTCATGCCCATGACCACGGCAAGCACGAACAGCAGCGGAATCGGCACGCGCATCAGCGCGGCGAACGCGAAGCCCAGCATGACGATGATCTGCACCGTCAGGATCACCGGACCGACCTTGCGCTGGCCGAACCGGTCGAACAGGCGCGCGTACAGCGGCGTGACGGCTGCGGTGGCGAGCACGTATGCGGCGCTCATCACGCCGGCGATCGTCCAATTGTCGTACATGTGGTTGAGTGCGAGCACGATGCCGAGTCCCATCATGGACATCGGCAGTCGTGCGACGGCACCGGACGCGCAGAACGCCTTCGTGCCGGGAATGCGGAAAAGCTGCGCGTATGGCGATTGCGTTTTCTGCGATTCGTGCGGTTCGTGCGATTGCGATTGCGGTTTCGCGCCCGTCACGCCGTCACCTTTCCCCGGTAGATGAACATGTCGTCGAACAGTGGCGGCACTTCGCCGTCGGCGCTGCCGCCGAGCCGGGCGACCGTCTCGCTTGCCGTGCGGTACGCGATGCAGTCCAACCCCTTGTGGTCGTAGAAGCTCACGTCGCAGTCGGAATCGGTGTGCAGGTAGAACGCGGGCACGTCCCATGCGGCGAAATGCTCCTGCATGCGTCTCCAAAGCTGCCCGCCCACACCGTGGCCGCGCACGTCGGGATTGACGATGAACAGTTCCAGCTCGCCCATGGTGGTTTCGTTGGCGCGCCCTTCGCGTTCCAGATCGAGTTCCACCGAGAAGCCGGATTTCAGCGCCGCCATATGCTTGGCGGCCTCCGGATCGGCGTCGATGCGGCGTTCCAAGGCCTTCATTTCCTCGCCGACTTCGATTTCGTCGAGCTGCGGCGCCTCGCCGGCGACGCGGATGAACGTGACGCCCGCGAGTGTGCCGTCGGCGGCGAACGCGCCGTTGGCGAACGTGGTCGGCAGCAGGTAGTGCAGCACGAAATATCGGGAGATCAGCCGCGACATGTCCGCGCCGACCTTGTCCACATCCTGCGGCCAGGTACGGTCGAACAGGTCGACCACCGCGTCCAGATCGCCCCAGCCGATGGGACGGAAGACGATTGCCGATGCGTTGTTTGTTCCGGCACCCATGCCGGCGTTCGGGATTGCGGTTGCGCTGTTCGCAGCCATATCAAACACTCCTTAACTGTCGTTGCGTCCGGCATGTGCGCCCGCCCACACATGCTGCACGAGGGTAGCGGCGTTCCTCCACAACGCTGCCTGCATAGCGGTTTCTCCCGCAGGCAGGCCGGAAAGCGCCGCTCCCCCGCTTTCTTCGGTCAAGGAGCCATTGCGCACCGGCACTAGTCGTTGTCGGATTGCTGCGGAATTCCGTAGCTCAACTCGGCAAGGATCTCTTCTTCTGTTTTGTCGAGGGCGTCAAGCTCCCGATCGGCCTCGTGAGGCTCACTCACATAGTAGAGACAGGCGTCGATTGCATCCAACGGCACCCCTTCCATCGCCGCGAGCAGCAGGCGGTACAGGTCAAGCTGTGCGAGCTTCTCCTTGATTTCGTCCGGTTTGCGTGGTTTTACGCCGGTTTTCCAATCGACCACGGTGTAGCGTTTCGTCTCGTCCGTTTCGTCGAGACCGCCGAAGAACACCGCGTCGAGTTTGCCGTTGACGATGGTGCCGAGCTGGGACATGTCGACGACGAGCTGGCGTTCCGCCCATGCTGGACGTCGTTTTGCCCACGGCGAGGCGACGAGACGACGCTGCCAAGCGGCCAGTTTCCGTTCGTCTCGCAATTGGGCGTCCTGCGATGGTGCGTTCTGCGATTGCACGCCGCCGTTGTCCGCGTCGACTTGCGTATCACCTATCAATGCGATCAGTTCCGCACGCGACTGCGCGGCCATGCCGGCAGCACCTTCCGTACCGCCGATGCCGTCGACGTCCGCATCCGCCATGATGAAACGCTCAGCCCATGCGTGGAACCGCGTGCCGAGCTGTGCCGCCGGCGAGGCGACGTGCGGAATCGGACGGACCAGACCACGCCAGTAGGCGCGGGAGTCACGCTCGCCCATGGAGCCGGCGCGCGCTTGCAGCGAGGTGACGTTTTGGCGGCCGGCAGCAAGGATACATTCGCCTTTGGCACGCACGGCCTCGTCGAAGGCGTCCTGCGATTCGCCTGCGTCAGCCGCATCCGGTTCCGGCATGAGATGTTCGTCGGCGACGAGCAGTTTGGCGAGACGCAGCAGTGAGTTTCCGGTTTCCGGCGATGGCGTGGCGGATTCATCGGCAACGTCGCCCTGCGTTCCCGTGGATTCAGCGATATTCGGTTCGTCGGATTCGACGGCACGTACCTGTTCGGCCGCGGCACGCAGCTTGTCGGCGACATCGGCGCTCAGATCGCACGGCCAAGGCAAAGTATGGTCGTCCGAGACCGGTTCGAGCGGCGTGTTCCACGCATCGCCCACCACGGCATTCTCGAAATCGCGGGCGTGTTCGCCTACGAAATAGCCGTCGGGCAGGTCAAGTCCCAGCGTGTGCGGGGAGCCGTCCACATCGTCGGACAGGTTGTCCGGTTCGCGTACCGCGGTGACGATTCCGTTCATCGAATCGCGCGTCTCCAGCCAGAAATTCGACGGCGCGGCGCTTTTCTTTCCCTCCGCCAGGCGGGAGTCGCGGCTCGTCTCGTTGCATCCGCTGTATACGAGCAGCGCCTCGTAGCGGGCGCGCGTCAACGCCACGTAGGCGAGACGGCGTTCGTCGGCGTGCAGTCGGCGGCCGTATTCCTCCTGTTGCGTCAGGTACAGGCTTGCCGGATCCATTCCTTCCATATCGTCGACGGCCATGGTTCGCAAGGTGCCGAACACCTCGTCGTCGATCACTTCCGCATCGTCCAATCCGTCGAGCGATTCCACGGGATTGCCCCCGATGGGCGCGTCGTGCGGGAATCGTGGCAGGATATCCGCGTCGGCGCGCACCGGAACCGGCACCGCGGACGGGTCTTCCAGCCAAGTGTGGGCTTTTTCGAAGTATTCCGGCGGCTCCCATACGCCGTCGCGCCGACCGCCCGGATGGTCTTCGTCCGTTTTGACGCTCAGGCGGTCGCCTTGACTGGACGGGAAGGTGCCGTCGCGCATGCCGACCACGGCCACGGCGTCCCATTCCAGGCCTTTCGACTGGTGCACGGTCATGAGCACCACATCGACGGGGGTATCTGGTGCGGTGGCGTTGTCGTCGGACGCGTCACGCAGCGAATCCATCCACGAGATGAACGCGCGCAGGCTTGGCGTGCCCTGCGCGGCGATTTCCTGCAAGTAGGTGTCCACCAGAGACAGCATCGCGTCGAGTGACGAAGCGGCATGCGATGTGACACGATTGCCGGCATCCAGATGCCGCATCCGTTCGGCGAGCAGCAGGTCGATGTCCAGTCCGAGCGCGGTGATGGCCGTGCGTACCACTTCCGGCAACGGATGGCCGGCCGTGCGCTGCACCTGTTGGATGACGCGACCGGCGTGGATGACGCTCGCGGCTCCCGTACGGCTCAATACGCCGTCGACGAGGTGCCGCAGATCGCCGCGCAGCAGCACGTCGATCAGGAAGACGGCGTTGGGCACTTGGTCGCGGTAGGCGCGCACGGTGGCGCGGATGTCGGCGTCGGACGGATTCGCATCCGCCTCCACGATGCCGGCCGACACGAGCGCGCGGTAGCGTTGCGCGGTGTTGAGCCGTTCGGCGATGCCGGCGAGCGCCTGCAGATCGTCGGCGGACAGACCGAATCGTGGCGTGGCGAGCAGCCGCATGAGCGCGGCGCTGTCGGTGTGGTCGCATACGACGTGCAGCAGGGCGAGGATGTCTTTGATTTCGGGACGTTCCAGGAGTGCGGCCTGGCCGACGACGAGTGTGGTGAGGCCGGCTTGTTCCAGTGCGTCCTCGTAGGCTGGCATCTGCGTTTTGGAGCGGAACAGGAGCGCCACGTGCGGACGGTTGTCTTTGGCTCCGTCGGCGAGCTCGTTTTCGGTTGGCGTGTGCAGTGCGATCGCTTGTTTGGCGAAGCGTACGATGGCGTCGATTTCCTGGCCGAATGTGGCGTAGCCGAGCACGCCGAGCGTACCTTCGGGGGCATTGTCGATGTTGGCGAGCGGGGACACGTCCACTTCGCGCATAAGCGAGCTGCCGCGACGTCTGGCGGGCAGGCGCAATGGTTTCGTCAGATTGTTGGCCGCTTCGAGCACCATGCGCGAGTTACGTCGGGTGACGGTCAGCGTGTAGGGCTTGTCGGTGGCGTCGTGGCCGAAGTCGTGTTGCAGCATGCGGAATGCGCCTGGGCTGGCTCCTCGCCATGCGTAGATCGATTGGAAGGGGTCGCCGACGGCGTTCACCGCGCTGCGATGGGTGGAATCGGCGTGGAACAGTGCGGTCAGGAGGGCCGCCTGCGTGGTGGAGGTGTCTTGGTATTCGTCGAGCAGCACGTGCGTGTAGCGTTTGCGGTAAGTGGCTCCGATGGAGGGGAATCGGGTGACGAGTTGGAATGCGGCGATGGTGAAGTCGCTGAATTCGGCCATGTTGAGGGCGCGTTTTTCGGCGTGGTAGTCGGCCACGAGGTCGAGTAGCAGGTCGCGTTTGCGGGCCGTGCCGGCCAATTGCGCGGTCTTGTAGACGCAGAGTTGGTGGCATTGGGCGCGGTATTCGCGCATGCGGGTTTCGAAGGCGGTGTCGGATTCCTTTTTCTTCTGTTTCGGAGCCTTGCCCACTTTCGGCTCGTCATCGGGAACGTCCTCGTCTTCAAGCGCTTTGGCCACTTGCGCCACGAACGCCTTATCCCATGCGCGCACGCGTTCCACGGCTTCGTCGAAGCTGGTGCAGTCGCTGCCGATCATGGCTCCTGCGATGGCGTTGGATAGGGTGAACACGTTGCCGGCGATGGTGGAGAATTTGCCGAGTTCGTCGCCGCCTTGGTCGAAGGCCATGAGCTGGTCCATGTGCTTGTCGAGCACGGTGTGGATGAGCTGCAGCGCTCCGGCTTCGCTCAATGGCTGCGTGTTTTGATCGAAGCCGACGAGCAGGCCGTATTGGCGCACGATGGTTTGGAAGAACGCGTCATAGGTGGAGACTTCCGGTTTGAGGAAGGCGACGCGCGTACCACGTCCGGCCTGGTTGCGTGTCACGGCAGCGGAAACGCGCGAAAGCAGTTCGGAGGCGGCTTTGCGTGTGAAGGTCAGGCCCAGAATCTTCTCGGGACTGATGCCCTGGTCGATGAGGGTGATGATGCGGCGGGTCATGGTGTAGGTTTTGCCGGAGCCGGCGCCCGCCACCACGACCACGTCCTCGTATGAGGGGGCTTGGATGACGGCGGCCTGTTCCGGACTGTCGGTGAATTTCGGCGTGGCGGCCGGCGCAGTGCCCATCGCATCGCCCTTTGCTGTGGCCCCGTTCGTTGACATGCTTCCGTTCATACCGTTGCTCCCGTTCATGCCACGGTCCTTTCGAATACGGTGTTCTGCTCGCCTTGGCAGGCCGGGCAGACCCCACTGCCGTACGTTCTGCAGTATCCGACGTGTTCCACGGTCGGACGCGCGGTGATGCGGGTGGCCCGGCTCGCCGCGGCCGCATAGAAGACGCGGGAGATCATGGTCAGCGACCATACCGTCATCTTCGACCGCGATTCCAGAAGTTGCTTCCAATGTTCTTCGCTGACCTGCGCCGGCCGTTCGACGTCGTCGAGGCCGCTGGTGAAGACGCTGGCCATTTTGGGCACGTATTTGCGGGGTATGAAATCGCCCGCGTTGATGCTTCCGCCGGCGAACAGCGCCTGCTGGTGGTACGCTTCGTCGCCTTGCCCTTTGCGTGGCGCGGGTGCCGCGTATTCCATGACGTGGAACAGGGCGCTTTGGGTGATGTCCGGCATGGTTGCGATCGCCTGCGCGCCGCGTTTTCCGTCGTGTTCCGGGAATGCGAGGCCCAGCTGGTAGCAGACGAGCTGCAGGTCGCTGAACAGGGAGCGTCCATTCGGCACTTTGCCGGTTTTGTAGTCAATCAGCCGTACCTGTTCGCGGCCGTCTGCGGTACGGCGGTGTTCAAGACGGTCGATTCTGCCCGACAGGCGTACGGTGAGCCGGTCGCTCATGCCGGTTTCCGGCCAGCCGCCGACGAGCGCGCCCATGATGGCGATGAGTTCGTCGCGGGAGATCGGAGCGTTGCCGTCGATGGCGTTGTAGGCGTCGAGGATGTCGTCGAAGTCGAATCGCGCGGCGAACTGCCGTTCCGCTTCGGCATGGTCCAATGTTCCCACGGTGATGGTTTCGGTGTTGTTCGACGGGTATCCCGTACGGTTCGACTTGACGAAATATGTGGCGATGTTGCGCAATGCGACCGACGCCTTCGCGTCCTTGCCGAGCGCCTTGTACCGTTCCTCGGGGTCGTCGATGGCGTTGAGGTCGCCACGTAGGGTCTTGTATCGGCCGATCATCCATTGGGTGATTTCGTCGATGTTGTCCTCGTCGCTTACCGCGGTGTGGTTTTGGGGCAGGTCGAGGCCGGCTTTGGTGGCCTGTTGCGCGACGGCGTGGATGAGCGAGCCGAAGCTGGTGGCCGCGCTGCCCATGCGTGGGCCGGCGAAACGGTTCTCCAGCATCCAGCACACCGGGCACGCCCACAAACTGTCCACGGCGGATGGAGAAAGGGTGACCACGTCGGATTGGCCGTCCGTTTTTTCGATGGATTCCGGTTGTTCGATAAGCTTCGCCTTGTCGGCATGCTCCGTTTTCCCGTCAGATTCCATCTTGCCGTCGATTTCCGTCATATCGTCGGCTCCCGCATGTTCCGTAAGGAACGCCCAATTGTCGGGATTCGCGGCGGCGATGCCATGCGATGCCAACAACGCCAAGGCTTGCGCGGCATCGCGCGCTTGGGGGGAATCGGTCGGCGCATGGGCCAGCACGCTTCGCGCGGCGGCGACCAGGCCGCGTGGGTCGGCCTCCAGTCCCGCGTATTCGCCGGCCTCGCCGACCGCCGTGTACACGCGTGTTTCCGCATCGGCATCCCGGTCGCGGTCGAACCATTCCGGCAGGTAGCCGTAGAGGAAGTCGGACGGCACATGGTCTTCGTTGAGGACCGCGCTTACCGTCACGCGCTCATCGGCGCGGGTGAGCGCCACAAGGAGGCTTTTCTGTTCGGAGGCGAGCACCGCGGCGAGCTGCGCGTTTTCGCGGCCTGCGGAAGTGACGATGTCGTCGGACAGTCGTCCATGCAGCATGATGTCGGCGAGCTCCTCCCCGCCAAACAGGGTGTTGCGCGGTGAGAGGTTCGGCCATTGGCCTTGTTGGAACGCAGGCATGAATACTAGTTTCCAATGTTTTCCGGCAGCTCCGGCGGGCGTGGTGAGCGTCACGGCCTGATCGATCGGCGCGGTGTGCGCCAGGGAGTCGGCTTCGATGGCGAGCGCGCGGACCTGTTCGATGAACGCGTCGATGGTGTGCGCTGCCGTCACGCCGTTCGATTCGCCGCCGGACGCGTAGCTGAACAGGCGCATCGCGGTGTCGAGCCGGTCGTTGGCCGCGCGGCCTTCGGCGTTGTTGCGCAACGCCGTTTTCTGCCAGATTTCGGCTTTGCCGAACGCCTGCCATGCACAGTCGAGCATGTATTGCGGTTCGTGGGATGTCAGGCGTGCCTCCGACCGCAGGGTATCGTCGAGCGCTTTCCACAGGCGTGCGAAGGCTTGCGCTTGGGGGTCTTTGCGGCCCAGTACGGAGGCGATCGCGTCGAGCACGCGGTCGGTGTCGCCTTCCAATAGCAGGATGTACAGCGCGTTCATGCCGAAGGATGGTTCGTCCGCGTCCTCAGCGGCACGCTCTCCCGTCATCAGCCGGTCGTCGGTGTCGATTGCCGGCAGGCCCATGTCGGCAGCGTTTTCCGCGTCCGACGCCGATGCCGCCGCGCGTGCGGTGTGGAAGGCTTCGACGTAATCGTTCCAATCGTCGATCAGCTGTGGCAGCAGCGCGCGTCCGGACGTGTCGGACGTGGTCGGATCGGCTGTATCGTCATGCAAAACCGTGGCCAGCGAGCCGAGCGCGTTCATCGCCGATTCGACCACGCACAGCCGAGCCGGACGTTCGCCGGGGGTGGTGATCAGCGGCGAGTTCATGATTGATGCGACGCGTGAGCGCACGTATGCGCCGGCCGTGTCGAGGTTCATGGACGAGGTGGCGATGCCTTGCCGTTTCAGTTCGGCCAGTTCGATCATGGAGAACAGGCCCTGCACGAACGGTTCGTCCTTGAGGGGGCGGGTCACGCTCGAATAGCGTACGGGCACGCCGTCGGCGCGTAGCCGTTCGCCGAACGTGCGCACGGTGGCGTTGTCGTGGGCGATCACGGCCATGTCGTTCCAGTCGCGGCCGTGTTCGAGATGTTCGGTTTTGATTTTCCACACCACGTCGTCGAGTTCTTCGACGGTGGAACGGTACATCGCGGCTTCAAGACTGCCGTCGTGCGTCTCCGGCATGGCGATGGCCGGCATTTTGCCGGGACGGTTCGCCAGCGCGTCGTCGGTCGATTCCGTGCTGGCGATGGTCAGGCTCACGCGGCTCGCCACCGCGGCCAGGTCCGTGCCTTCGGCCATATGGGACGGTTCCAGCCGTACCAGTCGCGCGCCCAATCGCGATTGCGCCATGTTGAACAGATATTCAGGGTACGATCCGCGGAACGTCTGCACCGCCTCGTCGGGGTTGCCGACGAGCAGCAGACGCACGCCACGGTTGCGCAATGCGGTGAGAAAGTCGAAGCCGGCGAGTGTGGCGTCCTGGAAATCGTCGACGATGACGAGTTTCGGCAGGTCGGACGTTTCGGCTTCGTTCACGGCGGCCGCGGCGTCGATCATGAGCTGCGAGGCGTCGAGACGGTATTGGTCCGGATATGCCTCGTTGATGGCCTGGTTGTATTCGGCACGCAGCGCGAAGGCGAGCCGCCATTGCACGCGCAGTCGTTCGCGTCGTTCGTCGAGCGCGCCGTGTTCGTCGGCAGCGCGGGAAATCAGCGCGTCTTCGAGTTCCGGTTTCGCGCCGATCTCGTTCATGCGGGCAAGCATGTCGCGCAGCTGGTTGGCGAAGGCGTCGGTGGCGTCGTCCACCACCATGCCCGACCAGTCGGCGACCACGAAGTAGGTGCGCAATAGCGCGCAGGTGGAGCATTCGTCGCCGTGCTCGGCATGTTCGGCATGTCTGTCGAGCACGCGGCGGATGACCACGTCCTGTTCGGCCCCGTTGAGCAGTTTCGGCAGGGGTTGTCCGGCATGCGATCGCACGGCGGTCATGATGCGGAACGCGACGGCTGGCAGGGTGGTGACGGGGCGCGCCTGCGAAATCGCGGACAGTTCGCGGATCACGGTGTCGCCGAGCCGGTCGGCCACCTGTCTGCCGGAGACCGTCATCACGGCGTACGCGTCGCCATGCCGCTTCATCGCAGCGACCAGCATGTCCAGCGCGAACCGGGTCTTGCCGCTGCGGGGTGCCCCCGCAACCAATGTCGCGTCATCGAGATCGTCCACATCCATCATGTCTCCCCAGCTTAGCCGAACGGTCCGGCTACGAATCGCATATCATCGTCCGAAGCCGTCCTGAAAACGTCATCGTGGACACCGCCATCTTTATATATGGACATCGATACCCTCTACAAAGTTTTTCGGACACCGCCACCAATAAGATTGACTAGCGGCGCAGCCCGGGAAGGTTCAACAGCGAACAGACGGCCTGCCCATGACGACGAGTACGGTCGAAGCATAGACGCAACGCACGGAACCGGGCAGGAACTACAGGAAAGAGGAAGCATGGAAGCCTCAAGGAGCATTCCCCCTCAGATTCCCGGCTACACACTGATCAAACGGCTGGGCTCCGGTTCCGAAGCCGACGTGTACCTGTACCAGCAGCTTTCCCCGGCCCGTCAGGTGGCCATCAAAATCAGCAAGAACACGCTCGACCCACGTGCCGCGGTCCGCTTCCGTTCCGAAGCGAATTTCATGGGGCAGATCTCCACACACCCCTACATTCTTTCCGTCTATGAGAACGGCGTGACCGTCAACGGGCGCGGCTACACCGTGTTCGAATACGCTCCGGGCGGCAATTACAAGACGTTCCTCGAGCATGGCCGTCTCACCGCCGACCAGATGCTCACCGTCGGCATCGATCTGGCGAGCGCGCTGTTCACCGCGCATCGCAAAGGCATCATCCATCGAGACATCAAGCCCAGCAATATTCTCATCAACGCGCACAATATGCCCATGCTCGCCGATTTCGGCATCGCCGGGACCGTCTATGGGCGTCCGGGTGTCGGCTTCACCATCGCGTGGGCCGCGCCGGAGGTGCTTGCCCAAGGCGGTGGCGGCAATGAATCGTCCGATATCTATTCGCTTGGCGCCACGCTGTTCGCCATGCTGATCGGCCAATCGCCGTACGAGTATTTCTACGCCGATGTGCTGGGCGATTCCCAACGGCAGGTGCGGGCCGAACGGCTCAAGTCCGTCATTCTCAACAATCCGCTGCCCAAGCTCAACCGTCCCGACGTGCCGGCCGAAGTGGAACGGGTGTTGCGTAAGGCCTTGAGCCGTGCGCCCGAGAATCGTTACTATTCCGCGTTGGAGTTCGCGCGCGACATGCAGCGCGTGCAACAGGCCTTGTATGGCCGTGCCGCGCAGACCACCGTCGAGGGTGTGCCGGATTATCCGCAGAACATGTACGCGCAGACTTCCGCATTCGACCAGTCCGCCCCGGTTGCGAAACAGCATGCCCGGTGGGTGAAGCCGTTGGCCGTCACGGTTGCTGCGGCGGCCGCCGTGGTCGTGATGGCGTTGGCGTTCGTCACCGTCGTCATGCCGAATATGGATGCGTCCTCCGACAACAGCAAGGTGCAGGTGCAGAACCATGGCGCCCAGAACCATGCCGAGGACGATCCCGATTCGGCGATCACGTCGGGCAGTGTGCCGAGCGTGCAGGATCTTACGGGCGAATACACCGCCGACGGCAAAGTGCGGTTCACGTGGGTCAATCCTTCGCCGAAGGATGGCGATTCGTACGCGTGGTCGCTGGTCGGCGATTCGGGAACCGACCCGAACGCGCAGGGCACCACCACGGAGTCGACGAGTATCGAAATCGATCCGGCCGACGGCGCGCAGACGTGCGTGCAGGTGAGTCTGGTTCGCGCGGACCGGCAGATGTCCGAGAATCCCATGATCGCGTGCGCGGCCAAGCCGTGAGTTTGCGGCCGGATGCGGGTGACATGAACCGATACGAACCAATACAGCCCGGCATGCATGCGGGCAAACAGGTAGGCGCATGCGGTTGGATGCGCGGTCAAGCAAAGTTTGGGCACAATCAGGGAAGAGCCAGTCGATGAGCAAGCATAGGAACGCCGAGAACCAGTCGGCGCAATCGTACGAACGGCAGTTGCGATTCGGGTCGATGCTGCGCAAGCTGCTGCCTTCCGGCAGTCGCCGGTGGATCACGCCGATCGTCATGCTGCTGCTGTTGCTGGGCATCGTCGCCGGGGCCGTCATCGTCAGTTCGGTGACGCAACGTCACGTGCAGCTCGACGATGGCACCGTGTGGGTCACTTCGCTCAAGGACCGCAAGGCCGCCCGTTTCAACGTGCGCAACCGGGACGCCGATGCGGGCGTCGCCTCCACTGCGGCCCGGTTCGACGTGGCCCAGCATGATGGCTCCACCGTGATCTCCGAAGGTACGAAGGCCAGCAACATCGAGGCCTCCACCGTCAGCGAAAGCGGCAACACCACCATCAAATCGGATATGCGGACCGTCGTCGGAGGCAACACCGCGGCGTTCATCAACGTCAAGACGGGCAATGTGTGGGTCGGGTCCGCCGATGATGTGAAATCCATGAATCCGACCACCGATTCGCCGAAGATGAAGCTGGGGTCGGGTGGCCGTATCGCGGTGACGCATGACGGTGTCGTCTACGGCTATCGCGCGTCCGACGGCGCGGTGCTCAGTGTCGACGGACCTCAGGGAACGCCCGGCAAGGATGCGACGATCAAGGGCGCCACGAATGTCGAATCGTTCACCGTGGTCGGCAAGACGCCGGTCGTAGCCGGTGCCGGCAAGGTGTTCTGGCCGAAGGGCAGCGCGGATATCGGCCTGCAGGGTCAGGCGACATTGCAGGCGCCGTCCACGGATGGCAGGCAGACTGGCTGGGTGGCGGTTTCCACGCCGCGGGGCATCGCCATGGTCGATTTGGGTAGTAAAAAGGTCACGCAGCTGCCGAATGCCGGCAAGGGCGATGCCGCGCAGCCGGTGTCCACCAATGGCTGCGTGTTCGCCGCGTGGGCGCAGAAGGCCAACAATTACATCAGGGTGTGCGCGGCGAACGACAAGGACGCACAGTTTTCCTCGTTGGAAGATGTCAATCCCACCTCGCAGCTCGTGTTCCGCACCAACCATCGTCTGGTGGTGCTCAACGACGTGGTCAACGGCAATGTGTGGAATCCGCAGGAGTCCACCAAGGTCATCAAAATCCAGTGGAACAAGGTGGAGACCAAGCAGTCGAAGCAACAGCAGCAGAACAACGACAGCGCCAACAACCAGCATAATTTCAGCAAGAACTGTTCGGCGCAGTCGGGGCAGATCAAGGCCGTGGACGATTCGTTCGGCGCGCGCGTGGGATCGCAGCAGATTCTCGACGTGTTGCGCAACGACGAGCAGACCGACTGTTCCGTGCTGCGCATCACGTCGGTGAGCGCTCCGGATGGCGCGAACATCACCGTCTCCCCCGTCTATGACGGCCGGTATCTGCAGCTCGACGCCTCCGGTGCCGCCGCGGGCAACGTGTCCTTCAGCTATGAGATTTCCGACGGGCGCGGGCAGACGTCCAGCGCCACCGTGTCGCTCACGCTGGCCGGCGGCGACGACCATGCGCCGCTGCAGAGCGACACTCCGCCGGAAATCGACGTGGAGCAGGGTGCTTCGTACACCGCGAACGCGTTGGGCAGCTTCTCCGACCCCGACGGCGATCCGCTGACCTTGGTGTCGGCATCGCCGCAGAACACCGATCAGGTGACGGTGTCCACGCGAGCCGACGGACAATTGGTCTTCAACGCCGGTTCGATGTCGTCCGGCAGGGCGGGCATCGAGGTCACGGTGTCCGACGGCCAGCAGACCGGCATCGGCATGATCTACTTCTCCGTGAAGCCGGCGAACACGCTGGGCGCGGTCATCGACCCCGTGGTCAAACAGACCACGCCCGACACCCGCACCACCATCGCGCTCAAACCGTACGTGCACGGCACGTCCGTCGAACCGGCCGAATTGACCGCGGTGGAGACGCCGTCCGGCGCGGTCACCACCATGAACGCCACCGACATGTCGATCACGTTCACCGCCTCCAATCCCGGCACCTACTATGTGCCGTACACCATCACGCAGGGTTCCATTCCGTCGACCGGTCTGGCTCGTGTGGAGGTGCAGGCGGTGGCCGGAGACGCCGCCAAGCCGATCGCGGCGAACGATGTGGCGCTGCTAGGCGCGGACAATACCGCGATTGTGGAGCCGCTTGCCAACGACGTCGACCCGATGGGCGGCGTGCTGTCGGTGACCAGCGTCACCGCGGACGCGCAAAGCGGCATCAAAACCGGTGTGGTGAGCAACAAGCGCGTCTATATCACCGCGCGTCAGGTGCCGACCGAGCCGGTGCGGATCTCCTACACCGTGGCCAACGCGGCCGGATCGTCGACCGGCGTCATCGTCCTGCAGCCGCCGGCGCTGACCACGTCGAATTCCGTGCCAAAGGCCGAGAACATCACCACACAGGTGCGCACCGAAGGCATCGTGTCCGTGGACGTGCTCGACCATGTCACGTATTCCGACGGCACCACGGTGAGCCTGCAGAACGATTTGCAGTATGACAAGAACACGTTCAAGGGTCTGGTGTTCGTGTCCGGCGACACCGTGCGCTATCAGGCCACCAGACAAACCGGCTCCTTCCCCGTCACCTACACGGTGAAGGACAATCTCGGCAACGCGGCCTCGGCCACCATCACCATCAACGTGCATCAGAAGGACGCGTCCAACAAGGCGGCTCCGACACCGTCCGACGTCGAGGCGCAGGTGGCGGCCGGGCAGAAGGTGCAGATTCCGATCACGCTCACCGGCATCGACGCTGACGGCGATGACGTGCAGCTGCTCGGCTTGGGCAACAAAGCGCCGAAACTGGGCCGTATCAGCGAGGTGGGCGCCACGTATCTGGTGTATGAGGCGTATGCCGATTCGTCCGGAACGGACACGTTCTCCTACGCCGTGGAGGATTGGACCGGTCAGAGGGCCACCGCGCAGGTGCGTGTGGGCGTGTTCAAATCCGGAGCCGATTCGGGTGTGTACGCGCGCGACGACGAGATCACGCTGCGTCCGAACACCGCGGCCACCGTGCCGGTGGCGCAGAACGACATTTCCGGGGACAATACTGATCTGACCGTGGCCAAGGACGTGGAATCGCAAGGCATCGGCGGCATTCAGGTCGTTGACAACATGCTGTCGTTCACCACGCCGAAGCAGGCGGGCATGTATTACGTGGTCTACACCGTCAAGGACAAGGCTGGCCTGTCCGATTCGGCGACGTTGACGGTGAATGTCGACGAGAACGCCGCCATCGACCCGCCGACCGCGTACGATTACCGTGTTCCGGCCGCCGCCACGATCGACAAGAAATCCGTGGACGTGGACGTTTCGCAGTGGATCGCCAATCCGTCCGGCACCGCCGACGAGCTTCAGGTGGGCGTGGATCCTTCCGCGACCGACCATGCGCATGTCAAGGGCGGCAAGGATTCCACCATCATCACCGTTGATCTGACCGACGAGGCGCGCGCGGTGCCGTACACCGTCACGAACACGACGTACGGCATCACGTCCACCGCGTTCATCCAAGTGCCCGCATATGGCGTGTTTCCGCCGGTTCTACGTCCGAAGGCGCCGGCGTTGAAGGTCAATGCGCGTGAGACCATCACCATCAACATCGCCGACTACGTGCGTGTGGGCGCGGGCAAGACCGCGTATGTGGACGGCGCCGATTCGGTGAGCGCCACGAAGGCCGCGGACGGCGACCTGTACGTCAACGACCAGACGTTGAGGTTCACCGCGCCGAAGGATTACGCGGGTCCCGCGTCCATCACCTTCACCGCGGTGGACGGCAAGCGAGACAAGAACGACAAGGTGAAGATCGTCAATTCGGCGGTGCTCACGCTTCCGATCACGGTGATCGGACGTGAGGTTCCGCCGCCGACGTTCTCATCCTCCACCGTCGATGTGGTGGCCGGCGAGAAGGCCACTACCATCGATCTGACGGCGCTGACCCATTCGGCGTCGGGCCTGTACGAGGATGAGAAGCAGTACTCGTATTCCGGCGGCGTGAATTCCGGCAGTGTGGATGCCAGAGTGTCTCCCTCCGGCACGTTGACCGTGTCCGCGGACAAGACGGCCACGCCGGACACCACGGTGAGCGTGCCCGTCTCGATCAAATATGCGAAGGGTACGGTGAGCGCCGGTATGACCGTGCGCGTCACCGCGTCCAACAGGCCGCTCGCCCGTGTCACCGAGAAGACCGTGAAAATCAAGGCCGGTTCCAGCGAGCAGGTGAATCTGCTGTCCGACGCGTACAATCCGTTCCCCGACACTCCGCTGACGGTGACCGGATGCACGTCCGATGGCGCGTCGAAGCTGACGGTGGATTGCCCATCCAACGGCGTGGTGTCCATCAGGGCGGCTTCCGACATCGGCGCGAACACCAACAAGGTGGTCGTCACCGTGCGCGACGCCACCAAAACAAAAGAACGTGAGGTGACCGGCACCATCAGCGTTTCGGTGATGGACAAACCTGATGCGCCGCTGCTTTCCGCGGTGTCCGGCGACCCGCAGGATGGCGCCGTGAATCTGAGCTGGACGGCCGGTTCGGCCAACGGCAGCCCGATCACCGAATACAAGGTGATGTGGGGCGGAGACGCGTCCGGCGAGCGCTCGTGCGGGCAGAAGACCTCCTGTCTCATCGACGGGTTGAAGAACGGCAAGACCTACTCGTTCAAGGTGCAGGCCAGGAACGAGGTCGGCTGGTCCAAGGATTCCAACGCCGTCGAGGGCACGCCGGACAAGCTGCCTGATGCGCCGACGGATGTGACGGCCAGTGTGAAGGGCAACACGGTGAGCGTCACGTGGAAGGCTCCGGACGGCAATTTCTCGTCGGTGGACAATTACGAGGTGACTTTGTCCGGCAGGAACGCGCCGTCCAAGCAGACGACAAATTCCACCGGAATCGATTTTGTTTTCGATAACAACGCGATTTCCGACGGCGACTCGTACACGGCGACGGTACGCGCCCACAACAAGGTGAATTGGAGCCAACCGTCCAAGGCGTCCGACGCTGTCAAGCCGTGGGGCAAGCCCGATGCGCCGAAGATCTCCGTGACGAACGACGACACCACGGGAACCGTCACCGTCGAATCCGTGGGCAACACCCGCAACGCGGGATGCAAGGCCGTCGAGATTTCCGGAGATGTCAGCGCAAGCATCGACGGATGTTCCGGATCCTACGATTTCAAGATTCCGGACCATGATCTCAACACCAGGGAATACACCATCAAGGCGGCGGTGGTCGGCAAGGAGAAAACGACCAGTGACGATTCGACCGTACGTTTCACACCGAAATACGCGGTGAAGGCGCCCGAATCGGTCAGCGTCAAGGGGCATGACGACGTGTGCGTAGTCAGTTGGAAGGAGAACGGCCACGCCGACGGGTTCACGGTGAGCGCGGACGGACTCGGCTCCTACCATGCCGGCGCTTCCGAACGATCGCACGATTTCCCGCTCAAGGAATGGCAGTCCTGTTCCTCGGGCTCCGTCACGCAGCATTTCAATGGCGCGGCAAGCACCTCCAAGTCCGGCAGGGCCGATCCGGCATACGTCCGCAAGGTGAAGGCCGCCGTCAAGGCGCCGATGCTGACGTGGGACGCCAATGATCCGAACATCATCAAGGTCAGCGGCGGATCGGTGAACATGTACGGCCAGCCCGGCAAAACCGTGATCACCTTCACCGCGGACGGCAAATCCTATGACGTCGCCTGGGTATTGGGCTCCGACAAACTGAACGTCAAGGACGTGCTGCCGACCGGAGCCGATTACGCGTGGAAGGCGAAGGTGGTGGGCACCGACACCGCGCTCAACAACGAGGACAATGGCGGCACACTGCTGGACCATGACAGGTACAAGGCTCCCACGCCGAAACCCGAACCGTCGGAACCTTCAGAACCATCAAAACCGTCGGAGCCATCGGATTCTGACGCGTCCACGGAAGGCGAAGCGGCCACGCGGAATGACCGGCCTGTGGCATCCTCCATCGCCCTGTCCACCGTCGACGGCGCATCCAAGCCTTGGATCCGCGGCCTGGCCTACTACGCCAGATGGTGAAACGGACGATCACAGCAATCGCAAACACAACGAACCATCCACACGAGCAACACAACAAGCAAGGAGCAACCCATGAGCAACGATTTCGATGATGCCACCCAGCTGGGTTCCATCGGCCATAATCCAAGCGTTCCCAGCCAACCCGGCCAGCAGCAGCCGGCGTTCCACACGCCGAATCTGCCGGAGCAGCCGCAAGCCGATGAGGATCCGGAGGGCACGCTGCTGAGCGCGCACGGCACCGCCCAACCGGCGTTGCCGCAACAGTCCGCCCCGGCAACGCCGAACCAGCCGCGGTTCCGTCAGCCGATGCCGCAGAACCTTCGCCAACCGGCCGCCAATCCGGCAGTCGCAATGCCCGCGCAGCAGCCCGTCCAGCCAACCCAACCCGTCCAGCCCAGCCAGCCTGTACAGCCCAGCCAGCCTGTACAGCCCGTCAAACAATCCCAGCCGGTCGTCGACACGTCCATGATGACCGCACCCAGCAAAGACATCACCGAATTCCATGAGAAGTTCGCCAAGCTCGTAGACAACGTCTCCCAGGTCGTGGTCGGCAAGGAAGCACCCATCCGCCAATGCGCCACAGCCATGGTGGTCGGCGGGCACATCCTGCTCGAAGACAACCCGGGCACCGGCAAAACCCAGCTGGCGCGAGGCCTTGCCAACTCCATCGACATGTCGTTCAAACGTATCCAGTTCACCCCGGACCTGCTGCCGTCCGACGTGGTCGGCGTCACCTACTACGACCAGAAGCGCGGCGAATTCGAATACCGCGAAGGCCCGATCTTCGCGTCCATCGTGCTCGCCGACGAAATCAACCGCGCCTCACCGAAAACACAGTCCGCACTACTCGAAGTCATGGAAGAGCAGAAGGTCACCGTCGACGGCGTCACCCACCCGGTGCCGCAGCCGTTCATGGTCATCGCCACCCAGAACCCGATCGAACAGCTCGGCACCTACAAGCTGCCGGAAGCGCAGATGGACCGTTTCCTCATCAAAACCACCATCGGCTATCCAAGCCACGACGTGAGCGTCAACATCCTGAAACAGGTCAACGTCACCGACCGCGCCGCCACCGTGCATCCGGTGCTCACCGGCGAAGACGTGCTGCGCATGCGCAACATCAGCGAAACCGTGCATCTCGACGACGCGATCCTCGAATACATCGTGCGACTGGTGGAAGCCACCCGCCACAACGAACGCATCCAAGTCGGCTCCTCCATGCGAGGCGCGCTCGCCTTGACCCGCTGCGCGCGCGTATGGGCCGCCTCCGACAACCGCGGCTACGTAGTGCCCGACGACGTCAAAAACCTCGCCGTACCCGTGCTCGCGCACCGCATCACCCTCACCGCCGAAGCCACCTTCGCCGGAAACACCCCCGAACAGATGATCGGCCAGATCCTCGAAGACGTGCCGGCCCCAACCCTGGGCGCCAACGCCTGAAACACAATCCACCCCGGCATACGCACCACACAATCCGAAAGGTCAAGGAATGCGGCATTCGCACACAGTGCAGCGCAGACGGACCATCCAACGATCCCTACGCCGCCTCAAACATCGCATCAAGCGACTGGCCACCTCATACGTGTCGCCGCTTGGCTGGGCGGTGGCGGCGCTCGCCGTCGCCTCGCTGGTGGCGTTCGTCCTGCTGGGGTGGCATGAGCTGCTGGCCATGGCGGTGGTGTTCGCGGTCATGCTGGCCGCGGCGGTCATGCTTTCCCTTGGCAACACCTCGTTCCAAGCCACCATCGACGTGTCCAGCAGACGTGTCACGGTGTCAGACACGGTGAAAGTCGACGTCTGCGTGGACAATCCGGGCCGCACCCCCACCACGTCGGCGCGCGGCGACCTGCCCATCGGAGACAACCACGAACGGTTCGCCATTCCCATGCTCGCCGCAGGCCAGTCACGCCAGACGACTGTGGAATTCACCGCCGTCAGCCGCGCGGTGCTGCCCATCGGCCCGCTATCCATCCGCAAAGGCGACCCGTTCGGTCTGATCCGCCACGAAAAGAAACTCGTGGACCAGATCAACGTGTTCATTCATCCGCAGACCGTGCTGCTCAGCACCCTGAACGCCGGCATTCCACGCGATTTGGAAGGTCAGCCAAGCGGCGAAATCGTCGACGACGACCTCGACTTCTACGGCCTGCGCGAATACGAGCCCGGCGATGACGTACGCAACGTGCATTGGCTCAGCTCCGCGAAAACCGGATCGCTTATGATCCGCCAATACGAAGCCACCCGCCGTACCGACACCGCTCTGACCATCAGCGTGAACCCGGATGATTACATCGATTCCCAGGAATTCGAACTGGCCGTATCCGTCCACGCCTCCATCGGCGTGCAATGCCTGCAGCAGAACCGGCCAGTCACCGCGCATGCCGGTTCCACGCACGCCATTCCGCGCAACGCCACGGAATTTCTCGATGGCTGCAGCGGCATCGACCCTGACATCGACGACAATCCCAACCTCGCGCAAACCACTCTCGAACATGCCCCCGACGCATCCTTCTACTTCTTCACCGTCGGCAGGCTCAAAACCATCGACGACATCAAACACATGGTCCTCGCACTCCCCCGCTCCGCAACCTGCGTGGTGCTTCAAGCCGCAACCGGCCAACCGCGCGCCATCAAACGCTACTCCGACTTCACCTTGGCAACCGTGGGAGACCTCAACGACCTCCCCATGATCATGGGGGTGCTGGCATGAGCACCACATTCACCAACACCGGCAATTTCACCGGCAACCTCACCGGCACAGGCACCAACTCCGCCAACACCAACACTGGCATGGCGACCGGCACAGGCACCGGCTCATGGGCGAACTCCACCCACTCCGTCATCTGGATGTCCCGCAGCGGCAAGTCCCCAGCCATGCCCAACACCAACCAGCCACACGCCGCGCAATACGCAAGCCTCACGGTCGCCGCCCTGCTGACCATCGCCGCAGCCAGCAACCTCATCGACGTATACGGCTCCGCCCTGTCTTGGACGAGCGCCGCAATCCCCGCCACCATCATCGGCTCGCTCGTGGCGCTTGCCGGTCTCGTTCCCGCGTTGCGCCTGTGGTGGCAGATGCTGTTCATGGCGTGTGCGCAGCTGGTGGTCGGCCCGGTCATCTTCCTGAATGGCACCACCATCGCCCATGTCATTCCCACATTGCGCACGTTGACGCAGGGGTGGATGCGGATGCTCGGCTCGTTCAAATACCTGCTGGCCATCGACCCGCCGACCGGCACCGGCGACGGCTCGCTGCTCGCCGTGTGGACGATCTGCCTGTGGGCCGCGCTGCTGGCCGGTATCTTCGCGGTTGCGGAGGATGGCCGGCTTACGATGGTCGCGGTCGTTCCCGTCGTGGCGAATCTTGCGATCTGCGCGCTGCTTGGCACGTCGAGCGGCTTCTACCGTATGGCGATCGGCACGATTATGGCGGTCGTGCTGGTGGTTTGGGTCAGCGCGCGTTGGAAACTGTTGGAATTGGGCCGTTGGCTCAGTTCCGTAGTCATCGTGCTGCTGGCTTCGGCTGTGGCGATCGGCGGATGCTTGGTGGTCGGGCAAAACCGCACCATTCTGCGCGACCATTATGATCCGCCGCTGAGCCCGTACGATTACACCAGCCCGTTGAGCGGCATGCGTTCGTATATCAAGAACCATAAGGACGATGTGCTGCTGACCGTCGACGATCTGCCGGCCGGTTCCACGGTGCGTTTGGCGGTTATGGACCGTTTCGACGGCAATGTGTGGAACCTGTCCGATTCCACCATGGCTTCGGATTCCTCCAACTACCATCGTGTGGGCGATTCCATCACAAACAACGCCACCGGCAAGCGGTTCACCGCGAAATTCACGGTCGATGACGGTTTGAGCGACTATTGGCTGCCGATGGCCGGCGCGGCTTCCAGCGTGAAGTTCGCCACATCGTCGGACGCCGATTCGTTCTACTACAACACCGACACCATGTCGGCGATCTACCCTTCGCGCACCTCTCCGGGATTGTCCTATACGGAAACCGGCGTCATTCCGCGGACGCCGACGGATAAGGAGATCGCCAAGGCGAATGCTTCCTCCATCAGCCAGCCCAAGGCGGAAGATGTGCCCGATTGCGTGGATAAGCTGGCCACCGCGATTGCGGGCGGCCAGTCCAAGGGCGGCGAGGCCGCGCAGTCTCTTGCCGACAAGCTCAGGGAATCCGGCTGGTTCTCCCATGGTTTGAATGGCGATTACCCGTCCAGGGCCGGTCACGGCAACTATCGCATCGACCAGCTGCTCGCCGGCAGTGCGATGGTCGGAGACAGCGAGCAATACGCTTCCGCGATGGCGCTTATGGCCCGCAGTCTCGGCTTGCCGAGCCGCGTGGTGCTGGGCTTCCTGCCGAAGAACGACGAGGGCGAGATCAGTGACAGCCGCACCGAGAAGCATGGCAAAACCACCACCACGAAATTCACCGGCAACGATGTGACCGCTTGGGTGGAGATCAAGCTGGACGGTTACGGATGGGTGGCGTTCTACCCGACACCGAAGGAAACGAAGGTTCCCGACGAGAACCAGAATCTCACTCCGCCCAATCCGCAGACCTTGGTGCGTCAGCCTCCGGTGCCGCTTACCGATCCGCTGCGTGACGACAACCAAGCCAAGGGCAAAACGTCGCTTGGCGGCAGCATGGCCGACGAGACGCCGACGAGCCTGTTCTGGCAGCGTTTCGGCAGAATCGTCAGAAAAGTCGCCATCTACGGCAGCCCTCTGTGGACGGTGCTCATCGTCTGCGGCCTGCTGCTCGCCATCAAGGCGATCGCCCTGGCTCGGGCTCGCAGGCATGGCAGCGCATCGCAACGCGTCGCTGCCGGATGGCAGGCGGTCGCGGCGCTTGCCCGGCAAAGCGGCCTTGACGTCCAAGGCACCAGAAACGAGCAGGCGCAGGCCATCGCCGAACAGATGGGCTTCGAAGCCGATACACTGCTCGCGCTGGGCAGGGAGGCTGATTACGCGGCCTTCTCCGGAGGCGATGTCACGCAGGAGCATGCGGAACGCTACTGGCATGACATCGCCGAAGAACGAAAGTTCATGCTCGGCTCGCTGCCGACGTTCCGCAGGTGGCGGGCGAAACTATCGCTTGCGGACGTGTTCCACTTCCGGAAAATCCGCTTGCGGAAAATCGGTGTGAAAGGGCGGGACTCATGAACGTCAAACATATTGAGGTCGGTCTGAACAGCAATATCGGCTTGCGTAGGAAAGACAACCAGGACAGCGCCTGCGCAAGCCACGGCGTGTATGTGGTGTGCGACGGCATGGGTGGCGGCAAGGGCGGCAAGCAGGCCAGTTCCGATGTTGCGGAACGGTTCGCGCGTTTGGCCGAACTGCCGACGCGCGATCTTGACGCGATTGACGAAACGCTGATCCTTGCCCAGCAGGAGGTGCTCCGTCTGGGTGAGCAGCTCGGCGGCGTTGCGGGCACTACCATCAGCGGCGTGCTGCTGCCGACGCGTGTCGGCGATGACGCGATATGTTCCGACGAACGGTGTTACATCGTCAATGTGGGCGATTCCCGCACGTACCATATGCGCGCCGACGGCAATGGCGCGTGGCTGGCGGATTCGCTGACGTGCATCACCCGCGACCATTCGGAACGGCAGAACGCCATCGATTCGGGGCAGATGCTGCCCGATGAGGCGAGCCGTTGCATTCCGCGCAACATCATCACGCAATGTGTCGGCGCGCCTGCCGGCATCCAGCCTGACTGGTACGCCGCGCGTGCGGACGGACGGTTCATCATCTGTTCCGATGGGCTGCATGCGCAGATCGGCCGTGAGCAGCTTGCCGAGATCGCGGCGGCGTACGCCGACCCGCAGATGGCCGCGGACATGCTGGTACGCGCCGCGCTGAACGCCGGCGGCCGCGACAACATCACCGTCATCGTGGTGGATATGCGTTCCGATATGCCGTGCGACGAGGATTGGAACGTCAGCAAGATCGGCGATGACGAGGATATCGACGATGCGCTGGACGGTACGTTGCAAACGTTACGAGTCATTCAATAAGATGGTTACAGACCACGAGACAAGGAGATCATGATGGTCGATTTCGATGCCGCGGTGGCGGCCGTGCAGGATCCGAACGCCGATCCCGTGTTCCTGGCGAAAATCGCGTACGAGAATCCGGAATTCGGTGCGAATGTCGTTGCCAATCCGCGAGCGTACCCGGGTCTGAAGCGTTGGGTCGCCGAATTCGGCGATGAGCGCGCCCGCCAGCAGCTGGTGGCGATGGGCTGGCCGGTTCCGCAAAATGGCGTGCAGCCGCAGCCGATTGCCGAACCGACGGCCCAGCCAATGGCCGAACCGGTCGCCGAACAGGTCCAGCCGGAACAGCAGTATCAGCCGGCAGTGGCGGAACAGTTCCAGCAGAAGCAGCAGTATCAGCCGGAACAGCCGGTGAACCAGCAATACGGTCAGGACGCTGCCTATGCGGCGTCTAACGAGGCTTCGACCGAGTATGTCGACCCATACATGAATCCCGCCGATTTGTCCGAAGTGGCCGATTATTCATCGAGCCAGCCGCAGAACGAACCGGAACAGCAGTATGCCGAACAGCAGTATGCCGCGGCCCAGGAATCGCCGGCAGACGCGGGGTTCACCGCGGAACTGGCCATGACCACCACCGATCAGATGTTGATGGCCCGTATCGCCAGCGAAGCGCCGGAGCTTCGTCCGTGTCTTGCGCGCAATCCGTACATCTATCCGGAATTGCTTGCCTGGCTTGGCCAGTTGAACGATTCGGCCATCAACGCGGCCATTCGTCTGCGCCAGCAGTGAGCTAACGCCGATTATCAGACCATTTGAAACATAAGGGGTTGTCGCGGGAATCTCCGTGACAACCCCTTATCGTCTTACCGCTAACCGTCCGCGCCGACGCTGTCAACACAAATCGTCAACGCAGTCCGTCAGCGTAATCGTGTCTTCACTGACAAACGCCCTCACTGTTTGCGGAATTGGAAGAACTGGTCGCCGATACGCACCGTGCATGGCGCCTCCAGCTGCATCGGCTTGTGTTCCACTTTGGTTTCGACATCGTCTTGGATGATGTACGTGCCGTTGAGCGAACCGTAATCCTCTATCCACAGCGTGCCATCCTGGTCGAAGCTGATCGCCGCATGGTTGCGTGAGATTGTGCGCGTCGGATCCTCCAGCTTGACCGATTTGGCGCCGGCGGGCACTTCGGCCGAAGGCTTGCGGCCAAGGAGCACGCCCATATCCACGATCACCTGCTGTCCGGTCTGCTCGTTGTCCAGCACGTACGTGTGCTTCGGCTGCTTCATGGTGAAGGCTTCGGAAAGCACGGTGCCGTCCCAGTCGATATCGTCCTCGTCCGAAACGGCAGCGTCGCCCTTCGCAACGGAAACATCCTGCATATCGTGGTCGTCCGATTCGTTCTGTGCGGCGAGCCGTTCGCGTGTTTCCAAGGAATCGGCGGCATTGTCGACGGGTTCGGCTGTGGGTTGCGCCATCACCGTGACGTCATCGTCATACCACCCTGGTTCGGGCGGCGGCGGGTAAGGTAGAAAACTCATATTCCCATTGTAGGAAGGTGACGTCCATGCCGTCTGACGATACTCATTCTGCAATACGATGCTCGCATATTCCGTCTCAAAATATTATGCTGTAACTCGTCAAAAGAGACGGACACGTCGATGTTTCCCTCCGTGTTCACGGATTCGACATTCAAAAAGGAAAAAGGATAAGAAGGACTTTTCTCATGGCGAACACTCCTCCGTATGGTCAACCGCAGAATGGGCAACCGCAGTATAACCAGCCTCCGCAGCCGCAGGCGCCAAACTACAGTCAGCCACAGCCGGGCGGGCCTCAATACGGACAGCCGCAACCCATGCCATACGGCCAGCCGCAGCAATACGGACAACCGCAACCTTATGGACAGCCTCAGCCGCCGATGCCGCAGTATGGTCAGCCGCGGCCGATGCCGTACGGTCAGCCCGCCATGCCCCAGCCCACCGCGTCTCAACCGGCGGTTCCACAGCCTGCGATGCCACAATATGCCCAATCGCAACAATACGGTCAGCCGCAACCGCCAATGCCCGGCAACTTTCCTTCCCAGCAAGCCGGCGCCGCGGCCAAAAATAAGCCGCCGGTCGCCATTATCATCGGCGCGGTGGCCGCAGTCGTCGTCATCGCGCTGGCAGCGGTGTTCTTCCTTACGAATCGCGTCAGCCGTTCCGATTACGAGGAAGCGCTGGTCCAAACGCAGGCGTTGGAAAGCAGCTATACAGCCATCAATGAGGAATTCAGCTCGGCGGCGAGCGCAACGGACAACGATTCATCCTCCGCTTATGACGAGGGCAAGAAGAAGTTGAAGACCTTCAAGCAGGACAGCGACAAGCTGGCTGCCATGAAGGCCGTGAAAAAAGACAAGGACGTCAAGGAGAAGTACGAGACGTTCGAGCGGGACCGTGCGAAATACGAGAGGTACATGAACGATCTGGCCCAGACCATGCCCGCGCTCATGAAGATGACGCATACCTGCACGAAGCTGCCGAAATTCGACTCCGCCGACATGTCTTCGTACTATCGCGATCTTTCCAAGGCGCTCGAAAGCTGTGCCGCCGACGCCGGCGATCTGGCCAAGGTTCCCATCAAGTCCTATGCCGAGTATGGCGCGGATATGCAGGAAAGCGTCAGCAAGAAGAAGGACATTGTGGATCAGATGGCCGATCTGAATCTCAACGATATCGAGTATGGGTCCGCCGATTACGAAAAGCTTCAGGATCTTCATGCGAAGATGTCCGACATCGATTCGCCGACCCTGGATCAGTCCGATTTGCAAAAGGCCGCGAAGGAGGCCGATCTCAGCGGTTCGTTGAAGGATCTGGAAACCACGCTTTCGGAGAAGATCAAGTAACGTCAAAAGACGACTGCGAAACCCTCCCCCGCGATTAATCCACAACCTCGCAATTCCACGACATATAGATATAGCGAAAGGCGGAACCGACCGGTATTGGTCGGTTCCGCCTTTCGCTATGTCAGATGATTCGTCTGTCGACTATCGTGAGGGGAATCTCACAGGGTATCGCCCAGATCGGTCTGGCCGCCGTTGTCGTCCAGGAAGTCATCCGGGTTGAAGTCATCGCCCAGCTTCAGGTCGCCGAAGTCGATGTTGGAGAAGTCCACATCGGACAGGTCGGTGTCGCCGAAGGAGCTGTCGGTGCCTTCGCCGCCCAAACCGAAGTTCGGGTAGATGGTGTCGCGGATGGCCTTGTCGGGCTCCACCGTGGCATTGCGGTAACGGGCGAGGCCGGTACCTGCCGGGATGAGCTTACCGATGATGACATTCTCCTTGAGGCCCTTCAGGTCATCGACCTTCTGGTTCAGGGCGGCTTCGGTGAGCACGCGGGTGGTCTCCTGGAAGGAGGCCGCGGACAGCCAGGAATCGGTGGCCAGCGAAGCCTTGGTGATGCCCATCAGCTCCGGACGGCCGGCGGCCGGCTTGCCACCGTTCTTCACGGCTTCCATGTTGGCGGCCTTGAAGCGTGCCTTGTCCACGAGTTCGCCCGGCAGCAGGTCGGTGTCGCCGGAGTCGATCACGGTGATGCGACGCAGCATCTGGTGCACGATGACCTCGATGTGCTTGTCGTGGATATCCACGCCCTGGGAGCGGTACACGGTGTGCACTTCCTCCACGATGTTCACCTGTGCGGCGCGCGGGCCGAGGATGCGCAGGATCTTCTTCGGGTCGACGGAGCCTTCGATGAGCTGGGTGCCGGCTTCGACATGGTCGCCGTCCTTGACCAGCATCGGCGCACGACGGGTCACCGGGTAGACGATCGGCTCGACGGAGTCGTCGTCCGGCTTCAGGGTGACCTGACGGCCGCGCTCGGTGTCTTCCACCTTGACCACGCCGGCGAACTCCGCGATCGGAGCCTCGCCCTTCGGGGTACGGGCTTCGAAAAGCTCGGTGACACGCGGAAGACCCTGGGTGATATCGGAAGCGGAAGCGACGCCGCCGGAGTGGAAGGAACGCAGCGTCAGCTGGGTACCAGGCTCACCGATGGACTGTGCTGCCACGATGCCGACGGCCTCGCCGACGTCCACCAGCTTGTTGGTGGCCAGGGACCAGCCGTAGCACTTGGCGCACACGCCACGCTTGGATTCGCAGGTCAGCACGGAACGGGCCTTGACCTCTTCCACGCCGTGGGCAACGAGATCGTTGAGCACGTCCATGGACAGGGCGTCGCCGGCCTTGTACAGCACGGTCTCGCCGTCGGCCGGGTCGATGACGTCGGCCGCGAGCAGACGGGAGTACGGGCCACCGTCGGCGGCCTTGACCAGGTGCAGGTTGCCTTCGGCATCGCGTTCGCCGACCTTCATGGTCAGGCCGCGCTTGGTGCCGCAGTCCTCCTCACGCACGATCACGTCCTGGGAGACGTCCACCAGACGACGGGTCAGGTAGCCAGACTCTGCGGTACGCAGTGCGGTATCGGCCAGACCCTTACGCGCGCCGTGCTGGGAGATGAAGTATTCCAGCACGGACAGGCCCTTACGGTAGTTGGACTTGACCGGTCGAGGAATGATCTCGCCCTTCGGGTTTGCCACCAGGCCTCGCATACCTGCGATCTGGTTGATCTGCATCATGTTTCCTCGTGCACCGGACTGCACGATGATGGCCAGGTTGTTCTTGGAATCGAAGTGTTCCTCAACCGCCTCGGAGACCTCGCTGGTGCACTTGGTCCACAGGTCGACCAGTTCCTGACGACGCTCCTCTTCGGTGAGCATACCGATTTCGTAGTTCTCGTTAACCTTGTCGGCTTCGCCTTCGTACTTTTCGATGTACTCGTCCAGTTCCGGCGGCTGGATAACGTCGGAGAACGCGAAGGACACGCCGGACCACGGTGCGCGGGTGAAGCCCAGATCCTTCAGGGCGTCCAGCGTCACGGCCACCTGAGCGGTGGAGTAACGGGTCGCGATGTCGTCGACGATCTTGCTCAGACGCTTCTTCGGCGCCTGCTCGTTGACGAACGGGTAGTCGACCGGCAAGGTGCCGTTGAACAGGATACGGCCGTAGGAGGTGGCGAACAGGACGGAGCCGTCATGGAAACGCTCCTCCTTGACCACGTCCGGGCTGCCCGGTTCCGGATCGACGACCTTGACCTCGCCCGGCTCCCAGTCCTTCGGCAGCACGAAGTCCTGCGGAAGGCGGATGAGCACCTTGGCCTGCATGTCGATCTCGTGCTTGTCGAGCGCCATTTCGGCCTCTTCCAGCGAGGAGAACACGCGGCCCTGGCCCTTGGCGCCGTCGATGACGGTGGTCAGGTAATACAGACCGAGGATCATGTCCTGGCTCGGCATGGTCACGGTGTGGCCGTCTGCCGGCTTCAGGATGTTGTCGGAAGCCATCATCAGGGAACGGGCCTCAGCCTGGGCTTCGGCGGACAGCGGCAGGTGGACTGCCATCTGATCGCCATCGAAGTCGGCGTTGAATGCGGCGCAGGCAAGCGGCGGCAGGTGGATGGCCTTGCCTTCCACCAGGATCGGCTCGAATGCCTGGATGCCCAGACGGTGCAGCGTAGGTGCACGGTTCAGGAGCACCGGATGCTCGGAGATGACCTCTTCGAGCACGCCCCACACTTCGGAGTCGGCGCGGTCCACGAGGCGCTTGGCGCTCTTCATGTTCTGCGCGAAGCCCTGGTCCACGAGGCGCTTGATGACGAACGGCTTGAACAGCTCGAGGGCCATCGGCTTCGGCAGACCGCACTGGTGCATGCGCAGGGACGGGCCGACCACGATCACGGAACGGCCAGAGTAATCCACACGCTTACCGAGCAGGTTCTGACGGAAACGGCCCTGCTTGCCCTTGAGCATGTCGCTCAGGGACTTGAGCGGACGGTTCGAAGCGCCGGTGACCGGACGGCCACGACGGCCGTTGTCGAACAGGGAGTCGACGGCTTCCTGGAGCATGCGCTTCTCGTTGTTGAGCATGATCTCCGGGGCGCCGAGCTCGATGAGGCGCTTCAGACGGTTGTTACGGTTGATCACACGACGGTAGAGGTCGTTGAGGTCGGAGGTGGCGAAACGGCCACCGTCGAGCTGCACCATCGGGCGCAGGTCCGGCGGGATGACCGGGATCACGTCGAGCACCATGGCCTCCGGCTTGTTGCCGGTGGTCAGGAACGCGTTGACGACCTTCAGACGCTTCAGGGCGCGGGCCTTGCGCTGGCCGGTGCCCGTGTCGATCTCTTCGCGCAGCTGCTTGGAGGCTGCCTCGAGGTCGAAGTCCTGCAGACGCTTCTTGATGGCTTCGGCGCCCATGCAGCCTTCGAAGTAATCGCCGTAGCGGTCTTCCATCTCACGCCACAGGTCGACGTCGCCTTCCATGTCTCCCGGCTTCAGGGTCTTGAAGCGGTCGAACACGGCGCTCAGACGCTGGATCTGCTCGTCGTAGCGGGTACGGATGGCGGCCATTTCACGCTCGGCGCTGTTGCGCAGCTTGGCGCGTGCGGAGCCCTTGGCTTCGCCTTCGGCTTCGAGCTCGGCCAAATCGGCTTCGACCTTCTTGGCGCGCTCCTCGATTTCGGCGTTGCGGCGCTTCTCGAGGTTGGCGATCTCGTTGTCGAACTCCTGCTGCAGGTCCGGCAGGTCCTGATGACGCTGCTCTTCGTCCACCTTGGTGACCATGTAGGCCGCGAAGTAGATGACCTTCTCGAGGTCCTTCGGCGCGATGTCCAGCAGGTAGCCCAGTCGGGACGGCACACCCTTGAAGAACCAGATGTGGGTCACCGGAGCGGCGAGCTCGATGTGGCCCATGCGCTCACGACGCACACGGCTCTTGGTGACTTCCACGCCGCAGCGTTCGCAGACGATGCCCTTGAAGCGCACGCGCTTGTACTTGCCGCAGGCGCATTCCCAGTCGCGGGTAGGTCCGAAGATCTGCTCGCCGAACAGGCCGTCTTTCTCCGGCTTCAGGGTACGGTAGTTGATGGTCTCCGGCTTCTTGACCTCGCCGTAGCTCCAGTTACGGATGTCGTCGGCGGTGGCCAGTCCGATCCTCAGTTTGTCAAATTCGTTGACGTCCAGCACTCTATTGTCCTGTCTATCGATTCTTAATGCTTATCACGTTGTTCGGGGATTGGCCGCGCTGCACGCTGTGCTGCAGCGCGGCCAATCCTTTCAATCACTGGAATTCGGGCTCCTCGGCAACCTGGTCTTCCTTGGCGGCGGCGTCAGGACGCGCACCGATGTTGAAGCCGAGGTCATCGGAGGAAGTGGACGGATCGTCATCCTCGTCCTTCATGTCGATGGCCACGCCTTCGGCGTTGAGCACTTCGACATTCAGGGACAGGGACTGCATTTCCTTAAGCAGCACCTTGAAGGACTCCGGGATGCCTGCCGGCGGCAGGTTCTCGCCCTTCACGATGGCGCCGTAGACGCGCACGCGGCCGTCGACGTCATCGGACTTGGTGGTCATCATTTCGTGCAGCGTGTAGGCGGCACCGTAGGCCTCGAGGGCCCACACTTCCATCTCGCCGAAGCGCTGGCCACCGAACTGAGCCTTGCCGCCCAGCGGCTGCTGGGTGATCATGGAGTACGGGCCGGTGGAGCGGGCGTGGATCTTATCGTCGACCAGGTGGTGCAGCTTGAGGAAGTACACGTAACCGACGGTGACCTTGTTGTCGAAGCGCTCGCCGGTGCGGCCGTCGTACAGCCAGCTCTTGCCCTCGGGGTCAAGACCGGCCAGCTCCAGCGCTTCGGTAATGTCCTTATCGGTGGCGCCGTCGAAGATGGGGGTGGCCACCTTCCAGCCAAGGGTCTTGGCGGCGTAGCCCAGATGGACCTCCAGCACCTGACCGATGTTCATACGGGAAGGCACGCCCAGGGGGTTCAGCACGATGTCCAGCGGGGTGCCGTCGGGCAGGTAGGGCATATCCTCCTGCGGCAGGATGCGGGAAACGACACCCTTGTTGCCGTGACGGCCTGCCATCTTATCGCCAACGCTGATCTTGCGCTTCTGGGCGATGTAGCAGCGCACGACCTCGCGCACGCCGGGCTGCAGCTCGTCGCTGTTCTCCGGGGTGAACACCTTGACGTCCACGATGATGCCGTAAGCGCCGTGGGGCACACGCAGGGAGGTATCACGCACTTCGCGTGCCTTCTCGCCGAAGATGGCGCGCAGCAGGCGCTCCTCGGCGGTCAGCTCGGTCTCGCCCTTCGGGGTGACCTTGCCGACCAGAATATCGCCGCTCTTGACCTCGGCACCGATGCGGATGATGCCGCGCT